>Ga0105238_10004311_pt1 | contig 14110 bp, 8 predicted proteins | sample KBSC34metaG_FD_81526 | JGI IMG/M metagenome (GOLD analysis project Ga0105238, IMG submission 81526) | Corn rhizosphere microbial communities from Kellogg Biological Station, Michigan, USA - KBS C3-4 metaG | ecosystem: Host-associated > Plants > Roots > Rhizosphere > Soil | place: Michigan, USA... | reverse complement strand
TTCGCCGGCGTAGATCACGCCGAACAGCCGCATCGACAGCGTGACTATCTTCAGCAGTTCGCCGAACACCTCGTTGACGCCGATGAAGAGGTTCATAGGATTATATATCGGCGGCGCGAAAAAATGCCGCGCGTATTTCTTGAACCCCAGGGTCTTGATCGAGTAAAACTGCACCAGCCCGATGGTCAGGATGGCCATCGACAAGGTGGCGTTAAGATCGGTAGTGAAGGGCCTGAGCAGGATATTGGTCTGTCCAGCGCTGTGAGCCGTCAGGCTGCCTACGCCGGGCAGCAGACCCGAGCCGGTCAGGTTGCCGACCAGTATGAACAGGAACAATGTGCCCAGCAGCGGCAGGAACTTAAGGGCCAGGCGCTTATCCCCGAACGCGCCGACGGCCGCCCCCCATACGAAATCCACTATCATCTCCACTGCGTAAGCCAGTTTTGATTTAGGGAACATCTGGCTAAGGCGAGCCACGACTAACAGGAAGATCACCGTGAAAGCGGCAGTTACCACCGAAAAGAACATGGCGTTGGTGACGCTGAGCGGTCCGATACTGAACAAGCGCTGGGCGCTCAACGGCTCGGTCTCGATGGCGAACAGGGCCGTCAGCATAATCTACCCCCGCCCATAACGGCGTGGGCGGCAACCGCAATCACTGCGCCAGTCGCTACCTCACTTCTAACTTGCATTCATATGAATTATAACAGGGAAGTCACCGGTGTTTCAACAATCGGGTTATACTTAAATGTGAAATAGGAGTATTAAGATGGCCGACAAGATGGTACCCACGGCTCTGGTGATCTTCGGCGTTACCGGTGACCTAAGCGGCCGATATCTGCTGCCGGCGTTGTCCGAGATCTGTCGCAGCAACGATATCCGGGCCAGCTTGCGGATCATCGGCACCAGCCGGCGGGCCGTGCTCGCCAAGGATATCCTAAAGGATAATTCCCAAGAGCTGGCCGGGCAATTCCGGTCTATCCAACTGGATTACGATCGCATCGGTGATTTTCATAAGCTCAAAACCCAGCTGGAAAGTTTATCCGTGCGGCAGGTTATATTTTATTTCGCCCTGCCGCCTGACGCGGTCTTGCCGGTCGTCCAGAAACTGGGCGAAGCCGGATTAAACACTCCCGAGTATAAGTTATTGATGGAGAAGCCTTTTGGCAGCGACTTCCAATCCGCTCAACATCTCATCGAACAGATCGACCGATATTTCAAAGAAGAGCAGGTATACCGCATCGACCACTACCTGGCAAAGGAGATGGCTCAGAATATCGCCGTCTTCCTGGGCAGCAACGCCATATTCAGGGATATCTGGAACAATAAGTTCATAGAATCCATCGAAATAGTCGCCGAAGAGGAAATCGGCGTGGAGGGCCGCGAGAGATTTTACGAACAGACCGGGGCGCTGCGCGACGTGCTGCAGAGCCACCTGCTGCAGCTGGCGGCTCTGACGCTAATGGAACCTTGCCCGGACGTATTTGATTTCACGATGATGCAGTCGCGCCGGCTGGCCGCGCTAAAGCAGCTCCAACCGGTCACAGAATCGGCTATCAAGGGCCAGTACAAGGGTTATAAGCGACTGGTCGGCAACGACAGCTCATTGGTGGACACCTTCGTCTCCTTGGAATTGAAATCGAACGATCCGAACTGGAGCGGCGTGCCCATCAGACTGATCACCGGTAAAAGGTTGGAGCAAAAACTCACAGAAATCAGGATATATTTCAAAAAATCCCAGTCCGCCCAGTCTAATCTGCTGCGCCTCAGAGTCCAACCTAAAGAAGGGGTCGAAATCGATCTTTGGGTCAAGAAACCGGGGTACGACCAGCAGCTGCAGAAACTGCCGCTGGACTTCAACTACCAACAGTATTTCGACCGGCTGCCGGACGCTTACGAGCAGGTGATAGTCGACGCCATGCGGGGTAGGTCGAACTTGTTCGCCAGTAGTCAGGAAGTACTGGCCAGCTGGGAAATACTGGGGCCGCTGTTAACCGACTGGCAGAATCGCCGGCCAGTGATTTACGAGCCGGGCGCCAAAGCGGAGGATATCAAAAATACTTAACAGGTTAAGTATTTTTCCAAAGCCACGGTGTATAATATATCCCGATGAGTTCCGAGTTGATAATCAAAGCCCGTAACGTCGTTAAGACTTACGGTGATATAAAAGCCGTCGACGACATCAGTTTCGATGTCAAAGCCGGCGAGATTTTCGCGTTCCTGGGACCCAACGGCGCCGGTAAAAGCACGACCATCAGTATGATGACCACCATGCTGCGTCCGACCGGTGGCAAATTGATACTCAATGGCCACGACGTCACCAAAGAGCGCGACAGCGCCCGCAAATCTTTCGGCATCGTCTTTCAGGACCCGGCGTTGGAGGAAGAACTCACCGCTTATGAAAACATGAAGGTCCACGCTGTGCTCTACGGCGTACCGGCCGGTCAGCAAGATGAGCGCATCCGCGAACTGCTGGAACTAGTCGATCTGTGGGACCGCAAGGACGGCTTGGTCCGGACTTACTCCGGCGGTATGCGTCGGCGGCTGGAAATCGCCCGTGGACTGATGCACCACCCTAAGATCTTATTCTTAGACGAACCGACATTGGGTCTGGATACCCAGACGCGCAACTTGCTCTGGGACTACGTCAAGAAACTCAGCGACTCCGAAGGCATGACTATTTTCTTCACCACTCACTATTTAGACGAGGCCGAGGCCGTGGCGGACCGCATCGCCATCATCGACCACGGCAAAATTATCGCTACCGGTACCGTCAAAGATCTGACCAAACTGACAAAGACCGACAGTCTGGAAGAAGCTTACCTGGAGCTTACCGGCCGGACCGTAAGGGACGAGTCGTCCGAAGCGAATAACGGACTTAACGTGCGCATGGGCGCCAGGAACAGCAGGTTAAGGTAGTGGACGTCATTTATATACTTTGGCTAAGACAGATGAAGCGTTATTTCCGCAGCCGCAGTCGGGTGATCGGCGCTGTCGGCCAGCCGCTTCTGTTCTTACTGGCTTTGGGTTATGGCATCGGTTCGGTCTATAAGAAAGCCGGGCAGGGCAATTACCTGGAGTTCCTGGTGCCGGGCATCATCGTCCAGACACTGTTATTTTCCGGTGTCTTCTGGGGAATCCAGATCCTATTCGATAAGCGCTTCGGTTTCCTTAAAGAAATGCTGGTGGCCCCGGTCAGCCGGGTGCGCATCCTGCTGGGCAACGCCTCCGGCGGCGCGACCATCAGCCTGATGCAGGCGGCGCTGGTTTTCGTCATATCTTTGGCGCTCGGCTTCCATCCATACAATTGGGCGTGGGTGCCGATTACTTTCCTGGTGGCCGCCGGTCTGAGCGTCATGCTGACCAGCTTCGGCGCCGGCATCGCCAGCATGGTAGAAGACTTCCAGGGCTTCCAAGGAATAAACAATTTCCTGATTTTCCCGCTGTTCTTTCTTTCCAGCGCGCTTTATCCGCTGAACAACGTGCCTAACTGGCTTAGGTATCTGAGCGAGGCTAACCCCTTAAGCTACACGGTTGACGCGCTGCGTTACACGCTTATCCACCAGTCGCACTTCGGCTTCGGTAAAGACCTTATCGTGATGGCTATCGCTTTGGTGGCTTGTATATACTTCGCGGTCAACCGCTTCGACCGGATCCAAGTCTAGCAATCCACTGCACCGCGTCAGCCTGCTTCCGGCACAGCCGGAACCCGCTGACGCTTCTGGCGCATTGCGGCGTCAAAATCTGCGGTACTCCTTCGAAGTATTAATATACATCTCAGTCCGTTCCTCGATTTTTCCTTGCATTGCATCCAGATGCAGGGGATTGCTTATTTTACTGATAATGAAAGTGTTTGGCTGCTGTTTTCGAAGCTAATCGTCTGACCCTTGGTAGAATTATCAACTTTTAGAGGATTGATGTTATATATGACCCCGGCCTGTAAGTGGCCGCCGTGCTGAGCCAGGAACTTATCGTATTGCCGCTGGATAGCTGGGGAGATCGTTACCTCATGATTGGACGAGTCATAACCTCTCGGAGGTATATTAGCAGTGGTGTTGCCGGCGATCCGGATAATACCGCCGAAGTCATCCAGGTAAATCGCCCGCTGTTCCGGCACGGTGGCGTATATGGTAATCGTCTGGTTGAACTCCTGCGCGGAAACCGCCGCCGGCCAGACAGCCGGAAGCATGAATAATAAAGCCACGGCCAAAAACCTCCTCATAAACCCTCCTCCTTGCATAACAATTATAACAGCGAGTCAGGCGGATTTACTGTAAAAATTATCCGGTATTTTAATAAACGTTGGTGCCGCCGGTGATATTGACGCCGCCACCGATATTCACCACGTCGCTACTGGCCGCCGTCGTAAACGACTGCGTCCCTGACGTGGCCGTGGTATTACTCCCCCCGGGGTCTTTTGCCGAAACGCTCCAGCAATAAGTCGTACTATTGGATAAAGCCGAGCTTGGCGCGAATGAAACTCCTGAACCCGAAGTAGATGAGGTATAAGTCAATCCGGATCCGGCCGTACCGTTAAAAGTCGGACTCCAGCCGGTTTGTCCCGAGGCCATGTCATAGGTTGTGACGGAAGTTGAGCAATCGGATTGGAAAAGATTTATCTTAAACTGGATATCATCGCTATTCGAGTCCGTATCACTGAAGCTGAAGGTAGGCGTCGTTGAAACTCCGGTGGCGCCAGAGGATGGAGCGGTGAGGGTAGGACTATTAGGAGCGGAGTTAGCGACCGTAGTGAAGAGTCGCGTCCCGCTGACGGAACCATAACTATTGGATCCCCCGGGATCTATAGCATCCGCCTTCCAGCAATACTGCGTGTTATACGATAAAGTACCTTGGTAGGTGTAAGTAGCGGTCGTAGGTCCGGTAGTCCCGTATGCCGTATTGCCGCCCGGTCCGGCGTCTTGCCCGGACCAGCCGGTTTGAGAGGAAGCCTCCGCGAACGGGCTGCTGCCAATAGCGGTTGTGCAGTTTGATTGGTATAAGTATATCCTGAACTGCACGTAATCATTATCAGCGTCAGTGGTACTTAAAGTGAATGATGGCGCGATAGATATACCTGTAGCGCCAGAGGAGGGAGTACCAAGAGTAGGCGCTGCCGGAGCGGTGTTGGCCGTGTATGTGACTGTTACTAAACCTTGAGCGCCGTTACCCCCGCTTTTAGTCGAACCGTTGCTTTTACTGCCGCCACCTCCTCCACCTCCATAATTACTGCCTACAGCCCCGGTAAAATTGCCTGTACCGCCGGCCCCGCCATTACCGCCGTTCAAGGAAGTCCCTGTACCAGCGGTATTGCCGGATGCCGCTCCGCCGGCGCCGGTAGAACCCGCCGCGCCGCCACCACCACCGGAGGTTGCGACTGTCGTAGATCCGCCCGCCCCGTTACCTCCGGGATTGATAAGGTCTCCAACACTTCCGGAATTTGATCCCGAGCCTCCATTGGGAAGAGTGCCGCAGCAACCTTGACCACCACCGCCGCCCTTGGCTAGGACTACCGTTGAGGATGACGGCGCTGTAACTGAAGAGTCATTACCGTCGGCAACCGTTGATGTCGTGGCTGTCGCAACAGCGGCGACTACGACAGTATATACATCACTGGGCGTCAGACCAGTTAAGGTAGTTTTGGCGTATTGGCCGCCTGCTCCACCACCCGCGCCAGAGCTGCTGACATTCGTCCATCCTCCGGCCCCGCCGCCACCCCAGGCTTCGAAAACTGCCGATGTAACTCCGGCTGGAACGGTCCAAGTAGTCGTGCCCGGTGTGCTGAAAGTGCTAGTTGTTGCGCCGGCGCGGGGATGCCACCAAATCAGCGAGCCCGCGATAAGGACTATCCCAGCCAGCAAGTATAAAATCCGGCTCGGCAAAGAACGGGGGTCTTTTATAATTGTGCGACTTAGTATCTTCATCCTACTGCGCCCAGTAATACGGTTGTTTTGTACCGTTACTGAAGTAAGTACCACCTCTCATTAACTGATCCGTAGTCGGTGGGCTTACTCCTGCTGCAAACGTAATCTCGGGATAAACCGAATAGGTCGTCAAAGCCGTGCCGTTGTTGGTCAGTCTGAAGCAGTAGGTATTGCCGGCGGCAGAAGCATTACCCTGGAGCACGAATTCAGCCTCGGTATAATCACCATTAGGCAAGGTGATTGACCCAGTCGAATTAGAAGCCGACTCAACCATTTTACCGGCGACAAAGGTTCCAGTCGCTGTCAATTGCGTAGTGGTGGAATCTCCGGTCGCGAAGAAGGTCGATGTGCCCATCTGTGTAGCAGAACCGGTTGTCGTCGGAACGGCCGAATAGGTACTAGCGCTGCAAGTACCACTTTTGGCAGCATATTCAAGCCGTAGGCTAGGCGTACCGGCCTGCGTGTCAGCGTTGGCGACTTCAAAACGTAGACGGACGTTCGTGCCTGTAGAAACACCACTAACTACAGTATCCTGAGCTGCGCTGTACGTTGCGGCCGACAAAGAATTAAACACCTCCGAATACATAGTGTAGACGGTTACGGTATCTGAACCTCCGTTCTTAATCTGAGTAAAGGTAATCCTAAGGCCGTCTAAAGCAGTCTGATTCATAGATAGGCCGGTGAAGGATACCTTGTACCAAGCGTTGCTTGTGGTCAGGGTTAGGTTCTGCTGTGAGGTACCGGCTATGTTGGTGCTTACGCCAAGACCATCGTTAGTGGCCGCCTTGGCGTACACCCATACATCAACCTCATTATAACTCCCTGAACCGGCTAATGTATCCATGTCGTATGTGTCAGTCTGGCTTGCGGTCGCCGAGCTCACGCTCTCAGCAGTTGATCCAGCAGTCGGCTGAGTGACAAGGTCGCCGGCTGCCGCTAGAGCGCCAAAGTGCGTGGCCGAGCCTGTAACGGTCCACGCTACCGTCGCGTCGGCATTAGGCCGGATTATGCCGGCCGAACTGCTCCCGGTTGTTTCATAGCCGTCATCATTGCGCCAGCGATAGTGATTTTGGGTAAGAGAAGTGGTTTTTGTAGTGAATAGTCTAGTAGAAGATATCGTTGTAATCCCGCTTCCAACCGGATCTTTGGCGGATACGCTCCAGCAAAGCGTGGTACCGTCCGGTATCGCCGATGTCGGCACAAACGATACGGAGGTCCCGGACGTATAGGTGTTGCCGGTTCCATTGAATGTAGGGCTCCATCCTGTCTGCCCGCTAGCCATGTCATATGTGGCAACTAACGTAGAACAATCTGACTGGTAGAGATTTATTTTGTACTGGATGTTATCGGCTTCCGGGTCGGTGTCGCTGAAGCTGAACGTTGGGGTAACCGATACACTAGTAGCTCCTGAAGCGGGCGCCGTGAGCGTAGGTGTATTAGGTGGTGAATTGCTGCTTATAATGACCGACTCCACGATCCTTGTACCAGTAACTGTAGTAGGGTTAGCCGTAATATTAGTGTCAATCTGGTGGCCGGTGGTGGGCATTGTCAAGGCCGTGCTAAACACCTCGTTGTTACCCGTGGCGGTAGAGCCTGTTATATCGGCATTTCCGTTGTTAATATCCTGAAGTTTCGCGGAACTGCTGGCGTTAGTAGAGTCGATAACGTTCTTGTAAGTATTGGTTACACTGCTCCATTCGGTCGAATCCCAAAGCGTTGGATAGCCCTGCAACCCGGTAGCAGCCCCTACTGTATTTTGGATCATATATTGCGGCTCAAGTTTAGTAATATTGGCTGTACTACTACCAAGCGAAATTCTCCGAACGGTACTGCTACTACTAGTGCTGGCAAATATGTAGTTTGAATCCATTGCGACAGCTCCAGTGTCAATCGATGTAGCTGCAACTACCGTTCCAGACGCTTCATCTATTTTTTCTATACCGCTTGTGGTTGAAACATAGAGATAGGTACCATCGCCTGTAAAACCGTGAGATCCTGCTGCATTATTGACGAAATTGCCAGATAAAGTTATTGCGCCTAAATCACTGAAAGAGCTAGTGCTTATCCTATCCAGTGTATTCTGAAACGGCGCCGAACAAAAAATATACGAGGTATCGGCATAACAGTCGTTATTAATCGTGACAGTAAGAGATGTAAGAGTTGACCAATCACTCTTCAGTATCCGCGTTATCGTTGTCCCGCCGTTTCCACCCTGCCCGTAATAGACATAAGTACTATCCTGAGTTATATAGTCACTCGCGTTATCATTGGTATGGGGGCAAACAGTCGTGCTCGAGAATGTGGTTTTATCTATTCTATTAACACAATCTGTGGCGGAGGAAACAGTGGCGTCCACACAATATAGGTAAGTAGAATCGACAAGTATATTCCGGGATGCGCAATTTCCCGTAATCAATGTCTGGGTTGAAAAGTCACTCTTATTAATCCGATTTATGTTCCCGCCGCAATACTGATACACATAGGATGCATCGTCAGTGATCGATAATCCGGAGCAGCTGGTTGATAACGTACCAGCACTCGTAAATGTGCTTTTATTCACCTTTTGCACAGTAGTGCCTTCCTGGTAATAAACAAAATTCGTATCGTTGGCTGTTACATAGTTGCTACCGCCGCTGACGGTCAAATCCGTTACCTGGGCGCTAGTAAAGTTACTCTGGTCAACTATGATTTTCGCGTTATATAAAGAGTAATTCTTACCGCCCGTGGCTGCGCTTTCAGCCGATGAAATTCTGTAGTGACGTCCAGTAGTAGGCGTAAAAGGTACCCTGAATCTTGTAGCTGCACTTGTAGTATCGGCGTTTACGATCGTTACTAAGTCTGTCCATGTACCAAACGAACCGTCATCTTGCTGGAGGGTAATCGTTGTATTGAAAGTAGCTGCGCTTTGGGCTTTAGTGACTTCGGCATAAAAACCGCTCGTTTCGTCCCAGTTAGCGGCCGTATATAACCAATATTTTGGGGCGGTCAGGGCAGCGGCAGTAGTGTTTGTTTTTCCAGTTTCCTGATTACCTATCTCAATTTGAGTTTCTGTGCTGGCGACTGGCGTTGAACTCTGAACAACTATTATCCTAGCCACTTTTACAGAATGGTTGGCCCCCGACTTTACTACATATTCCGTTTTTGTATTGGAGGGCGGCGTAAAAGCAGTTGAGCGCACTCGCGTATTAGCAGCTGTTCCAGCCAGACTGATACTTGCGTCGTTAGTCGTAGTACCGCTACGCGTTAATGTGACGGTGTCAGTGCTAGCAGATGCGCTTCCCGTAACCACCTCAAAATAGTAAGTTGGGGTTCCGCTATATTGTGTAGTATCCAGCTGAACGATAGCGCCGGAGGTGGAACTCACCGCCAAAGTGCCATCTAGAATATTGATTTCCTGACGAATAGTCGCGGAGGTTGCCCTTACGTAATGGTGCCTATATGTTAATAATCCAATAATAAGTATGAATATTAAGGCTAAAATTTTTGATGCTATGCGGATTTTAACAAAGCCTCTTTTTCTCAGGCCGTAAGCATAAGGGCTAGGGCCTACACGATGCCTAAGTCTGAATTTTACCAAATGACGCCTCATAGCTAATTCCTGTTGTAGGTTATTGAGACAAGTAAGCATAGGCTAATTCCTTTGGTAGTTAATTGTTATCTCTCCGGCTCTGACAGTCGTGTTGTTGGCGGCCATCTGGATTCTAAAATCAACAACATTGCCGGCGGAAATCGAGCACCCGGAAGCTGTCACGGTGCCACCCAGAGAAGTCTGGGTCCAAGTTGCAGTACCTGTTGCCACGTTGGTAGCCGTCCCGCAAAGTGTTCCGCTAGAGTTATATAAGTTAAGGGTTACTGAAGTTGTAGCTGTCGAGTCAGTCCGCCAGCCATACATCTGAATGGCATTGGATGCCGCAAAGTCAGAGAAGTCTGAGGGTACCTGCCACCGTACCCAAATATCGTAATCGTTCTGAGAGGTTGTGACCCATGTATAAAAATTATGCTCTTCTGAAGCGGCACATGGATTTGAAGCGCTAGGGATGTTTCGCAATGATGAGCCAGAACAAAAATCACTTGTCATTGTACCGGTATTACTTGTGCCATCGCCTGTCATGACAGCTCCAGGATACTCTGGCACTAGTGTAACTTTCCCGGTTGCGTTAGCGCCGCAGGCTACCCAGCTGGTTACACCACCCGTTGTACTGACTAGACAGTAGTTGTTGCCGCCGGCGACAGCCGTGGGCAGGATAATGTTGTAGCTAGTTGTTACATTGCCGGAGGTAATGCCAACCGTGTTGGCGCCGCTGCTGTTATTAAAGGTCAACAAGCCGGTTAGTGAGCTGGCGTTGCCCAAAAGCACCTGGCCGTTAAGCGTGTCGGCCGTAATCACCGCCGAGCCACTGGATTTTTGGATTTGGAAAGCGGATGTCGAATCGCCATTATTGGCAACGATCAGCGGATTAGTAATAACCCCTCTGAGCTGGATTTCACCGAATTGGTACGCGCTTGGAGCGGTGAGCGTGGCGCCATTATAGGCCGTACGCTGCAGCTGAACAGAATCAATATAAATCGTGTGAGCCGCCCCATTGTTCTGGGTTATTTGCATAGCTGTGATAGTGCCGGTCGTCGTTATTTGACAGGATAAGCGCTGAAAACCGACGGTAGCAGTAGCTAATGTGACGCTGGCTGAGGGGTTGCAAGTATGAGTAGCGCCATCCGTGGTCTGTACGGTAAAGTTGGCCCCAGTCATACTGGCCCCACTGGTAACTTTGGCGTAGAAGCTAATTAAGTAATTTCCGGTAGTTGAAGGGGTCGCGGCAAAACTGCTAGTAGTCAGGCCGCCATTACTTGTAGTAGTTGTTAGCTGCACAGAGAATAAACCGTTAAATGTATGCTGCTTGTTGGTGTTTTGACTGATTGTGCCGGGACTGACCGCGTTCCAGCCAGCGCTGGCGTTGTTGAACGCCCCGGATTCAAACCCCGAGTAGGCAAGGTAGTTTACCTGCGCGCCTGTGGCATCAGTTGAAGTCGTGTCTACCAGGAACAACGACGCGCCAACAGAGTCTTGTATTTGAAAAGCGGTCGATGAGTTCGTGGTACTTTGGAAAATCTTATCGCCGGCAAAGCTCTGACTGCCCGTAGTAACCGCGCCGGCGACGGATGTGCTCGCGTTTCCAAGGGCAGTAGTAATATTGCCGCTGCCAAAAGCATAAGTCACACCGGTGGATGTGCCCGAGGCGGTTGTATTAACGATGTTGGCCGTTGAGCCGACGGCGCTGCCGTTAACCGATATTGCAGTTCCACCCCCGGCGCCGCAAGACCCGAATGTCAAAGGCACGGAGGTGCCGCTGACAGTTCCCGATTGCAGACATTGGCTGGAGCTAACAGCGGTACTTGGCAGCGTATAAACGTAGCTGGCGGTGGCGTTGCCGGCGAAGGTAATCGCCGCCGTGGCCGCTCCGCTGCCGTAATTGAATACCAGGTTGCCGCTGTTGCTACTAGGGACGCCCAGCTGGACGCCGCTTGGAGCATCCAACCTTACATATCCAGAGTCCGTAGTGAAGGTGGAGTTAGCGTGCCCGGTGATGGCTACGGCAGACGAAGCTCCGGCGGTGATATTAACGGCGCCGCTGCCGGTTCCGATTTGAGTCGTACCGGACGAAGCTGAAAAGTGAGCCGTGGATGCACCGGCATCGTAGTAAATGTCCGCGTAAGCGGTGCTGCTGGCGCCAAAGACTTGCAGGTGTGGGATACTGCTGGCCAGCGTTACGGTTAAGTAATTAAAAGTTGCCGCGTTATTCTGGATCGTGAACAGTGTCGTCAGAGGTGTGGAAGCATTTTGGATTACCAACGCTCCGCCGCCGCTGTTGCTATAAGTTATGGTGTTGCTGGCCTGGGTAGTCGTGCTGTAATCGGTCGCGAACGTCCCGCCGCCGCCACAAGAAGAGAACGTCAAAGGGACATTAGAGCCGCTGACCGTACCGGACTGCAGGCACTGATTGGAGCTTACCGTACCGTTTGGCAACTGGTAAGTATAGCTTGTGGTTGGATTACCCGTTAGGACGATGGTCGCGGTGTTAGAGCCAGTAGCGTTATTAAACACCAGCTTTCCGTCCAGCCCGCTGGCTCCTACCTGGCCCAATATAACGGCTCCGGAATTATCGACTACCAATGTGTTCTTACCGGACTTTTGCAGTGTAAGTATATTTGGCGTGCCGCTGGCGTTAGTCTTATTGATGGCTATGGATGCATTCGTCGTTGACGAATCCGTCTGAAGACCCTGGGCCAACTGGACGTAATTCGCTGCCGCGATCCCTCCTAGCGACGCGGCGTTGTCGGCCTGGAAGGCGAAAGGAACCGACGTAACATGTATTAGCGGCGACATGAAACCGCCATTGCTGCCCGACGTATCGCCGTTGAACTGCATCGTCAAGTAAAGTGAGTTGCTACTAGCGAAATTGATTGGACCGCCCGCGGTATTATTACAAGATGAACTTGTCAGAGCACAGACACTTCCTAGTTCGACTTGGAAGATTCCGTTTGTCAGTTGGACGCTAGCTTGTGTTTCTTGCCATAGACAGCTAGCGGTCGAGGTGCAGGCAGTTGTCATAGTTGGGGAAGAAGTATTATAAATCCGAAAGACGATGGAATAGGTCCCGGTTGGGGTTGCGATATTGGTGCCGTCAGACGCGTTCACTACTTTTCCCTGGAAGTTTATAGTCGTCGGATTTGCGGCATCGGCTTGTTTGGGCAATAACAGCAAAAGGCCTAGACTTGCTAGGCCAATCACTGTGAGTAGTATTGGTTTGTGGAATTTTGTTATTCGCATATTTATGTGCGTTTTACTTTTTTCCCGACCTCTGTTTGTGTTGATTAAAGCATAACAATAACCTAGGGTCGTTACAAGGGTAATAACAGATAGGAAAAGTGTTGTTCAATATGACAAGGAAGCACGCTTAGCGGACAGATGCTAATTTGGCGTAAAAATGAGCCTTCTAAGGTGTAATATCGAATACTATAATGGTTCATTCGCTTTGATTTTAACGCGGTGAGCAACTATGTGGCTGTGGACAAATAACTTAGTCGTATTGAGCAATTCTTAGTACTCGCGTGCGAACTTATTTTTTTGTCTTTTTAACGTAGTAAAGCCCAACTACGCTCCCAACGACCAATACTAGCGCCGCGAGGATTGTCCACGGCTGGATTACCAGCAAGTTCTGTTGGTACGCCCGATATGTATCTATGCCATCGAACCGGAAGTCCACGTGCAGCTGGTACTGGCCCGACGCGTTCAAACCACCTATCGATTTCAGCGGTACATTATAGATCCTGTATGTCTCCGGCAGGATGATATTGGAGTCTTCGTTGATTGTGCCTTTGCTCATGACCTTGCCGGCGGCGGTCTTGATATACACATTGCCGCGCGGCACCACGTGCGAATTGCCTTTGTTTTGGAACCGCAGCTCTACCGAACTTGGGATGCTGAACAAAGTCCTTTTGAACGACACGCTGGCCAGTGAAAGTTCGTGCGTGTCGCCGCCGACCTTGGTAACGAATAGTAATGACGAGGCGATAGGATGCACGGAAACCTGGTTATTACCGCCGCTTTGGCCCGGATTATCCGCCTGCAGCATCAGCGCGCCGTAATGCCCGCCGGGCGATAAATCGGGCAGGTTCAGAATCTCGGCCGTAATCGTCTCGGACTGCTTTGGTTGCAATGTAATGGATTTTTGTTGCAGGCTGAACCATTTGGCCAAACCGTACTTTTTCTGAAGCTCGGTAGGATTAGTGCCAACGAAGAATAATCCCCCGGATTCGCCAAGCGTGTTGAAGTCGGCGACCGATAAATCAAAGGTCCGCGCTTTCGTCTCGTTGTTAGTGATTTTAAATGTTATCGGATGCTGCTGTTCGGTGGCTAAAATACTGGCCTGCTGAAAGGCCGGCGAAATAGTCACGCCGGTTGGTGGTTTGACCTGAACCTGGCTGCTGGCCGCGCTGGCTTTGGGCAGCCAAATAGAAGTTGTTAGTAAAGCGGCTATTAAAACGACTTTAGGGCTTATCTTCACTTTTGCTCCGGCTATGTTTGACGCGGCGGAACAAGCCGGCCCACTTTTTAAATGTCGACCATAGTCCGATTCCGACGAACAACGCCACCAGCAACAGGATGTCGATCACCCGCCACGCCACCACCC
>Ga0105238_10004310_pt1 | contig 14112 bp, 10 predicted proteins | sample KBSC34metaG_FD_81526 | JGI IMG/M metagenome (GOLD analysis project Ga0105238, IMG submission 81526) | Corn rhizosphere microbial communities from Kellogg Biological Station, Michigan, USA - KBS C3-4 metaG | ecosystem: Host-associated > Plants > Roots > Rhizosphere > Soil | place: Michigan, USA... | reverse complement strand
GCTGTGGAAAAAGGCCGGCTTGCCCGGCGCATCCGCAGGCCGTGTGCAAAGTCCGGCATTGCGCATGATTTGCGAGCGCGAAGAAGAAATCCTGCGCTTCAAGCCCCAGGAATACTGGACTATCGATGCCGATGCCGAGAAGACCGAACAAAAATTCCCGGCGCGACTCACGGAGTATCAAGGCACCAAGGTCGAGCAATTCACCGTCACCAACGAGGCGCAAGCCGCCGATGTGCGCAAAGCGCTCGACGCTGCGGCAAAGGGCGCACTCACAGTTGCCGCGATCGACCGCAAGCAGCGCAAGCGCAATCCGGCGCCGCCGTTTACGACATCGACATTGCAACAGGAAGCATCACGCAAGTTGGGCTTCGGTGCACAACGCACGATGCGTCTTGCACAGCAGCTCTACGAAGGCATCGATTTCGGCGAAGGCGCGGTCGGTCTCATCACCTATATGCGTACCGACTCGGTGAATATGGCTGCGGAAGCAGTTCAAGACATTCGCCAAGTCATCGCCAAACTCTACGGCCAGGAAGGATTGCCCGAGGCGCCGCGGGTCTACAAGACGAAATCGAAGAATGCGCAAGAAGCGCACGAAGCGATCCGTCCAACATCGGCGGCGATCACGCCCGAGCGCCTGGAAGGCAAGATCGAGCCCGATCAATACAAGCTATACTCGCTCATTTGGAAGCGCGCCGTTGCGAGCCAAATGGCGCATGCACTCTACGACACCGTTGCAATCGACTTCGTGCCAGGCAAAGAGCCTGCGCCTCCCAAGCGCGTCGGCGTGTTCCGCGCAACGGGCTCCACGCTCGTGAAACCCGGCTTCATTGCCGTGTATCAAGAAGGTATGGACGACTCGAGCGACGAGAACGGCGATCGCGTTCTGCCACCCGTGGAAGTGGGCGATGAGGTGAAGCTCCTCGAGATCCGCCCCGAACAACACTTCACAGAACCGCCGCCGCGCTACTCGGAAGCGAGCTTGGTCAAGGCGCTCGAGGAATACGGCATCGGCCGGCCTTCCACGTATGCCAGCATCATTCAGACATTGCTCGGCAAGAAGTATGCGGAACTTATCAATCGCCGCTTCATTCCCACGGATCTCGGCAAGATCATCAATAAATTCTTGACGAGAAACTTCGAGCACTACGTCGACTACGGCTTCACCGCCAAAATGGAAGACGACCTCGACGAGATCGCCGACGGCAAAGAAGCCTGGGTGCCAGTGCTCGATCGCTTCTGGAAAGAGTTCAAGAAACAAGTCACCACGGTGGATGCTTCCGTCACCCGCGAAGACATCTCCGAGGCGCGCGAGTTGGGCAAAGACCCCACTACCGGCAAACCGATTTCGGTGCGCTACGGCAAGTACGGTCCGTTCGTGCAAATGGGCACCAAGGACGACGCCGAGAAGCCGAAGTTCGCGAGCCTGCGGCCGCATCAGAAAATGGACCTCGTCACGCTCGCCGAAGCGCTCGAGCTGTTTCAACTGCCGAAGACGCTCGGTCAGACGGCGACGGGCGATGCGATCAAAGTGGCCATTGGCCGCTTCGGCCCGTACATCCAATACGGCACCAAGAAATTCGTGTCGATCAAGGTGGACGATCCGTACACCATCGAGCTGCCGCGCGCACTCGAACTCATTCGCGAGAAAGAAGAGGCGGACGCGAACCGACTCATTCTGGATTTCCCGGAGGCCGGCATTCAGGTGCTGAACGGCCGCTACGGCCCCTACATCACCGATCGCGTCAAAAACGCCAAAATTCCCAAGGATCGCGAACCGCGCACGCTGACCTTGGACGAGTGCCGCGAGCTGATCGCTGCGGCGCCCGAACGCGGTAAGCGGGGCAATCGTTTCGCTAAAACCGCTACGGCCAAGCAGGCGCGGGCACCTGAGCCTGCACCGGTACTCAAGGCCGTGGCCGCGTCATCACCCACGGCCGAGCGCAAGTCGAAACCCAAGGCCAAGGCAGCGCCCGAGAAAACGGTCAAGAAAAAGGCCGTGGTCGCGAAAAAACGGGCGAGCGGACGCTAAAGGAAGTCGGCGGTCGGTTCAGAGTCGATTGCCGAATTTCTCTCTTGCGTAGCGGGAGAAAGCGATGGCGAAGGCATAATCTCGCGCTATGAGTTCCACCCACGTCGACGCCCAAGCCGTCATTTCCTATTTGAAGTCACTGCACGATCGGATCACCACGTCGATCGAAGATGCAGATGGCGCGCAGCGTTTCATCCGCGATGCGTGGACGCGTGCAGACGGCGGTGGCGGAGAAGCCCGCGTTCTGAGCGAAGGTGCCGTATTCGAACAAGCGGGCATCAATTTCTCGCATGTCACGGGATCGCAAATGCCGCCCTCCGCGACTGCACATCGGCCTGAACTCGCAGGCGCGCCCTGGCTCGCGACAGGTATTTCGCTGGTATTTCATCCTCGTAATCCGTACGTGCCCACGACGCACGCCAACGTGCGCTTCTTCATCGCACAACCACCCGACAAAGCGCCTGTGTGGTGGTTCGGCGGAGGCTTCGATCTCACACCGTTTTATCCCTTTGAAGAAGACGTGCTCCACTGGCATCGGACTGCTCGCGCTGCCTGTGCGTCCTTCGGTGCAGATGTGTACGCCCGCTATAAAGATTGGTGCGATCGCTATTTCTTTTTGAAACATCGCAACGAGACCCGCGGCGTCGGCGGATTGTTTTTCGATGATCTGAACGAGTGGGACTTCGAAACCTGTTTCGCGTTCCAACGCAGCGTAGGCGATCACTTTCTCGATGCCTACTTGCCCATCGTGAACCGTCGCAGAAATACGCCGTACGGCGAACGCGAGCGGCAGTTCCAACTCTATCGCCGCGGCCGCTATGTAGAGTTCAACTTGGTGTACGACCGCGGCACTTCATTCGGTTTGCAATCCGGCGGCCGCACCGAATCCATTCTGATGTCCCTTCCCCCACTCGCCCGCTGGCAATACAACTGGTCGCCGCAAGAAAGCTCGCCGGAAGCAGTGTTGTATAGGGATTATTTGCGGCCGCGGGAGTGGTTGGAGTAGTCGTGAACTATCGCCACATCTACCACGCCGGAAACTTCGCAGACGTGCACAAGCACGTCCTGCTCGTTGCGCTGTTCGATTACTTGCTGCTCAAACCGAAGCCGATCTTTTATTTGGACACGCATGCAGGGCGCGGGCTCTATGACTTGCATTCAGCCGAGGCCACCAAGGGAGGCGAGTGGCGTCTTGGCATAGGCACGATGTTGAAAAAGCAGTTCGAACACTCGTTGCTCAAGAGATATCTGGATTGCTTGCGCGGCATCGTCGGCGATGATTGGCCGGCGATTCGTACATATCCTGGATCGCCGTTGATTGCACGCGCATTGTTGCGAGCGACAGATCGTGCGGTGTTCGTGGAAAAAAATGCGCGCGAAGCGGAGGACTTGAAAGCAGCGGTACCACGACGACGCGATCTTTCCATTCTCTGCGAAGACGGGTACATCGCGCTGAAAGCACACACGCCGCCGAAAGAGAATCGCGGACTCGTCCTCATCGATCCACCCTACGAAGAATCGAACGAGTTCGATCTCGTCACGCAGTCGTTGATTTCCGCTTGGCGGCGATGGCCGACCGGTCTCTATGCCCTGTGGTATCCGCTGACCGCGAGCGCGGCGCCTCAACACATGCATCAAGTGATCAGCCAATCAGGACTGCGCAAAGTGCTGATCGCGGAGTTCGCGCTGCGTCCCCTCGATTCACCCATTGGCTTGAATGGCTCAGGCATGCTGATCGTCAATCCACCATGGCGGCTCGACGAGCAATTGCATGCGGCACAAACAGAACTGCATGCGATGCTTTCGCCCAGCGGAGCGGGCAGCACGCGCGTGGAATGGTTGGTGGGGGAATAGAGCACTACGCGCCCGAGTTGCCCTCACCCTAGCCCTCTCCCGCGAAGCGGAAGAGGGCGTGTGTCATTTCCCCACTTCCCTATACCTGAAACACTTCACCAAGTGATCGTTCACCATGCCGGTGGCTTGCATGTGGGCATAGACAATTGTGCTGCCGACGAATTTGAAGCCGCGTTTTTTCAGGTCCTTGCTGAGCGCATCGGATTCGGGGCTGGTCGCGGGAACTTGTTTGGTGCTGTCGAAACGGTTGCGGATGGGTTTTCCGCCCACGAAGCTCCACATGTATTTGGAAAAGCTGCCCTCGCGCTCGAGCGTTTCCAAATACGCTTTGGCGTTGACGATGGCCGACTCGATTTTGAGCTGATTGCGCACGATGCCGGGATTCTTCATCAAGCGCGCAACGTCGCGTTTGCCGAAGCGCGCCACCTTCTCGGGATCGAAGCCTGCGAATGCCTCGCGATAACCCTCGCGTTTATTGAGAATCGTCGACCATGAGAGGCCGGCTTGCGCGCCTTCCAGGATTAGAAATTCGAACTGTTTGCGGTCATCGTGAACGGGCACGCCCCACTCGGTGTCGTGGTAGTGGACGTACAGCTCGTTGCCGCCTTCGGCCCAGGCGCAGCGTGTGAGATCAGGCATAGCGGTTGAGAGTCGAGAGTTGGGGGCTGCGAGTTTCTCTGTCTGACTCACAACTCACAACCCTCAACTGTCAACGCGATGCGTGCCTTGGTATAAACGGCTTTTGCCCACATCGAGGCCACGGCTCATGGGAAACAGAGAGACCGGCGAATTTCCGCGCACGCGCATGCGCCGCATGCGGCGCGACGACTTTTCACGGCGCCTCATGCGCGAGACCACGCTCGGCCCGCAAAACCTGATCTATCCGATGTTCATCCTCGAAGGCTCCGGAAAACGCGAGGCCATTGCATCGATGCCCGACATCGAGCGCACGAGCATCGATCAATTGCTCAAAGAAGCGGAGACATTGGTCCGGTTGGGCGTTCCAGCCGTAGCGCTTTTTCCGGTCACACCGGCGCAGGCCAAAAGCGACGACGCGCGGGAAGCCTGGAATCCCGAAGGGCTGGCGCAACGCGCGGTGCGCGCCCTCAAGAAGGCAGTGCCCGAGCTGGGAGTCATCACAGACGTCGCGCTCGATCCGTTCACCACGCACGGACAAGACGGCCTCATCGATACCACAGGCTATGTCATGAACGATGAGACCGTCGAAGCACTCGTAAAGCAGGCGCTGTCGCATGCCGAGGCGGGCGCGGATGTGGTCGCACCGAGCGACATGATGGATGGCCGCATCGGCGCCATCCGCGAAGCGCTCGAAGTCGCCGGCCACACCAACACCCGCATTCTGGCGTACTCGGCCAAATATGCGTCGGGCTTCTATGGTCCGTTTCGCGATGCCGTCGGCTCCGCCGGCAATCTCGGCAAAGGCAATAAATACAGCTATCAAATGGACCCGGCCAATTCCGACGAGGCGCTTCGTGAAGTCGCATTGGATTTGCAGGAAGGCGCCGATATGGTCATGGTGAAACCCGCGCTGCCCTACCTCGACATCGTGCGCCGCGTGAAGGAAACCTTCGGCGCACCGACCTTTGCTTATCAGGTGAGCGGCGAATACGCGATGCTGATGGCTGCCGCGCGCAACGGTTGGTTGGACGAAAAGCAGGTTGCACTCGAGTCTCTGGTCGCCATCCGCCGCGCCGGAGCTGACGGAATCCTGACGTACTTTGCAAAGCGCGCGGCCGAATGGCTGCGGGCCGGCGCATAGGTGCCTCCATGGATCGTTACGCAGTCGTCGGCTTCCCCGTGCAACACAGCTGGTCTCCCTTCATCCACGGCATGTTCGCCAAGCAAACCGGGCAGGACATGCAATATCGTTTGCTCGAGGCTCCGGCCGACCAATTGACGCAAGCGGTCATGGTTTTTTTTGCGGAAGGCGGTAAAGGACTCAACGTCACCGTGCCGCACAAGCAAGCAGTGGTTGCGCTCGTCACGCATCGCACACCCCGTGCGGAAATCGCAGGCGCGGTCAATACGATCGCGCACCACGGCGGGGAGCTTCTGGGTGACAACACCGACGGTGTGGGACTGATCACCGATCTCACCCACAATTTGCACTTTGCCCTCACCGATGCCCGAATCTTGCTGATCGGCGCGGGCGGCGCGGCGCGCGGCGTACTCGGCCCATTGCTGGAAAAAGCGCCGAATCTGGTGCAGATCGTGAACCGCGACGGCAACCGTGCTGAAGCGTTAGCACAGGAATTCTCCAAGCTAGGGGAAGTACACGGGGGCAATTTTGCGGCGGCGGGAAACGCTCCGTTCGATCTCGTCATCAATGCGACGTCCGCAGGATTGCAAGGCAAAGTGCCGCCGGTTCCCGCAGTTGTCTTGAGCCCGCAAACGCTTTGTTACGACATGTCGTACGGCAAACAAGACACGCCGTTCGTATTGTGGGCGAAGGAATGCGGCGTACAGCGCGCCGAACTCGGTTGGGGCATGCTGGTGGAACAAGCAGCCGAATCGTTCTCGCTTTGGCGCGGCGTCCGTCCCGACACTGCGGCAGTCCTCGACGCCGTAAGGCATCGGTCACTGCCTCAACATAAATAGCGCAGTTAGGCGCAGCGACTCGGCATTCGGACCGGCTTACACTGCACGGTGCACGATTTTTTGGAACCCCGCATCATGGACTTTGCGCGTCGCACCACCGAGCCGTATCGACAGCTAGTCGAGGCTGCCTACGAAGGCATCATCGCCTTCGACACTCAAGGACAGGTCACTTACGCGAACGCTCGCATCGGTGCAATGCTGGGATATGGCCCGGATGAAATCGTCGGCCGCAGCATTTTCCACATCATCGACCCGAATGCGCATGCGGAAGCCCAACAATGCATCGAGAAGCGCTGGCGCGGTGTCAGCGAACATCATGAATTGCGCCTCCTGCGCAAAGACGGCACCGTGCTTTGGGTCAACGTGGCGGGCAGTCCGCTTTACGAAAAGAACGCGATCACGGGAGGACTCGCGATCTGTTCGGATCTCACGCAACGCAAGGCAGCCAAAACTCGGCTGCAACGCGTGTCTCGCTGGCACGCCCTGTCGAGCAACATCAACGAAGCCATCGTACGCGTACCGAACACCTCGACTCTTTACGAAAGCATCGTGCGCATCATGGTCGAGACCGGCAAAGCGTCTCTCGCGTGGATCGGGCGTTGGCATCCCGGCTTCACGCGTCTCGAATGCATGACGAGCTACGGTAGGGACAACGGTTTCCTTGAAGAAGTCATCGGTCTCAACAACAAGACCGGCGGTAATGCGGAAGGTAAGCGGCGGCTCCTCGCCGGCTTGCCGTTTTTCATCAACCGCTCGCCGCAACTGCTCGCCGAAATCCGGGGCCGCGGTTTCGCCGCCACGGCGATTTTTCCGATCGCGATTCCCGATGCGGAATTGGGATTCTTGGGCGTGTATGCGGATGAACAGAATTATTTCGACGAGGACATCGGCGTTCTGAATGCGCTGATGCAAAACATTTCCTTCGCCATCCATTCGAAGGAAAAAGAAAAAGAACGCTTGCGCGCCGAAGCGCAACGGCGCGAGGCCGAGGAGAAAATCGCCGCGCAAGCGGCGCTCCTCGATAAAGCCAAGGACGCCATCGTGCTGAGCGCGCTCGACGGCACGATTTCTTATTGGAACAAAGGTGCAGAACGTCTTTACGGGTGGGCGCCGCAAGAAGCCGTAGGACGCAGCCTCTTCGATCTCGTATATGAAGATAAAGCGCCCTTACAACGCGCCCTCGACCAACTCCTGCGCGCAGGCGAATGGTCGGGCGAACTACATCAATGCACGCGCTCGGGCGAAGAGCGCTATGTGGAGGCGAGCTGGACGCTACTGAGAGACGAGCACGGCAAGCCGCGTTCGCTCTTGTCCATCAGCTCCGATATCACAGCACGCAAACAACTCGAATCGCAGTTTCTGCGTGCGCAGCGCCTCGAAAGTGTCGGCACGCTCGCCGGCGGCATTGCACACGACTTCAACAACATCGTCGCGGCCATTGCCGGCAATGCGCGCCTCGCCGTCGCCGACCTGCCGCTCGACCATCCTGTGCAAACCAGTCTCGCCGAGATCGAGAAAGCCAGCGCGAGAGCCGCGGATCTGGTACGGCAAATATTGACGTTCAGCCGGCAACAAGCGCCGAGCCGCCGCGTCGTCAGCTTGCGTGTCATCGTCGAGGAAACACTGCGTCTGTTGCGAGCGACCTTGCCTGCGAACATCGATATTCGCACGCACTGGAACGCCGCCCCTGCAGTGCTTGCCGATCCGATTCAACTGCATCAGATCGTGATGAATCTCGGCACCAACGCAGCGCACGCCATGGCGTCCTTGGGCGGCGTATTGCAAGTGGAGATCGACGCTGTGATGTTGGATCAAGACCAGGCCGCGAAATTGGGTGCAACTGCTGCCGGACCGCACGCATTGCTGGTCGTGAAAGACACGGGCATGGGCATGGAGCGCGCGGTGCTGGCGCGCGCGTTCGAGCCTTTCTTCACGACCAAGCCGCCGGGCCAAGGCAGTGGACTCGGCCTTTCGGTCGTTCACGGCATCATGCAGAGTCATCAAGGCGTGATCGCCGTCGACACGGTCGCGAATGAAGGCACGACGTTCAAGCTCTATTTTCCTGCTGTTTCAGCAGAAACCTCGCAACCCCAACCGCGCGTGCTCGAACCTTTGCAAGGCCACGGCAAGCGCGTGCTCTACGTGGATGACGAAGAGCCGTTGGTGTTCTTGATCAAGCGTTCGCTCGAGCGCCTGGGCTATCAAGTCGCGGGCTATACGAGCCCGATCCAAGCGCTCGAAGTGTTCAAGGCCGACTCGATGCAGTTCGATGCCGTGATCACCGATCTTGCGATGCCCGACCTGGCGGGCCCGGACCTCGCCCGCGAACTCCTGCGGTTGCGGCCCAACTTACCCATCATTGCGGTGTCGGGATATGTGCGGCCCGAAGACGAAGCGCTCATGTCCCAAGTCGGCGCGCGCGAGCTCGTACACAAACCCGACACCGTCGAAGAACTCGCCAGAGCTTTGCATCGAGCCATCAATTCCATCCGGGGCTAAGCACCCTTCTTTCGAGTCAGCGATGTTTCTCGGCGAGGATGGGCCTTCGCTTCGCAGCAGCGCGTTAGAATGGATTGTGCCGTAACGTTAGTGGGCTGCAACGACTGATGTGATAGTGCCCACATTTGCCCCCACCCTAACCCTCCCCCGCTTCGCGGGGGACGGCAGGGAGGGGGTTTCTCTCTTCAACGCTATAGCGAGCTTTGCATGAGCAATCCTCTTGTCGGATCCGATGAATTGCCGCCGTTTTCCGCCATTCGTGCCGAGCACATCGAGCCCGCCGTTCGCACGCTCATCGCTGAACATCGACGCGAACTCGAATCGCGGTTGGCCTCGGGTGCAGACACATGGGATACGTTGGTCGCACCGCTCGAAGAAATGCATCACCGCTTGGCGCGCACCTGGTCGCCGGTCGGACATCTGAATGCAGTCTTGAACAGCGATGCGCTACGCGCTGCATACAATGCGTGTCTGCCGTTATTGACCGCTTGGCACACGGAGTTGGGGCAGAACGAGCCCTTGTTCCAGGCTTACTCCAAAGTCTTGGCGCGCGAAGGTGCGGCACTCAACGAAGCGCAACATAAATTGCTGAGCAATGCGCTGCGCGATTTCAAGCTGGCCGGCGTCGATCTGCCCGCCGAACGCAAACAACGTTTCAAGGCGCTCATGGAAGAGCTCGCGACGCTGCAAGCCAACTTCGATGAACACGTGCTCGATGCGACCAACGCTTGGCACTATCGCACCGAAGACGAACGCGAACTCGAAGGCTTGCCGCAACCCATCGTCGCGCGTGCGGCGAATGCAGCGCAGGCCGATGGCAAACAGGGTTGGCTCTTCAGCCTCGATCCGCCCAACTATCAGGCCATCTTGAGCCAAGCTGCCGCCGAGCCGCTGCGGCGACGTTTTTACGAGGCATGGACGACGCGCGCATCCGATCAAGGACCCAACGCCGGGGGCTGGGACAATTCCACGCTGATGGAACAAATACTCGCGCGTCGCCACGAACTCGCAGCCATCGTGGGCTTCAGCAACTATGTACAGTATTCATTGGCAACCAAGATGGCGCGCTCGGTAAGCGAAGTGCACGCTTTCCTCGAACAACTGGCCGAGAAGAGCCGGCCCGTGGCGGAACGCGAATTCGCAGAACTCACAAGCTTCGCCGGCCGCACGCTCAACGCATGGGACGTTGCGTACTATGCAGAACAACTCAAGCGCCAACGGTTGAATGTTTCGGAAGAAGCGCTGCGCCCGTACTTCCCCGTGCCGCGCGTGCTCGATGGTCTCTTCAAAGTAGCGGAACGGTTGTACGGCGTGCGCATCGTCGAACGTAAAGACGTGGATCGCTACCATCCCGATGCGCAGTTCTTCGATATTTTGAATACCGATGGCTCGCGCCGTGCCGGATTCTTCATCGATCTCTATGCGCGACCGAAAAAGCGCGGCGGCGCATGGATGGACGAATGTGTCGGCCGCAAACGTATCGGCACCGCCAAAGCATTGCCGGTCGCTTATCTGGTCTGCAATTTCATGCCGCCGGGAGAAAAGCAGCCCTCTCTGCTCACGCACAGCGAAGTCGTCACGCTCTTTCACGAATTCGGTCATGGACTGCATCACATGCTGACGCAAGTCGATTTCCCGAGCGTGGCCGGCATCAACGGCGTGCCATGGGATGCGGTCGAACTCCCCAGTCAATTCATGGAGAACTTCGCGTGGCAACCGCAAGTGCTGCCGCTCATCTCGGGCCACGTCGACAGCGGCGAGCCGCTGCCGCAAGTCGAGCTCGAACGGTTGCTGCGCTCGCGAACGTTTCAAGCGGGCATGCAAACGGTACGGCAACTCGAATTCGCACTCTTCGATCTGCGCATTCACGCCGAATACCAGCCTGCGCAAGGCGGACGCATTGCACCTATCTTGAACGAAGTGCGGGAGCGCGTCGCAGTGATCAAGCCGCCGGCGTTCAATCGCTTTCCCAATAGCTTCCAGCACATCTTCTCGGGCGGCTATGCCGCGGGCTATTACAGCTATAAGTGGGCCGAGGTATTGGCAGCTGACGCATTCAGTGCTTTCGAGGAGCGCGGCATCTTCAACGCCGCCACCGCGCAGCGCTTCTTGCATTCGATTCTCGAACGAGGCGGGAGCCGCGACGCCATGGATGCGTTTATAGAATTCCGCGGTCGCAAACCCGAGATCGAACCGTTGCTGAAGCAGTTGGGTTTGGCCGCTTGACTAGGAGTTAGGGGTTAGGAGTCAGGAGTTAGTCCAGAGTGAGTTGCCGCATACTGTTCGGGCAGCAACAGGGGCCAAGACAATGTTTGAATTCACACGTGCCTAAACCTTACTAACTCCTACCTCCTAACCCCCAACTCCTAAATGTTAATCACCACCTGGAACGTCAACTCATTACGGATTCGCCTACCGCAGCTCGAAAGCTGGGCGCGCGCCAATCCTGTCGATGTCATTGCGCTACAGGAAACCAAAATCACCGACGAGGATTTTCCGGTCGATGCCTGCCGCGCGTTCGGCATGCAGGAAGTGCTTTATTCGGGGCAACGTTCTTACAACGGCGTGGCACTGCTTTCGGTCGACACTGCGCATGACGTGGTCAAGGGCTTGCCCAACTTTCCCGATGAACATAAGCGGCTCATCGCCGCCACGATTTCGGGCGTGCGCATCGTGAATGTCTATGTGCCCAATGGCCAAGCCGTGGGTTCTGACAAGTTCACTTACAAGCTTGCCTGGCTGGCGGCACTCAAGGAATTCCTTCAGGGCGAACTCGAACGGCATCCCGAACTCGTGGTGCTGGGGGACTTCAATATCGCACCCAGGGACAACGACGTGCACGATCCAAAAGCTTGGGAAGGCTCGGTGCACGTCAGCGAGCCCGAGCGTGCCGCGCTCGGCCAGATTCTGTCGCTCGGCTTGACGGACATATTCCGTAAGTTCGAGCAGCCAGAAAAGAGCTATAGCTGGTGGGATTACCGCATGCTCGCGTGGCGTCGCAATCACGGCCTGCGCATCGACTTGGTCCTCACCTCACCCGCAATGACGGAGCGCTGCGATGCCTGCAAGATAGATAAAGAACCGCGTGGCAGTGAACGTCCCTCCGATCATGTGCCGGTGACAGCCAGCTTTCGTACCGACGCTGTAGAGATCGTCGAGACGCGACACAGCGCACGTTATTAGGAATGTCCGCTGGGAACGACATTTCCGCTCGTGGACTTTTGCATGCAGCTGGTTAGACTGCCCGGGCAACGCGTTCGGGGTTAGGGTCCTCATGCAATATCGGCGCAACGACTACGATGTGACCAACACCGTGCAGGTGAGTTCGCCCGAGGCGGTGCGACGCGCCGTCCAGGATCTCTTTCGACAAACTTGGCCGAACGATGCATTCGATCGTTTGGAAACGGCGTTTCGCGACTTCGAGCGTCTCTTCACCGGCCAATTTCCCGGCTACTACGGTTGCGACACCGTGTACCACGACATGCAGCATTCGCTCGACGCGACGTTGGCTGCAGCTCGGCTCATCGCGGCCTATGAACGCACACACAGTCCCGATGAACGCTTCGGCTCCGAGCGCGCCATCATGGGTGTCGTCACGGCCCTCTTCCATGACGCCGGCTACATCCGCCAGATAGATGATTCGCAACATCGCAACGGTGCCGAATTCACTCTGAGCCACGTAAGCCGCAGCGCGCAGTTCATCGCGCGTTACCTCGCGGCAATCGGCATGGCCGAGTGGGTTCCGGTCGCCACGCAGATCGTGCATTTCACCGGATACGAAGTGCAGTTCGATCAAATCCGCTTGGACGAAACGCTCGATCGCAAGCTGGGACATCTGCTCGGCACAGCCGACTTGATCGCACAGATGTCGGACCGTTGCTATCTCGAAAAATGCCGCGACCGCCTGTATCCGGAATTCGTGTTGGGCGGCATCGCTTGGACGCGCGATTCCTCGGGCGACACGCGCATGAAATACAGCTCCGGACTCGATGTGCTCAGACAAACGCCGCTGTTCTTTCAAGAAACCTCGCGCACGCGTTTGGACGGAGAATTCGCGAGTTCCTACCGTGCGCTCGAAGTGCTCTTCAACGGTCGCAACCCGTACATGGAAGCGATCCGGCGCAATCTCGATTATCTAAATGAAATCCTGCGCACCGAACGCTGGCCCATGCTTCGGCGCGAGCCGCCGTGCTTTACATGGGAAAAAAATCCCGTGCAGAACATCCGCTCGCTCGCGCTCGGACAAATCAAGCAGGTGCTGCTGAAGGCAGGCGGCTAGCAGCGAGTAGTGGGCTAGGGCGGGCGCCACACCGCGTTGGTAACGATTACATCCATCCCATGAATTCCGCTCTGGCGGCGCTCAATCGGCGCTTTCCCAACAAGCGAGTGTTCATCACCGGCGGCGCCGGCAGCATGGGACTCGCCATGGCACGACTGCTCGTCGAAGCGCGTTGGTCCGTCGGTATTTTCGATATCGACACTGCCCATCTAGCACTTGCCGAAGCGACCCTGGGTGGACTCGGACCTCTGCTGCAGGCCTACCCCGGCGATGTCACGCACATGGACGAATTCACCGTCGCAGTGAACTCCTTTGCGACGACTGCGGGTGGCCTAGACGTGATGGTGAATTGCGCCGGCATCGGTCACCAGGCACCGTTTGCGGAGACGGAACTTGCCACGTGGCGCGAGCTCCTCGAAACAAATGTGGTGGGCACAGTGGCAGGCTGCCGAGCCGCGCTGCCCCATTTGCTTCACAACGGTCGCGGGGTATTGCTGAACGTTGCCTGTGCCACCGCGTTTACGTCACCACCGGATGCGAGCGCATTCAGCGCGAGCAAGGCGGCCATCGTTGCCATGACCGAAACGTTGATGGCGGAATTTAGAGCGACCGACATTCAAGTGAGCATTGCTCTGCCGGATATGTTTGGCTCCGAGCAACACAGCTCTCCCACTTACACTGCCGAGCGAGCGGCACGCGATATCCTGGCTACCGCCGGAAAAGGCCGTTCCCATATCGTCGTTCCAGCCAGAGCGCGGGTGCTCGACCTCTACAAGCGCTTGTTGCCGAAGCAGTTCTCGCGCCGCGGCCGGTAAGAGAAGTTCTAACG
>Ga0105238_10004308_pt1 | contig 14118 bp, 15 predicted proteins | sample KBSC34metaG_FD_81526 | JGI IMG/M metagenome (GOLD analysis project Ga0105238, IMG submission 81526) | Corn rhizosphere microbial communities from Kellogg Biological Station, Michigan, USA - KBS C3-4 metaG | ecosystem: Host-associated > Plants > Roots > Rhizosphere > Soil | place: Michigan, USA... | reverse complement strand
GGCTGCAGTAAAACGCCCCGTATAAATTCGTTTCAATCGTTCGCTTCCACTCCTCCACCGAAAGTTCGCGAACATGGCGAAAGATCCCGACACCGGCGTTGTTGACCAGAACATCGAGCGCACCGAATTCGGCATCGACGAACCGGAACAACTCGCCAACTTCTTCCTCGTTCTTAACATCGGCAGCTTTGCCCTTGACTTTACCGGCTGTTTCTGCCGCCAACTCCGCCACGGCCCGATCCACGCTGTCTTGCCGCTGACCGCAGATCGCAACCTCAGCGCCTTCTGATAGCAACATCTTCGCTATAGCCCGTCCTATTCCACGTGTTCCGCCGGTTACCAGACAAATCTTCCCGCTAAGTGGTTTCATGGTCTCCAGCTTAGAACGTACTGGGGGTTTGTTGAGGTTTAACGGGGGTACTATAAACGCGTTTGGGGGGAGAGCTACAAATCGAAGTGAGCGAAATCAGGGTCGAAAAATACTATGCAGCTTTCCGAGGAAACCAGGTTCTTTGGTTACGATCTTCTCCAGCTCGCCGGTGTCAAGCCACACGCCGCCGCAGTGGAAGCACATGCGAACGTTGCCGAAGGGGATCTCCTCCAGCTGCATCCCGCATTTCGGGCACTTCATGAAATGTAATGCCTGCGCCCGTTCACGCTCCTCTACCTGGACCTTGGCCTGCCGCTCATCCGCGAGCTTTCGTTTACGCTCGATCTCCTGCCGCCCGAAATACTCTTCTTCGTTCTCACTGGGCTTCTCAATCATGGGGTCCTCTTGCAGGGATACTGGCGAACTTTAGTTTCTGCTTCTGAAATAACCCGGAACGAGGCGATGCGCCAGTCTGAGCCCTCTTTTTGCAATACCAGCAGTACAGGAATTCCCCGCGAAGCGAATGGCCGCTCATAGACGGCGATCACGACGGCTGTATCGGGAGTCGGTGAAGGTCACCGATCGCGTGACAAAGCGCGGCGCGAAGGCGGTCGTCGCGACAGCAGGATACCAAGTGGCCTCGCCCATAGGCTCCCTGGAAATGACTACAGTTCCGGCCGAACTTCGGATGGCGACGCCCTCGGTCCCCGGTACAGGCGGCAGAACCGGTCCGGCTTGTTCCCGGAGAGCCTTAAGCTCAACCGCATTGGGGAAGTCTGCCGTGAAGATGTTGGAAGAGGGTGCCGTGTTTAGCCCAGAAACGGTTGCGTCGATGGCGGCCCGGTCCGCGGCTTCATCGGCGGCCCATAGTGACGATGTCACTAGAATCCCCAGAAATAGCCGGCGCTTCACGGGTACATCCTAACCGCGTCGAAAGGAGCGCCAAGCCTCTCGGGGTTATTCGTGCCGAAGCGCCACCATAGGTTCCACACGCATCGCGCGTCGAGCCGGAAGGTAGCAGGCCCACAGCGCGACAACTCCCAGCAGAGCCGCGGCAAGGAAGAATACTAAGGGATCCGCGAGCGAGACGGAAAACAGGAAGCGTGTGAGCACCCGCGTGACAGCGGCAGCTCCCATCAGACCCAGGACGACACCGGCAACAATCATCCAAACACCCTGGTTCAGGATCATTCCCAGGACTGCCTGCGGAGTAGCGCCCAACGCCATGCGGATTCCGATCTCTCGCGTGCGCTGCGTAGCTCCATAAGACATGACGCCGTAGACGCCCACTGCCGCCAGAAGCAATCCCAGGATGCCCATTCCTCCCGCTTGAATCACGCCTACTCGCAAAAGAAAAAAGCCTTGAGCTCCGTCCACCGCTGCCGCCATGGTCTGCACGCTTACAGGCATGACCGGGTCAAGGGCGCTCACCTCTTGTTGCAGACGATTGCTCAGTCTTTGGGGATCCACCAACGAGCGGATGTGCAGGACGCGCATCGATGAGAACACCTGCGTGAACGGCACGTAGAAGTACGGCAACGAACCCTCGACCACAAAGAGATTTTTGCTGTCGTGCGCGACGCCCACAATTTCGACCGGCGGCGATTCCAAGGACTTCATGCGGAAGCGCTTCCCGATCGGATCCTGATTCGGCCAATAGCGCTTGGCCATGGTCTGATTGACGATTGCGACCAGCGGTGCGGTTTCGGTATCGGAATCGCGAAATGCCCGGCCGCGCAGAATCGCGATCTTCATCGTGTCGAAATACGATTCGTCCACGGTGTTGTATCCCACCGAAGGCGCCTGCTCGCCGGGATCCACCGTGCGCCCTTCGATGTACACACTCTCTCCGGATCCGATCAATCCCAAGGGTGCACTAAACGCCAAGCCTGCCGACTGTACTTCAGGCCAGGCTTTCACGCGACGTTTCAGCTCAAGATAGAAGTCGTTGGTGCGCTGGCGGTCATACCCCACCCATTGAGGATTCATCCGCGCGTTGAGAACGTGATCGGGAGCATAGCCAAGGTCCAGGCTCTGCGCGGTTTGCAGGCTCCGGACGAACAGTCCCGCCGCCACCAGCAATACCAGCGATCCCGCGACTTGGCCGGCCACCAATAGGCCGCGGATGCGCTGGCGCTGTGAACCGCTGGAGTTGCTTCGGCTGCCGTCATGCAGTGCTGCACCCGGTTCCGCTCGAGATACGCGAATCGCTGGCCAGATCCCGATGAGGCCGCCGGAGAGCAGGGCCGCCGACAGAGCGTAAGTAAAGACGCGCCAGTCGAAGCTGGTATCGAATAGAACGGGCAGATCCGACACCATTCTCGGCAGGGCGTCCGCGAAGGACTGGCTGGCCCACTTGCCCAGGATCATCCCGACAATCGCCCCAAGCATCGCCAGCAGCAGGCTCTCCGTCAGCATCTGACGAATCAGCCGTCCGCGGCCGGAGCCCAACGCGGCCCGAATCGCCATTTCGCGTTCTCGCACGGTCGCGCGGACCAGCAGTATGTTGGCGATATTCATACACGCAACAGCTAATACCAGCCCCGCCAGGAAGAGCAGCGAGAATCGGATGAAGGGAAACATGTCCATGCCGGCGCGAATCGGCACGGGCCGGGCTAAGGGCTCAGGGACTACGCGTGCGCCGGTGCCCTTGTCGGTAGCGGGATACTGTTCCTCCAAGCGGCGCGTCAGCACCGTCATTTCCGACTGGGCTTCACCGAGACTCACGCCCGGTTTCAATCGACCGAAGACCGTCAGCGGACGCACAGTCCGGCTGGTGAACAGCTCGTGCGCCCATGGTTCTTCGACCAAGCTCCGCAGCGGGACGAAACCTTCCATGTCCATCCCTTCGTAAGTGCCGCGGAAGTTTTGGGGAGTGATTCCGATCACCGTCGCCGGCCTGCCGTCCACACGAACCTGCTGGCCGAGTACAGTTGGATCACCACCGAATCTGCGTTGCCAGAACGAATATCCCAGCACCACCTCGCGCGGTGCGCCCTCATTTTCTCCTTCGCCCGGTTCCAACAAGCGGCCCGCCGCCGGCTGGATGCCTAGTGCCGAGAAGTAGTTCCCGGTGATCGCGCTATACATGAACTGCGTGGTTTTGGTGCCAAAGGCGAGTCCGCCGAGGCGCGGCGAGTAGGCGAACACATCGCTGAATTTGCCGGTCTGATTGCGGAAGTCCTGAAGAGCCTGATACGAAAACCGCCAACGCAAGCCGGTCTCATCGCCCTTGGTGTCGGCGGCGATGACTACCAGCTGTTCGGGTGATCTCGCTGCGAGCGGACGTAGCAGGCCGTTGAGGATGCTGAAGACTCCGGTATTGGCTCCGATGCCAAGGGCCATGGTAGCCAGCAAGACGATGGTGACGCCGGGCTCGCGGAGGTACTGGCGGACTGCGTAGCGAAGATCGTCGCCCAGATCGCGCAGTACCGTACCCATTTTTCACTTATCGTATCACCGGCTCTGAAGTTCAAGCCGTAGTCACCCGCCGAGCAGTTGCAGATAGCGTTCCCTCGACATGCGGGCTGTACGGATGTTGTTCTTGATGATAAACACGGGCACGGAAGCGTACTTTGGGATCACGACGGGCCGCATCACTCCAGGCTTGGTGAACACCATGTGATCGCCCTCTTCCCGAACGCAACGGAAGCCATCGGCTTCGAAGACGCGGATGAGACTCTTTTAAGAGACCGGGCTAAGCTTTGGCATGCTCCAGCGGCAGAGGTAGCGATACTCGCTGGGTGCCGATGAACTTAGGGCCTTCAAGCTTGCTATTCCGCTTGGTGTAACCCGCCTCCTCCAGGATCTGGTCCAAAGTCCCCATCTTGGCCGCCTCTTCCAGGAACAGGCGGACCGCCTCTTTGAGGTTCTTAGAAGCCTTCTCCTTCGTCCCGCCACAGGAGGAAACGTCCAATTCGGGCGTGTGGGCGACGAAGGACCGGCCTTCTTTGAAGATCTGGGTTGTGAAGCGAATATCCACGCCCTCATCGTATCACTGGCCCGGTTTACCTCGATCACTCCCACTCCGTTCAGCGTCGTAGAATCGTAAGTGAAGGAAAAGGATGGAATCTAGCGTTTTCTGGCTACGCGTGGCCGCGTGTCTTTACGCGGTGGGATTGCTGCACTCCATCCTGGTCCTGGTGCGCCATGGGCAAAGCGTCTTCCCCCTGGCCAAGGCGACATTCCGCATCGCCGTAGTGCTCCACACGGTGGCGATCGTCGAACGGTTCATGTTCGGCGACGGCTACCAGACCCTGAGCGTATGCGCGCTCCTGATCGCCGTAGTCTTCCTGACCGTCGAATGGAAGTACCGATTCACAGGTCTGTCCGTGGTGCTGTTCCCACTGGTCTTCGGCATGACCCTGGTTTCCGCAATGGAGGGTGCTCCAGGACCCGGCGCCAACGAACCCATGGGCCAGATCTGGCTGGGTGTCCACATCCTGCTGGTGCTGGCTGGATACGCGGCGCTGTCGCTTACCGCCGTGGCCGCGTGCGCCTACCTGATTCAGGAGCGCCGACTGAAACGCAAGCAGACCAGCTCGCTCCTCGAACGTCTGCCGCCATTAGCGACGCTCGATAACCTGATCAGCAAGTCGCTGGGCCTAGGTTTTGCATTTCTTACGCTAGGCCTGGTCTTTGGCATCATGTGGGCTGTGCTCTACTCCGGCAGCACCAGTTGGATCCGCGATGCCCGTATCACGCTATCGTTATTCACCTGGGCTTTGCTGCTGGTGATGATGGTCCTGCGCGCGTCCGCGGGTTGGCGCGGTCGCAAGGCCGCGGTCATGGCATTGGCTGTGTTGGGATGCTCGGCGCTCACCTGGGCCGCGCATGCAGGGTTGAGGGCCGCGCTGTTCCCATGAAGCTACTCCTCACAGGCTTGAATCACCGCACGGCTCCGGTGGAAGTGCGCGAAAAAATCGCGTTCGAAGACCAGGCCCTGCCTCAAGCCCTGATCGATCTCAAGCGTTGCCCCGGACTCCTGGAAGGAATGATTCTTTCCACCTGCAATCGCGTCGAGGTCGCGGTGACGGCCGACGAGCAGGCGGACGTCGAATCGACGGTAGAGGGATTCCTAGCCGAATCCAGACACGTGGAGCGCGCCTGGGTGACTCCCTACCTCTATCGATTTGACGGTCCCGACGCCATCCGGCACTTGTTCCGCGTCGCGTCCAGCCTGGATTCGATGGTTGTCGGCGAGCCGCAGATCCTGGGGCAGTTGAAATCGGCGTACGCGCTGGCGAAAGCGCACGGCGCTGTGGGCGGATATCTGGGCCAAGTGATGGACCGTGCGTTCAGCGTCGCCAAACGCGTTCGCTCAGAGACCGATTTGGGTGAGAGCGCGGTTTCCGTCAGCTACGCCGCGGTCGAACTGGCCCGCGAGATTTTTGGAAAACTGCAAGGCAAGCGCGTCCTGGTAATCGGCGCTGGGAAAATGGCGGAGAGTGCCGCGCGTCATCTGCGCCGTGCAGGGGTCTCTGAAATCCTGGTGACCAACCGCACCCGAGAGCGTGCCGAAGCCATGGCCGAGGACTGCGGTGGCCGGGTCATCCCTTACGAATATTTCGAGGACACCGTGCCGGAAGTGGATATCGTACTGGCCTCCAGCGGCGCGCCGCACTTTATCCTGACACGCGACCAGATGCGGTCAGCAATGTCACGCCGCCGCAATCGTCCCATGTTTTTGATCGACATCGCGGTGCCTCGCAACATCGATCCGGCGGTGAATGAAGTGGACAGCGTGTTCCTCTACGATATCGACGATCTGGGCAAAGTCGTAGACGACAATTTGCGTGGCCGCGTCGAGACCGCCAAGGAAGCTGAAGAAATCGTCCGCGAGGAAGTGGATCGCATGGTGCTGCGGCTCAAGACGCGCGCGGCTGCCCCCGAGATCGCCATGCTGCAGGAACAGTTTGAAGCCTGGCGGCGAGGCGAGATCGAGCGGCATTATTCGAAGCTGGGCGCACTCACGCCGCAGCAGGAGGAAGCTCTGCATCTGATCACGCGAGGCCTGATGAACAAGTTCGCCCACCGGCTGATATCCGAGATCAAGCGTCCGAAATCTGATCCTTCGGGGGACGAGTGATCGTCATCGGATCCCGTGGTTCGAAGCTGGCTCTCTGGCAGGCGAATCACGTTGCGGCCCAGCTCAAGACTCTGGGCATCGAGTCTCGCCTGGAGATCATCAAGACCAGTGGCGACAGGATTCAGGACGTCCCTCTATCGCAAGTCGGCGGCAAAGCGCTGTTCACCAAGGAAATCGAGGAAGCCTTGCTGGCCGACTCGATCGACCTGGCGGTGCACAGCATGAAGGACGTGCCGACCGATCTGCCGCCCGGGCTGACCATCGCCGCCATTCCGGAACGTGAAGATCCGCACGATGCGCTCATCGGCTGCACCGTTGCTCAGCTGCTCGACGGTTTGCACGTCGGCACTAGCTCACTCAGGCGCTCTTCACAGTTGCTTGCGCTCAATCCGCGCCTGTCGGTGGAGATGCTGCGGGGGAATGTGGACACGCGGCTGCGCAAACTAGAGGAGGGCGAGTACGACGCCATCGTGCTGGCTGCGGCGGGCCTGCGCCGACTCGGCTGGCAGGATCGCATTCGCGAGCTGATCCCGGTCGAGATCATGTGTCCGGCTGTCGGCCAAGGCGCTTTGGCGATCGAGACTCGCGACGACGGTGGGGCCGCGCACCAGGTCGCCCGCCAGCTGGATCATCCTGCGACGAACATCGCCGTCACGGCCGAGCGAGCCATGTTGGCCGTGCTGGGCGGAGGCTGCCAGGTGCCCATCGGCGGCTACGCGTATGTCGAGAAGGGAATCATCCACATGCGCGCGATCGTCGCCTCACCGGATGGAACACGCATAGTGCGCGCCGAACTCTCCGGCGTGGATCCCTTGAGAACCGGCGCTTCGATTGGGCGGAACCTTCTGGAACAAGGCGCCGAAGCAATACTTCGAACGCTTGCATGAAGGTTTACTTGGTAGGCGCGGGTCCGGGCGACCCCGGATTGATTACCGTCAAAGGCAAGAAGATCCTGGAGCGCGCCGACGCCGTACTCTACGACAACCTGGCCAGCGAGCGACTCCTGGAACACGCCCCCGCAGCGGCCGAGAAGATTTACGTCGGCAAGAAGCGAGCCCAGCATGAGATGTCGCAAGAGGAGATTTCCGCTCTGTTGATTGAGCGCGCCCGCCGCGGCTGGACCGTCGTGCGGCTCAAGGGGGGCGATCCGTTCATATTTGCGCGGGGCGGGGAAGAGATTGAGGCTCTTGCGGCTGCCGGCATCCCTTTCGAGATCGTTCCAGGCGTGACCACTCCGCTGGGTCTGGCGGCCTACACGGGCGTTCCCCTGACGCACCGAGAGCACACTTCGGCCGTAACGTTCGTCACCGGCCACAATGTCGAAGCGATCGACTGGGGCAAGATCGGCTCAGCCGAGACTGTGGTCCTGTTCATGGGCCTGGTGAATTTCGCGGCCATCGCGCAGGAAATGATCGCGCGCGGACGCTCCCCGAAAACTCCTGCGATGGTCGTCCGCTGGGCCACCCGGCCGGATCAGGAAACGCTGGTCGGGACTCTCGAGACGTTGCCAGACCAGATCGTTCAAAAAGCACTCAGGCCACCGGCGACCATCGTGATCGGCGAAGTTGTGGCCCTGCGCGACCGCTTCAGCTGGTTCGAGCGTCTGCCGCTATTCGGGCAGCGGATCGTCGTGACGCGCGACCGTCGTCAGGCAGCCGAATTGGCGGAGCCGCTGGAAGAATTGGGAGCCGAGGTGCTGCTGCTGCCGGTGATCGAGATCCAGCCGCCCGCCGACCCCCAGCCTCTGGAGCGAGCCATGCTCCAGCTACATGCTTACGACTGGATCATTTTTACCAGCGTGAACGGCGTCCGCAGCTTCGTGAACTCTCTCGGCGACATCCGATCGCTGAGGGCGAAAGTTTGCGCCATTGGCCCGGCGACCCAGGCCGCTCTCGAAGCGCTACACATCAAAGTGGATCGCATGCCGACTGAGTACGTCGCCGAAAGTCTGCTGGAAGCTCTAGCCGACGACGATCTTACGGGCAAACGCATCCTGTTGCCGCGCGCCGCTGTGGCTCGCGACCTGGTACCCGTGGAACTCACCCGCCGCGGCGCGAAAGTGGATGTGGTCGAGGCCTATCGAACAGCCGTTCCTCAGGACGCGGCTTCGCGCACGCGCGAGGTTCTCGCGAGAAATCCAAACTGGATCACGTTCACCAGCTCCTCCACGGTCAAGAATTTCGTGGCGCTGGCCGGGGCGGAGTCGCTGCAAGGAATCAAGATCGCCTCCATCGGCCCTATTACCTCCGCCACCGCCCGGGAACTCGGTCTGACGGTCCACGCAGAGGCCAATCCCCACACAATCCCGGGTTTGGTCGACGTGATACAGTGTTGATTTCGCCCCCGCATGTCCTTGCAGATTTTTCTTGAAGGAAAGCTCCTCGGCGTAGACGACTGCCTCCTGGCGCTCGCGTCGAAGGACCCGGACCGCGTATTCACCGGGCGATCCCATTGGATCAGCCTGTTGAGCGAAGTCCTGCCGCGTGCTTTGCTGGCCGAACTGGGCCTGGCGAAAATCCTCCTGGGATCCAGCGGAGGCAGCCAGTTCCTGGTGGTTCTTCCCGAGGAAGCGCGTCCTGCCGCGGAGGCGTTTCTCGAAGCCGCCGCCAAAGACATTTCCGCATTGAGCGCCGGTGCCCTCAAGCTGATCTGGAGCATAACGGAGAACCTGGGCGATTGGAGCGACGTCCGCAAGCGCCTGGACGAACGCCTGGATCGCGGCCGCCACGCCCCTGCAGCCGAAGCTGGTCCCGCGTTATTCGCAGCCGAGGTTCCCGAACCCGATCCCGCTGTCGATGAATACTTCTCGAATGAGCTTGGATTCTCCCTGCGCGACGCCAGCACCGTCTTTTGGTCTCCGGAAACGCCCGGACGCATCCTGACGAGCGGTGGCAAGCATGGGTGGCCGCTCACGGGTTCTCCTGACGCGATTCCATTCGCGCGCCATGCCGCACCCAGCGACGATGGTAGCGAGCCTGCCTCGACCGCTGTTTTGGGTGCTCGCGCCGCCGGTTTGGCCACTTGGGGCGTCCTGCGCGGCGACGTCGACAATTTCGCCATTCGCATTCATCGCGCCCAGACCATCGAGGAACATATCCAGCTGTCCGTCATGTGCAAGCAGTTCTTTGCCGGCGAGCTGGAAGTGCTGTGCTCCATGCCCGAGTTCTGGCGAAAAGTCACCGTGATCTTTTCCGGCGGCGACGATTTTGCCGTGTACGGGGCGTGGGACGCGCTCATTGGTCTGGCCTCGGAACTGGAAAGGCTGTTCCGCCGCTTTGCGGAGCAAAACCTCAAGGATTTCGCGGGCCCCGAAGGTAAAACGATCAGCATGGCCTTGGCGATGGCGCCTGCTGTCGATGCTTCTCTCGGCGCTGTATTCGAAGAAGCCGGCCAGCGATTGGAATCCGCCAAGTCGGCCGACAAGGATTGCATCTGGCTGCTGGGCCGGACGCTCGAATGGAAGCAGTTCTCCGAAGCCTCCACGCTCAAGGATTTTCTCGGACGGATGGTCAGCGATTTCGGCTGCTCGCCGCAATATCTTCGCGACCTGTGCGGCATCTATCGCGAGACGCAATCGAAAATGTCGAAACGCCAGGCTCGCCGCACGGGTGGCGAGCGGCCCTGGCGGTATCACCGCCGCATTCGCAGAATTCTGAACGCCTCGCGCAGACCTGGACCCGAGCGCGGAGATTTTCAGAAAGCCCGGACCGCCCTGATTGCCGATTTGATCGGCCGCAGCGCCGTTACCGTCAAGTTGCGGCCGGCAGGCCGCGTGGCGCTAGAATGGGCGAGGCTGTCCGCGGAGGCTTAGGAAGGAATTTCAATGGAAGACGATCAATCGCCCGATACACAAGCGCCAGCTACACAGCCGCAAGCTACTACAACTGAGACTCCTCAGGAGACGCCAGCTCAAGAGACGCCTCAGGAGCCAACTCTGGCCCAAGCGCTGGAGACTGCTAAAGCCAAAGCGGAAGCTGAATCTGCCAAGCGTGAGTCTCGGAGGCAGGATGCGCTAGTGTCTAAGCACGGCCATGGCCGGGAACCTCGGGGGGATCGGCCGCCGAGGGCTCAGGGAGAGAATCGAGGCGGAGATCGCGCAGGGCAGGGTGGTCCGCGACGCGACGACCGGCGTCCTGGTGGTGGCCGACCCGAAGGTCGTCACGAAGGTCGTCATGAAGGCCGTCCCGGCGGCGGCGGGGGTGGACGCCCGTTCGATGGGTTCGCCGAAATTGAGCTCGAGAAGCTAATGTCCGATAGCTTGTACCTGGATAACCAGGCGCACGCCGTGGTCATTCGCATGCGCGATATGGATAGCGGCACCAAGAGCCAACTCCGGCGTTTGTATAACGCGGTGCGCCGGGCGGTGCGTGCTCCTGAAAACGAGCGGCAGCATCAGTTCGTCATGCTGCGGGCGCGGCTGGCCTACACCATCGCCCGGCATTCGCTGCGGAGTTTGGACGCGCTCGAACGGCTGCTGCTGCAAGTGACGCGCAAAAACGACGCGCGCGGATACGAGAGATTTAAGGATCTGTTTGAAGCCATCGTTGCCTACAACGAATAAAAAGGGTATGAGCGCACAGGGCGTGGCGGCCACCGGTAATATCGAAAAAGAATGCCGCCGAGCTCCGTTGTGCGCGATTGAAAAATTATGAGTTCCCACACTGCCCAGACGCAGCTGAAACTTGTTGGAAAATTGATACTCGCCGGAGAATTGCACTGCGAAACGGGCCTGCACATCGGCGCTGGTAAAGGCTCGCTCGAAATCGGCGGCGCCGATAACCCCGTGGTTAAGGATGCCTTTGGATTGCCCTACATTCCGGGCAGCTCGCTGCGCGGCAAGCTGCGCTCGCTGCTCGAGAATTCGCTCGGAGTCACCGGACCAGCCGACCTCGTCTATTTGTCCAAACGCCGCGGCCAAGAAGTTCGGATTCATCAGAGCGACCGTCCCGACGACGAAATCTGTCTGTTGTTCGGCCGCAATCCCGGCCGCATGGAGCGCGTGCAAGGCGAGCCCCTCGAATCGACCGCGGCCAGTCCCGCACGGCTGGCGGTATACGACGCGCCGCTCGATCCCGAGAGTATCACTCCGCAGATGCGCGAGAATCTCGACGACGAAATCACCGAGGTCAAGAGCGAGAACGCCATCGACCGGATTACTTCTCAGGCGAATCCCCGTACGCTGGAACGCGTGCCGGCCGGAGCGCGCTTCCGAGTCCGCATGGTGCTCGACATTCTGTGCGAAGAAGACAAGGCCCTGGCGGCGCGCCTGTTCGAAGGACTGCGCCTGCTCGAAGACGACGCCCTGGGCGGCGGCGGCTCGCGCGGCAGCGGCCGCATCCGTTTCGCGAATCTCAAACTAGCTTGGCGCGGGCGCGGATTCTACTCTTCCGGCGCCGAGGAAGCGGAGATTGCAGCCGGCGATCTCGGCCAACTTCAGTCTGCCGTCAACGATTCGTCTTTCGCCGAAAAGCTCGCGAGCTGATTCATGCCAAGCGGTTTGCTCATCCGCCTGCGACCGGCCGGGCCGTGGCGCATCGGTCCTGATTCGGGTGATCGTGATCGGGTCGATCGAATCTATCACAGCGACTCGCTGTATTCGGCGGTCACGTCAGCCATGGCTCGCCTGGGGACGCTGGAGGACTGGATCGCGGCCACAGCAAACGCTGCGGAGCCCGCTGTTCGATTCAGCTCCTGCTTCCCGTATCACGGCGATACTCTGCTGGTTGTGCCCCCACGCAATCTGTGGCCGCCTCCGCCCTCGTCCAAAGTTCGCTGGAAGGGCGCGCGTTTCGTGCCCTTGAGCGTTGTGGAATCGCTCGCGTCCGGGCAGGCACTTGCCGAAGACGGCTGGATGATCGACGGCCCCAGCGAATGCCTGCTTCCTCTCAGCACTCCTCCCGCGCCGGGTCCATTCCGTGTAGCTGTGCGATCGAGCGCAGGTGTAGATCGCGAGGGGGCTGGAGTCTCGCCCCACTCAACGGCCTGCCTCGAGTTCACGCCCGGCAGCGGTCTGTGGTGCGCTGTTCAATTTTCCGACGACGCGGCCCGCGATCAGTGGACCGCGCCGCTTACTGCCGCGATGCGCCTTCTTTGCGATTCCGGATTTGGCGGGAAACGCTCCCAAGGTTGGGGTCGCGCGGAGATGCCCGAGATTACCGAAGGGTTGGTAGAACTTCAGACCGGTTCAGACGCGGAGCGAGGGTACTGGCTGCTGTCTCTGTTTCATCCGAGCGATTCGGATGCCGTGGATTGGTCTCAAGGCAACTATTCGCTCACCACCCGCGGCGGTCGCGTCGAAAGCGACGCACGCTGGGGTGACCCGAAGAAGCAAACTCGTATGGTTTCCGAGGGTTCCGTGCTGGTAGCTTCCACAGAACCGCGCGGAGCTGCTACGGACGTCGCACCCGACGGTTTCGCCCATCCCGTCTACCGGTGTGGATTCGCATTGGCAATTTCGATTCCTCTGAGGTCGGCAAAGTGAAATATCGCATCACATGCCTGACCCCCACGCTGGTTGGCGACGGCCAGAAGCTCGCTCCCATCGACTACATGGTGTGGAAAGACCACGTGAACGTGCTGGATCAACGCCGGATCTTTCGATTGCTGGCAAAAGGTCCGCGCCTCGAGGGCTACCTGGAGCAGCTTAGGAAATCCGACAAGCTGGATTTCGCATCCTGGGGTGGCTTTGCGCAGAATTTTGCCGGCCGCCGGATTCCCTTCGAGCATTCGAGCTCGATTCCTGTGTGGGAACGCGCGCAATCTCAAAACCTGTTCATCCCGACCTTCGCGACTTCGCCCGTAGGTCCATATTTGCCGGCCACAGCGATCAAGGGAGCACTGCGAACAGGCACCGTCTTCAGCCGCTGGAATGAAAATGTGTTGCGGGAGCTTGCGACCCGCATGGAAGAGGATCGGCCCCCCCGCAATCCCGCCGCAAAGGCGGAGAGTGCCGTGCTGGGCGCGCATGGATCGAATCGCATGCGTCGCGTGGCGACGGCGGATTCCTCGCCTGTGACCTACTCCGGCATGAAGATTTATTTGCTGCGCGTGTCCACGCTGGTGGCGCGCGGCGCAGGTAAGTTCGAGCTGGGCTGGAAGTCCCCGCGCGGCAGCGCCGACGCCCGCCGCATCGACGACAGCACTCCGACGTTCGCCGAAATGGCCACGCCTGGAGCAGTTTTCGAAGGTCTCTGGAAGGAAACTTCGGCCCAGGACCGCCAAAAGCTCTTCCAGGCATCTAACTCCTTTGCATCCAGCCAGATTGCTCGGCACAAGCAATATGCGCAGGTGGCCGGGCTCGAACACCTCTCCGAAACCCTCACCGACCTCGAGAAGCGCGTCGTAGAAGCAGGAAATGGCGCCTGCGTGCTTGCCTTGGGTTGGGGTGCCGGAATGCTGTCCAAGATCTCCGTCGGCGACACGGCCGACACAAGCTACCGGTCGATCCTAAGGCAGGTGAGCCAGCACCAGCAGGCCATCCAGACCGGGCTGCCGTTCCCTAAGACCCGCAGGATCGCCTTTGAAGGCGGCCGCCCGGCCTATCTTCCTGGTTGGGTGTTGCTCGAAGTATCCTAGTACTCGGCCTAAAGCGGCTGCGTGATACTATCGATCTAGAATAGAGAGGATTTAAGCCTCCCCCATGTATAACGCCTTCTTTGGC
>Ga0105238_10004305_pt1 | contig 14119 bp, 13 predicted proteins | sample KBSC34metaG_FD_81526 | JGI IMG/M metagenome (GOLD analysis project Ga0105238, IMG submission 81526) | Corn rhizosphere microbial communities from Kellogg Biological Station, Michigan, USA - KBS C3-4 metaG | ecosystem: Host-associated > Plants > Roots > Rhizosphere > Soil | place: Michigan, USA... | reverse complement strand
GTTCCCGGTCAGCAGGTTGTCGATGCCGACGACCGTCCATCCGCGATCTAAGAGTGTCTCCGACAAGTGAGAGCCGATGAAACCCGCGGCTCCGGTGATAACGGCTCTCGGCATGGTCTGATTCTTGGCTTTTGGCTTTGGGCTTTGGGCTTTAGAACGCCGGGCGCTGCAGTCCGCGCACCAGCGTCAGCCACATGATCTTGATGTCGAGACCGACCGACCAGTTCTCGATGTAATAGAGGTCGTATTCGGTGCGCATGCGGATCTTTTCGTTGGTGTCCATCTCGCCGCGCCAGCCATTGATCTGCGCCCAGCCGGTGACACCGGGCTTGACCTTGTGGCGGGCGAAGTAGCCGTCGACCACCTCATTGTAGAGCAGGTTGTGCGACTGCGCGGCGATGGCGTGCGGGCGCGGCCCGACCAGCGACAGCGAGCCGAGCAGCGAATTGAAGAACTGCGGCAATTCGTCGATCGAGGTCTTGCGGATGAAACGGCCGACACGGGTGACGCGCGGATCGTTCTTGGTCACCGTCTGCTTTGCGGTCGGGTCCGACCGGTCGGCATACATCGAGCGGAACTTGTAGACCTCGATGATCTCGTTGTTGAAGCCATGCCGCTTCTGCTTGAACAGCACCGGGCCCTTGCTGTCGAGCTTGATGGCGATCGCGGTGGCAATCATCACCGGCGAGAAGAGGATGATGCCTACCAGCGAAAAGACGATGTCGAAGGCGCGCTTGGCGACCGAATCCCAGTCGTTGATCGGCTTGTCGAATATGTCGAGCATCGGCACCGAGCCGATATAGGAGTAGGCGCGCGGCCGGAATTGCAGCGCGTTCGAATGCGCTGAGAGCCGGATGTCGACCGGCAGCACCCAGAGTTTCTTGAGCAACTGCAGGACGCGCGATTCGGCGGTCAGCGGCAGCGACACGATGAGCATGTCGATGCGCGCGATGCGGGCGAATTCGATGAGCTCCGAGATCGTGCCGAGTTTCGGATAGCCGGCGACGATCGGCGGCGAGCGCTTGTCGTTGCGGTCGTCGAAGATGCCGCAAATACGGATGTCGTTGTAAGGCTGCTTTTCGACCGAGCGGATCAGCTGCTCGGCCGCCTTGCCGCCGCCGACGATGAGGGCGCGCCGTTCCATCCGGCCGTCGCGCGCCCAGCGCCGGATGAGCCTGGACATCACCAGCCTGAGGCCGAAGATCAGCAGGAAGCCGACGACGAACCAGGTGCCGAACAGCAGGCGCGAATAGTCTTCCGACGCTTTGATGGCGAAGGCGGTGAGCGCCATCAGCGCGAAGCTGCCGGCCCAGACCAGCAGCACGCGGCCGAAATTGGCGAGCGGGCGCATCAGCGCCGCGATCTGGTAGCAGTCGGTGACGTCGAAAAGCACCACGGCCAGGAACGATGTCGCCGCTATCGCCAGCGGATATTGCCAGGCCAGATAATTGAAGAAGCCGACATAGTAGAAATAGACGCCGAGCCCGGACAGGAACAGCAGCGCGAATTCGATCATGCGCAGCACGCCGCTGACCATGATCGGCGACATGGTATCGCGCCGGTATTGCGAGGCGACCTGGCGCGCCACGTCGTTGATGCCGCCAGGGTTTTCGCTCCCGGCGGGAGCGTCATAGTTGCGCACCGCATCAATGGAAAAGCGGCGCGCGGGGTCGATCTCATTCATGGGAACTGTCCGCCAGCTTCGCGCAACTGCATAGCAAAAGAGAGCTAAGAAAGCCTTGAAACAACCGGTGGTTTTGGAGCGGTTGAGGACAACTGCGGCCTATTTGTTCAGCGCGGCGAAATAGGCCTTCTCGATCTCGAACGCCATCACGTCCGCTCCGAACCGGGCCTTCAGCTCGTCTGCCTGCGGCATCACCTTCCGATAGGCGTCGGAGTCGACGAGCGCCGTCCCCATCTTGCCGGCAAGCGCGCCGGGATCCGGCCGGATCAGGGCAGGGGAGCCTTCGCCGAAGACTTCCGGAATGCCGCCAACCGCTGTCGCTATCATCGGCATACCGGCGGCGAGGGCCTCGAGCACGATATAGGGCATCGCCTCCGCCCGGGACGGCACGACGATCAGTTCGGCCAGCGCAAACGCTTCTCTTGCCGGCATCGGCGGCAGGAAACGGACGTGGCGCTTGAGACCGAGTCGTTCGACCTGCGCGTGGTAGCGCACCAGGTCGTCGCCGTCGCCGACCATCACCGCGCTCAAGGGGCGTCCGAGCTCGTTGCCGGCCAAGGCCAGCGCATCGATGAAGATATCCGGACCTTTCAGGTCGCGCATCATGCCGATGTATAAGAAATCGGCGGCATTTGCCGCCGTCACCGCCGGTTCGAATTCGGCGGCGCGCAGGCCGTTATAGACAAGCCGGTTGGGTATGGGCGGTTCGCCGACTTTGCGCCGATAGGTTTTCCGCTCGTAGTCGGAAACGAACAGCAGGCAGTCGGTGAAGCGTGCCATGAAGCGCTCCAGGCCGAAGAACAGCTTTCCCGTCACCGTCGTTTCGTCATAGTGGAGGGAGCCGCCATGCGGCGAATAAAGGCGGGCAACGCGAAACCTTGATACCCGCAACAGTGAGCCGAACAGCCGGGCATAGGCGCCACCCTTGGCGCCGTGCCCGTGCAGCACGTCCGGCCGCAATTCCTGGATGATTCGGTAGGTGCGCCAGGCCGAGGCGATGTCGCCCGGCCCGACATGGCGCTGCATCGGTGTGCGATGGATGCCGAGCGCCAGACTGTCCTTCATCGCGTCGAACAAGCGCTCCTCATAGTCGCCACCGGTGGTCGAGTCGCAGACGATGCCCACCGCATGGCCGGCGGCGACCTGCGCCTCGGTCAGGTCGCGCACATGCCGGAAGATTCCTCCGACAGGTGAGCGAAAGCAGTGGACGATCCTCAGGGTCACCGCCACGACGGTTTTTTCAGAACAGGCGTTCGCGGACGTAGACGGTGTCGCCTGGCAGGAGCGGGTCGGATGTCAGCACCCGCCCGGTCATCACCTTGCCGTTGATGTCGCGGGTGATGTCGACGCTCTCCTGATTGGCGCGCGGCGTGAAGCCGCCAGCGATCGCGACCGCCTTCTGCACGGTGAGGCCCGGCACGTAGGAATACTGGCCGGCGGCGCCGACTTCGCCCATGACGAAGATCGGCCGGTAGCGGTCGATCTCGACCGAGACGTCCGGATCGCGCAGGTAGCCCTGGCGCAACTTGTCGGCGATCTCCTTTTCCAGCTGTTGCGCGGTGTGACCGCGCGCCGGAATGGCGCCGACAAGCGGGAAGGAGAGATAGCCGGACTGGTCGATGCTATAGGTGTTGGTCAATCCGTCCTGCTCGAACACCGTGACGCGGACGCGATCACCGGCACCGAGTCGGTAGGGCTGGTCGAGCACTTCATGGAAGGCGGCGGGTGTCGGGCGGTAGCTCGAGCAGCCGGTAAGCAGCGACAGGGCAAGCAAAGCGCGAAAGAGGGAAGCAGTGCTTTTCATGACCGGCCGGAACCTTCATCGCTCTTGCCGCAAGCCGCGGCCAACCCCAGGAAAGTGCGTCCGTTATCATCCTGTTAGGGTTAATGGGCGGTAAAGGAGTGCGGTTGGAGGCGGCGCAGATCGGCAAAAAGCTCAATTGTTCTATTGCTTTCGCGCAATCTTCTTTGAGGGCTCTCTAATAAGCCTGCACTCTGATCTTAACGGGTGAGTTACCATAGTTGTTTACGGTCCATCCTAGACTCAAAGTTCGGAGCAGGATGCATGTCCGTTCAGTCCGCGGCCGCAGACGTCGATGTCGATCTGAGGCAGCTTTTCGCAAGTCTGGCGCGGAATTGGCTGCGCATTGTTGTTGTGACGCTTCTGGTTACCGGGCTGGCCTTTGCTTTCGCCTGGCTCGCAACGCCATACTATAAGGCGACGGCCAAGCTGGAGATCGGATCGCGCGAATCGGAGTTTACCCGGCCTCCGGGTACCAACGACGACGACAAGCCGATTCTCGACGAGCAGGGCGTGGCCACCCAGGTCCAGATCATTTCCTCACCCGAGATCCTCAAGAAGGTGGCTGCGGATCTCGGTCTGGAGGATAAGCCTGAATTCAATGCGGCGCGTGACATGTCCGCGCTAAGTAGCATGCTCGTCCTTGTCGGCCTGAAGAGCGACCCCCACGATATTCCGCCGGAAGAGCTCGTGCTAAATGCCATGCACGACAAGCTCAATGTCTATGCTGTTGAAAAGACCCGTGCGATCGCGATCGAGTTCTCCTCGAAAGACCCCCAGCTTGCCGCGGCAGTCGCGAACGGCATCGCCGACGCCTACATTGCTTCGAAGGGCGACGCCAAGCTCGAATCGAATGCCGCTGCCTCTGACTTTCTGGCGCCCGAAATCGCCGACCTGCAGAATCGCGTGAAGGATGCCGAGGCCAAGGTCGCGGCGTTCCGCGCCCAGTCGGACCTACTCATGGGCGGCAACAATTCGGTGCTTCCGACTCAGCAGCTCTCCGAACTGTCGAGCGAATTGTCGCGGGTGCGCGCCAATCGCGCCGCCGCTGAGGCGAGTGCCGACAGTGTGCGTCGGGCGCTGCAGAATGGCGGTTCGCTGGACAGCGTGCCGGAAGTCCTGTCTTCCGAACTGATCCAGCGCCTGCGCGAGCGCCAGGTGGAACTCAGGTCCAACATCGCCGATCTTTCCACGACCCTGCTCGACAATCATCCACGCATTCGGGCGCTTAAGTCGCAGCTTGCCGATCTCGACGGCCAGATTCGCAATGAGGCTCAAAAGATCATTCGGGGATTGTCGGCGCAGGCCCAGACGGCCAAGGCCCGCGAGGATCAGCTTATTGCGGACGTCAACACGCTGAAGGCCGCCTCGGCGCGCGCCGGCGAACAGCAGGTGCAGCTGGATGCCTTGCAGCGCGACGCCAACGTTCAGCGCCAACAGCTTGAAGCCTATATGGCGAGCTACAACGCGGTGGCCTCGCGCAAGGATCGCAAATATTCGCCTGTGGCGGCGAGCCTGATCGCGAAAGCCCAGGCGCCGTCCCAACCCTATTTTCCGAAGATCGGGCCGATCACCGGGGCCGCAGCCGCCGCTTCGCTGCTGCTGATGGCGATCGGTACGCTGCTCGGCGAACTGTTCTCCGGCCGCGCCATGCGTCCGGCCCCGGGTGCACGCTTTGGGAACATAGAGCAAGTGGCGATGCCTGTCGTGCGCACCGAACCGGTGGTCGCCGAAGTCGAAGACGATGACGATGACAATGATGATCTTTTCGCCCCTCCTGAGGCAGCCATGACCGGCGCGTCCCTGGCGGAGGCGCCGCTTCCGGGAGTTGCAGACAACAAGGCGATCGAGGAAGAGCCGGTTGAGGCAGCGCCCAGTCCGGCAGTGGCGCGACCCGAACCGCGTCAGTCGACGCTCGGCGAGATCGATGTCGACAGGGCGGCGGAGAAGCTGATCGCTTCCGGCGCGGCGCGGGCGATCTTCGTGTCGCCCGAAGGCGACGAGGCAGCCGCGTCCGCGGTGCTGGTAGCACGCGAAGTCTCCGATGCCGGCCTGCGCGTGCTGCTGCTTGATCTCACCGCATCGGGTGCGGCGTCGCGGCCGATGCTGGATTCAAGTCTCTTCCCCGGCATTACCAATCTTCTGGCCTCCGAGGCACAGTTCAGCGACGTCATTCATCCCGATCTCTATTCGGATACGCACGTCATCCCGGTCGGCACCGCCGATCCGGTCCGCGCCATGCGCGCCGCCGACCGTTTGCCGATCATCATGCAGTCGCTCACCACGGCCTATGATCTGGTCGTCGTCGAATGCGGCCCGGCCGATGCGCAAGGCATCGGCCGCCTGGTTGGCGACGGCACCGAGGTCTTGCTATCGATGCTGGAGGCCGACGACCAGGTGACGCAGGCTGCGGTGAAGCTGATCGAAAACGGCTATCCGGATCTGACGCTGGTCACGCCGGTCGGCCACGAGCCGCCGGGAACGCCAGTGCCGGGTCGCCGCTCGGCCGCCTGAACGCTGCGCGAGGAACGCGACCGAAAGCTGCTGCACCGTCCGTTTGAAGGACGACGATCAGTTATCGTCCTCGACGGGAGCGGGCGCAGCTTGACCCGCGGCTTTACGGCGCAGCATCTTGGTGAGCTTCCAGACCGTCGGGTTTTTCTTGATGAAGGCCTTGGCGCGTGCGCCTTGCCGCATCGTCGTCGCCAGGGCGCGGCCCTTCAACGTCAGCGGCGCAAGCACCTCGAAATGCTGGATCTCGATGTCGCACCAGAGCCGCTTGTAAGGCTCGTCGCCGACCGAGAAATCGTACACATCGAAGCCGCGCTCGCAGGCTTCCTGGATGTTGTCGAAGAACAGGAAATCGCCAGGGCTGGTGGAGGCGAGGTCGTCCTCGGCGATGGCGCCGAACTCGCAGATCAGTCGCCTGCCGGAACGGCTGGAGCCGGTCACCGCGCGCAGCTTTCCCGCCACGTCCAGGCCGTGCAGCAGGAAGGATGGGTTTTCCTCGGTCAGCGCATCGGCAAACAGCGCCCGGAAGAAGTCGCGTACCTGCTTGTCGCCGAACACGTTGGCGATGCCCATCTTGGCGAAACGCGCTTCCTTCATCTCGAGGAAGGCGTCGAGCAGCCTGTCGACCTCATCGCGGGTGCGGGCCTCGATGCGACGGAAGGGGCCGACAGCCTCGAACTTGCGCGTCTGCGAGCGGTGCTTCTTGCGCTTGCGCTTGCCGCTCGCGCGCGACAGCAACGCGTCGAACCCGCCGTCGAGATCGACCGCGAGTGCGAGATTCGGACTTGGGAAGCCGGGCAGCGCGGCGAGGGGGTTGGCGACGCCGTCGAGGTCGGGCAGCAGCCTTTCCAGCGAGATCAGGTCGATGTCCGGCCGCGCCTTGGCGATTGCCTTGAACATGGAGTGAATCGCCGGGCCGTCGACGGCGGGTAGGAACCGCGGGTCAGCGGCCGCGAAATTGCCGTTGGCGTGGCGCCCACCGGTGAAACGGGCAAGCTTGAACGGGCCGCGCTGAATGACCTCCAGTGCCAGAGACAGTGCCGGACGGCCTTCGCAGGCCAGCGTCGCGACAACGATGTCGGCGCCGGTCGCGGTCGCCCAGTTGCTTACCCAGGATGCGCTTTGCGCCGGTGCGAACACCGCCGAGGCGCAGAATTGCACGTAGTCTGCAAGGCCGGTTCCGTCGCTTGCGGTCGCCGTCCACCGGCCCTGATCGGCTCGCATGGGGCGGACGGAAGCCTCGTTGGCCGCGACCCGGTTGCCGTCAAATGACGCGGCGGCGTCAACCATCCCTCAATCCTTAAGACGTATTGGTTCCGACTTGGGGGTTCGCATAGGCGCAACTCATGCTGGGTGAGCCTAGGCGCAAAAGGTGAAGGAATGATCGACGGGGGCGAGGCAATCCGGAAACTGGCGTTGAACCTTGCCCGCTACTCCGGCCTTGCGCCTCTGGCGCGGCCGTTTGTCGGCGGCATCGGCGCCATCCTGATGCTGCACCGAGTCACCGCGACACCCGAGAAGCCGAACAGCGTCAATCGCCATCTGAACATCGCTCCGGCCTTCCTCGATCGGCTGATCGCCGACATGAAGGGGCGGGGTTATACCTTTGTTTCCCTTGATGAAGCGATCGAACGCATCAAGGTCGGCGGCAAGGGTGGCCAGTTCGCCACGATCACCGCCGACGACGCCTATCGCGACAACATGACGGAGGCGCTGCCGGTGCTGGAAAAACACGGCGCGCCGATCACCATCTATGTCGCTCCCGGCTTGATCGACGGCGCCGCCGACCTCTGGTGGGACGTGATCGAGGACATCGTCGACACCAGTTCGCGCCTGACGATGAACAGGGCAGCCGACTCCACAGTCATTGATTGCTCGACACCCGGCAGAAAGATCCAGGCCGTCGCGCGGCTGAACGCCTGGCTGACCTTGGAAGTCCCCGAGGAAGAGCAGGGCGCCGCGTTGCGCGAACTGGCTCGTTCGAATGGCTACGAATTCGGCTCAGGCCGCCCATGCACCTTGATGAACTGGGATGAGCTTCGCACCATGGCCGCGCACCCGCTGGTGACGATCGGCGCGCATACCGTCAATCATAGGAACTTGAAGCGGCTCTCCGAGGCCGATGCGCGCCATGAGATCGGCGACGTCCGCCGCATCCTTAAGGAAAAGCTCGGCGAGGAGCCGCGCCATCTGGCCTACCCATATGGCTATGCCAGCGCCGTCGGCTGCCGCGAAGTGGGCTTTGCCCGCGACGCGGGCTATGCCTCGGCCGTGACCACGCGGCACGGCGTGCTGCGCGCCGAGCATGCCGGCTTCCTGCATGCGCTGCCGCGCATCTCCGTCAATGGCCGCTATCAGAGCGTGGCCCATATCCGCACGATGCTCTCCGGCATCACGACGCCGCTCGCCAATGCCGGCAAGATGGTTGTGACCATCTAAGCAATTCCAGGAAAAGCGTGAGCGGTTAAGTTCGGCGTCTTCGCCGTAACCTTCCGCCTGGAATTGCTTCAAAACAAAGAGATAGAGCGGTTTGCCGTTTCCGTGAAACGGTGAACGCTCCAGCCTGCGCCTTGATCAGCACTTATGAAAATAACGATAGGTGTCCGGCGCGCTCATCCATTTGAGTTGGGTATCGAGCCCGCCATGTGCCTTGATCCAGCCCCTGATGTCGGACGCATAGGCGTTCCACAAAACGGCGGTCATGTCGGGCCGGTGCGCCAGATGGAAGCCGAAGCTCGCCGTCGGTGTCACGCAGATGCGGCTGCGCGGAATATAGCCGAGCAGCACGGTGCAGGCCGACTGGCATTTGCCGACGATGCGCACATCGACGCCGCGCGCCGCAAGCGCCTTCCAGCGCTGGCTGTAGGCGGCGACGCTGCCGCCATGAGCGTCCGAGACATTGATGGTTTCCGCTGTCGCGATCGACGCGGCGAGCGAGCCGATCAGAACGATCAGCCCCGCGAGCATGGTTCTCAGCATGCCAAGCCTCCCTGCCGAGCTATGGGCCACGCAAGGTAGGCGCGCACGCAATCACGTCTGAATCACATTCGCGTTTGCGCTTGCATACGTGCCGGCGAGGGTCAGCCCTTCGGGCGCGGCTCGATGATCAGCCACTTGATGATGCCCATGGCTGGCAGAACCCAGAGAAAACCGCTGAGCACGAAGAACAGGAGGTGCGCCGTAGGCCCGTATTCGGCGAGCCTGGTGACGGCGACGGCGGAAGCGATCAGCGCGTAGATGATGACCAGCGCCACCAGCAGTACGGTTCCGATCAGCTTTTTCAGGCGAATGGGCATATCGCGGTCTCGTTGACCAGTCCCGCTTAGGCCGATTGAAGCCCGCGCGCAACCGTCGCGGCCCGGCGCGACGGCGTGCCGCGCTGTGCAGTCTTGCCACGACGCCGGCCTTGGTCCACCAATCGCGCGTTTCAACCGCCGGGAAAGCGAAATGGCTGCCATCACCGCCGCGGCTCCTTATGCCGCACGCGACCGCGACCTGCATAACCGCGCCTTGGTGCGCGGCTGGCTGTACGTCGTGGTGCTTGTGTTGTTCGCGCTGGTGCTGGTCGGCGGCGCGACGCGGCTGACTGAGTCCGGCCTGTCGATCACCGAATGGCAGCCGATCCATGGCGTGATCCCGCCGCTGAATGCTGCCGAATGGCAGGAAGAGTTCCAGCGCTACCAGCAGATCCCGCAATACACCGAGATCAACAAGGGCATGAGCATCGAGGCCTTCAAGTCGATCTTCTGGTGGGAATGGGCGCACCGTATCCTTGCGCGCAGCGTCGGCGTCGTCTTTGCCCTGCCGCTCCTGTTTTTCTGGGCGACACGGCGTATCGAGCGCGGCCTTGGGCCGAAGCTCGTCGGCATCCTCCTGCTTGGCGGCCTGCAGGGCGCCATCGGCTGGTGGATGGTGGCCTCGGGCCTGGTCGACCGCGTGTCGGTCAGCCAGTACAGGCTGGCGACGCATCTGACGCTCGCCGCGCTGATCTTCACCGCCACCATGGTGGTGGCGCGCGGCCTGGCGCCGCATTCCGAACCGGCCGCCGATCGCTCGACACAGCGGCTCGCCGGCTTTGTCGTGCTCCTGGCGCTGGTCCAGATCTACCTTGGAGGATTAGTCGCCGGCCTCGATGCCGGCATGTCCTACAACACCTGGCCGCTGATGGACGGCAAGCTGGTTCCGTCCGATCTGTTGCTGCTTGAACCGGCCTGGCGCAACTTCTTCGAGAACCCGAAGACCGTGCAGTTCGTGCATCGCATCGGCGCCTACACTGTGTTCCTCGTGGCGCTATGGCAGATGATCGACACATGGCGGCGCCTGCCGGGCACCACACATGCGCGCCGCGCCACGCTGCTGTTCCTGCTTGTCGTGGTGCAGGCTTCAATTGGCATCGGCACCCTGTTGATGCAGGTGCCGCTGCATATGGCGCTTACCCATCAGGGCTTTGCGCTGGTTTTGCTCGGCTTCGCCGCCGCGCATTGGCGCGGCACCAAGGGCGCTTATCCGCTGCCGACCGAGATCGCCGTCAGAAACTGACGATCACATCGAGAACAGGTGCGACTGCGTCGTCGGCTCGTTGTCGAATTCGGCCTGGCGCGCGGCGGCAGCCGGCGATGTCGACTGGTTCTGCTCGACCTGCTTTGCGTTGTCGGCGGCCTTGAGCGCATTGAGCTTGGCTTCCAGCGCCGCGGCCTGCTGCTGCAGCCTGGTGGCGTCGGCCTCATCCTGAGCCGCCTTGGCCTGGTCTTCCAGCGCCTGGATCTGCTTTTCGAGATCGGCCTCCTGGGCTGCGCTATCCGACGACGCGGATGAAGAATATTGCACCGCCTGGACGGAGCTCGAGATCGCGCTGACCATGGAAATTCCTTTGCGGAGGGCCGCTTCCATCAATAGCCGATCATGGTGAATCGGCAGTTACCGCGGCCGGTCACGCCTCGGTGATCAGACTTGTGACCGCACCTTTCGAACGGCGTCAGCGACGGCCAGCTCCCGGTTCTCGTCGACCGCGTTTTTGTCCTCGTGATGCCACGCTGCCGACAGGCAGCCATAGGCGATCGCATGGTCGAGGATGGCGCGTGGCGGCTGCCCAAGCGTTGTGCCGAACACGTCAGCCATATGCGCGATCCGGCGCGGATCGAGGCAGAGATCGTCACGGTCGAGCGGATTGTAGAACATATTCGCCGCGTCGAAGCCGGGATCGCCGATGACGCCCTTGGGGTCGATCGCGAGCCAGCCGCGTTGCCCGGACAGGATGTTGTCGTGGTGGAGGTCGCCATGCAGCGGCCTGACGTCATGCGGATTGGAAAGCAAGCACTCGGCAATGTCGGCGGCCTCGACATAGAGGCTGCGTCGCCCGGCATTCCGGTCGGCTTTGGCCACTCGAAACAAGCTGACATATCGCTCCTGTAGCGGCTGCAGGTCTTGCGGGGCAGCGTGCTGCGAGGGCGACAACAGCTTTGCCATCACTTCGGCAGCGATTGAGGTCGCCGCATCGTCGCCATGTTCCGCGAGATGCTCGGAAAGCAGCTTGTCGCCGGCATATTCGAGCAACATGCGATTGCCGTCACGGCCGAGCAGCCGCACCGCACCTTCCCCGCGCCGCCAGGCGAGGTAATGCTCGCCGCGCAGCTCGTCCGCGACGTCGTCGAAGGGTTTCAGATCCTTGACGATTGCCGGCGAGCCGTCCTCGCACACGACCTTCCAGATGCGGCTGGAGAAGTCTCGGCAATGAGTTCGGGAGCGCTGACCTTCCAGCGCTCAGGAAACGCCTGCATCGTCGCTCAGTGCTTGATGCCGAGCGTCAGGTCGAGGTTCTGCACGGCAGCGCCGGAAGCACCCTTGCCGAGATTGTCGTAGACGGCCAGGAGCAGCGCCTGCGCCCGTTCGTCATTGGCGAACACATAGACCTTCATCCGGTTGGTGCCGTTATAGACCTCCGGATCGATCTCGGGCACGCGCTCCATATGCGTATAGGGCGCGACCTCGACCACGCCGCCGTCGATCGACGCATAGTGATCTGCGATCGCCGCGTGAAGTTCGGCGCCTGTCGGGACGCGGTCGAGACCGCCGAGCTGCAGCGGCACCACGGTGATCATGCCTTGCGCGAAATTGCCGACCGCCGGTTGCATGATCGGATCGTGCGACAGCTTCGCATAGGTGCGAAGCTCCGGCACATGCTTGTGCTGCAGCGTCAGCCCGTAGGGCAGGAATTCCGAGGCATCCTCGCCCTTGGTGACATAGTCCTCGATCATCGGGCGGCCGCCGCCGGAATAACCGGAAATGCCGTTGACGGTGACGGGGAAGTCGGGCGGCAGCAGACCGGCGGCGACCAGCGGCCGCAGCGTCGCGATCGGCCCTTGCGGCCAGCAGCCCGGATTGGCGATGCGTGTCGCGCTGGCGATCTTCTTCGCCTGGCCCTTGTCCATTTCGGCGAAGCCATACTCCCAGCCCTCGGCCACGCGATGCGCGGTAGAGGCGTCGATCACCTTGGTCGTGCTGTTTTCGATCAGCGACACGCTTTCCTTCGCCGCCGCATCAGGCAGGCATAGGATCGCGACATCGGCCGCGTTGAGGAATTCGGCCCGGGCGGCGGCCTCCTTGCGGCGCTCCGTCGGGATGGAAATGATCTCCAGGTCGCCACGGTCGGCCAGCAGTGCCCTGATCTGCAGCCCTGTCGTGCCGTGCTCGCCGTCAATGAAGATCTTCGGTTTCATCTCTGCCAGATTCCCTGCGATTCCAATGTTATATGCCGTGCGCGTGATTTACCGCTGCATGATTGCCGTTGCTCAATTCGTCAAGCCTTGCTTTTCGCTCCGCCAAAAGGCCGAGATAGTGCATGGCGATGATCGATCCGGCGATCGCCGTTATATCGGCATGATCATAGGCCGGCGCAACCTCGACGATGTCGGCGCCGACGATGTCGATCTGGCCGAGCTGGCGCAGCGTCGACAGCATCTTTGCCGAGGAGGGGCCGCCGGCAACCGGCGTGCCGGTGCCGGGCGCGAAGGCCGGGTCGAGGCAGTCGATGTCGAAGGTAAGATAGGTCTTCTTGCCGCCGGTGCGCTCGACGATCGCATAGGCGATGTCGGAGGCGCGCATTTCCTCGACCTCGTGCCCGTAGAGAATTTTTATGCCGAATGTGTCGGGCGCATGGGTGCGGATGCCGATCTGGATCGAGCGGTCCGGATCGATAATCCCCTCATTCACCGCGCGGGCAACGAAGGAGCCGTGATCGATGCGTTTGCCATCATCCGGCCAGGTGTCCTGATGCGCGTCGAACTGCACCAGCGCCATCGGCCCGTGGATCGCGGCATGCGCCTTGAGCAGTGGCCAGGTGACGAAATGGTCGCCGCCGAGCGTCAGCAGGAACGCGCCTGATTTCAGGATCTTGGCCGCCTCGCGTTCGATCGTGCCAGGGGTCTTCTGGTGGTTGCCGCTGTCGAGCAGGCAATCGCCATAGTCGACCACCGAGAGGTGCTCGAACAGGTCGCGCGAGAAAGGATATTGCGGATCGTTGTCGAGGATCGCCGAGGCGCGGCGGATCGCCTGCGGCCCGAAGCGCGCGCCCGGCCGGTTGGTGACCGCGGCGTCGAAAGGGATGCCCCACACGACGGCGTCCGCGCCCTTCACGTCCTTCGTGTATTTGCGCCGCATGAACGACAGCGCGCCGGCATAGGTCGGCTCGAACGACGCGCCCGTCTTGGAGCGGGCGGTGAAGGCGTGGTCGATCTCTTTGTTCACCATTACGGGTCCCTCGGTTTTCATCGGGCAGCCACAACTACAGAACCGGCACGCAACATGCCAGTCACAGCTCGTGGAAACGGGACGGCGCTCGGCGAGTGCCACGGCAACACAGGATCTGTATCATTATGGCTGAGACTGCCTTGCTCAACCTTGTCCCGGCACCCGCTGCGACCCGTGTCGGCACGGCGGCCGGCGAGCGCTTCCTTGTGTTGGACTCCTGGCGTGGCATCTGCGCGCTGCTGGTGGCGCTGTTTCACTTCCCCACCACCTCGATGGTTTCGCAGAGCGCCTTTGTCGGCGGCTCCTACCTGTTCGTCGATTTCTTCTTCGTGCTCTCCGGCTTCGTCATCGCCAGCGCCTATGGCAGCCGGCTGAAT
>Ga0105238_10004301_pt1 | contig 14132 bp, 11 predicted proteins | sample KBSC34metaG_FD_81526 | JGI IMG/M metagenome (GOLD analysis project Ga0105238, IMG submission 81526) | Corn rhizosphere microbial communities from Kellogg Biological Station, Michigan, USA - KBS C3-4 metaG | ecosystem: Host-associated > Plants > Roots > Rhizosphere > Soil | place: Michigan, USA... | reverse complement strand
TCGCGACGGCTTCAGCGATCCACTCTCCGGACTGTTGATGGGCCAAACGGCCGAAAAGCTTGCCCGACAATACGAAATCTCGCGAGCGGAACAAGACGAGTTTGCACTCCGGTCACAACAAAGAGCCGAAGCTGCACTTGCGTCGGGAAGATTCAAAGACGAAGTGATGTCGCTCGAAATCAGCGGTAAGAAAGGTGAGACGACGAGCTTTTCAAACGACGAACACTGCCGCGCCGGCACCACACTTCAGGATCTCGCAAAGTTGTCGCCCGTGTTCTACAAAGACGGCTCCATCACAGCCGGAAATTCCTCCGGTATCACGGATGGCGCAGCTGCTCTCGTGGTATTGGGTGAAGATGCACTCAAACAATTCGGGACCACACCGCAAGCACGCATTGTCGACTACGAGATCTGCGGTGTTGCGCCCGACGTCATGGGTATCGGCCCAGTGCCGGCGGTGCGCACAATATTGGCGCGGCAGCATCTGTCGCTGTCCGAGATCGATTTGATCGAGCTGAACGAAGCATTTGCGGCGCAGGTGATCGCATGCGATCGGGAACTCGGATTCGACGCCGAGCGTTTGAACGTCAACGGTGGCGCAATCGCGTTGGGCCATCCGATCGGGTGTACGGGAGTTCGCATCACGACCACGCTGATCCACGAGATGCAAAAGCGACAAGCCAAACTCGGTCTCGCAACCCTCTGCGTCAGCGGTGGAATGGGACTCGCGCTCTTGCTGGAACGCGTATGACTTTGCAGCGGAGACGTGGACGTGCGCTGATCGTCGGTTCACTGATCCTGCTCGCGCTTTCCTGTCGTTCGCAGAGTAATTCCACCACAAACGAAAATGCGGCTGCCGATACGGTCGTTTCCTCAACGCCACCGTTTCAAACTAAGGAACCCGATCGCTACCGCGCCATCCGCCACGTCACAGTCGTGGGCGCAAATGGCCAGGCCGTAATCACCAAGAACCTGGTTGCACGCGACGGCGACTTGCGTCGTGCAGAGTCGCAAGTGGCATCGAAAACGATTGCTTATCTTGAAAGACCTGAAGGCAAGTTTGTTCTGTTGCCAAGTGAGAAGATCTACGCTGAGGTCACTCCTGACACGAGTCTGCCAACAAATCAGGATCCGGAAACATTAGAACGTTCTCCTGAAGGTTTGCTGCATGCTGACGTCGGAAACACGAGCTATCAAAAGCTCGGGAAAGAAGCGATCGGACAGCGGGGTACAGACAAATATCGGGTTGTTGTTAACGCTGCGAGCGCTGCGAACGTCAGCGTAAGTGAGACGTTGATCTGGATCGATGAGGCGCTCGGGATGCCGATCAAATCCGAGACGAAATCGGCGGACGGCACGCGCGTGCTGATGGAGCTTTCGGACATCTCGGTTGAAGTGGATAACGTTCTTTTTCAGATTCCGAAAGATTATCAGAAGGTTACATTGATTAAATTTCGTAGCCGCCTGAATTAACGAACCTGACTTGGACACAGTCAGTACCGTCCGCGGTAGCGGATGGGTGCGTAGCCAACCGGACTATCGATTGTGTCGGCTGCGCACCCATCCGCTACCGCGGACGGTACTGACTGTGTCCAAGCATGGTAAACAACCCACGAGTCGAATTGAGGCATCAACTAGACTCGCATTCCTTTGGTAGAAAGGCAGTTTTGTAGTGAAAAGAACACTTTTGACGCTAGCGATTGTTTTCATCGCACTCGTTTCACAAGTCGAGACACAAGCCCAAACCCGTAGCCGTAACACCCCGGCGGCGACCCCAACCCTGATGTCCTCATTGCCGGAATCAGACGCTGTGGCCCAGGTTAAAGTCAATCAACTGCTGAACGAGACCATGCCACGCATACTCGCAGACAATCCGGCGAAGCTCAGCGAAGTCAATGCCAGCATCGACCGCTTCAAGGATCGCACCGGTCTGGATCCGCGCATGTTTCAACAGGTCGCACTCGGAGTTCGTTTCACCTATCCGTCCGAAGGCGTAACGAAAGTTCACACGGTCGCGCTCGCCAATGGAAGCTTCAGCGCGGCTGCGATGATGGCCGCCGGTCGAGTTGCTTCAAACGGTAAATATCGCGAAGAAAAGTATCAGGATAAGACCATTTACATCTTCACGCTCGACGAGAACCTGAAGCTGCTTGGACTTTTTGATTTGAGAATCGGCGAACTTGCTGCCGCGCCGCTCGACACAAACATACTCGCACTCGGCGATCCCGCAGGCGTTCGCACCGTGATCGACGCGAGCCGTTCTCGCAAACGAGCAAACAGTGAACTCATTGCACTCGCGAGTCGCGATCCGAATGCCGTGATCGGATTTGGCAGCAACGTCACCGAGCAGTTGATTGGGAATCTCGATATCGGCAACGCACCGATCGCTAACGATTTGCGAACGCTGCGCCAGGTTTATGGTTCAGTCGGCACGACTGCAAACGACCTGCAAATTTTCCTCGCGGCACGAGCCGTTAACACTGAGGCGGCTAAAAACCTCGGCGACACATTGGAAGGATTGAAACAGTTCGGAGCGCTGTTAGTGGGTCGTTTGTCAGGAGCGAAAGGAGTGCTCGCAAAGAGCGCCCTGTCGAACATGCAGATCCAATCGCAAGCTAACGAGCTGCAGATTCGGACAACCGTGGCCCAGGCTGAGATTGGGCCACTCTTCGGTTACTGAACCACAGATTACACAGATTTCAATTTAAAGATCTGTGTAATCTGTGGATGGTTCTACTCGAGACCTAAGGGCAGGTTAGGTTCGGCGGCCGGCTCCTGAAGCTGGTCCAGCACGTTCTGATAAATCTTGATCTTGCCGTCTTTTTTCATCTTCTGTTGCACGCCGGCGATGTAATCCTCAAACACCTGGTCCTGGCGCTCGCTCATCATCGACTGCTTCAACGTGTCGCGCTGAGCCGCAAAACCACCCTGGTCCGCGTCGTATTTCTTCGTCACGCCGACAATCACCCACTTGTCTTCGACTTTGAGTGGAGTCTTACTGAACTCACCCGGTTTCATACTGTAGATCAAATCATCAAGCGCCGTGCTGATTCCCGCCTTACCGAGCGATGAACCGAGTTTGAAGGCGTCTTCGGTACCCGCATCAAAACCCTCCTTCTCACCGGTGGCTTTGATGGCATCCGGACCAGTGAGGCTGGCGGCAATTTCTTTCGCCTTCTGCTACAATTGATCCTTCGCGCGCTGATGTTTGATGGCGTCTGCGACTTTGCTCTTCACTTCATCAAACTCCGGAATCCGCGGCTCTCTCTTTTCAACCAGGATGGGAATAGCAAAACCGTTCTTGACACCAACCGGCTCGCCGACGTCTTTTGGATTGTTCAGTGGGTCCAACGCCTGCTCAAACTGCTGATTCGATCCGATTTCCGGAACGTCGTCGCCGCGCTTGATGAATGCGGTTTCGCGCACCATCTCAGCCGGAGTCATGTGTGCTTCACCGGCAAGCTCCTGTGCTACTTTCTGCGGATCCTTGGTTACATCTAAACGCTTCTTTGCTTTTTGAGCGAGCTGAAACGCTGTGTTGTAACTTCTGCTGTTGCGTGCAGAGACGAGCAACTCCGGCTTTGCTTCCTCGAAAGTCTTCTGCACGCTATCGCCACGACGAAGGATGTACCAGTTGCCGCCAAAGCGAATCGGAATGTCAGAAACGTCGCCGACCTGCATGTCGACAGTGCGGTCGTAAAGTCCGTCTGGCTTATTGGGGTTCCGCTTAAACGGCTTCAGGAGAAATCCTCTGTTTTGTGCTGTGGCAGGATCTTCAGACTGTCCTCTTGCTGCTTCTGCGAATGCCTGCTCGCTCGTCTTTCCATCCGGGCCGCGCATTTTTGTAATCAGGTCTTTAGCTTTCTGCTCGACCTGCGCATCGAGATCCTTACGCGCGACTTTCAGAAGAATCTGTTGAACCTTGACGCCTGCTTCCTTGAATTGCGGCTGCATGCTGTCGAATTGCTGCTTTAGATCTGCCTCGGGAACTTGTAGCGTGGAACCAACTTTTTCAGTGTTGATGTAGACGTACTGAACTTTCTTCTGCGGCTCGAGCAAACGGTAATCAGTTTTGTGACTCTCGTAGTAACTCTTCAGTTCGTCGTCGCTGGGTTGAATCTTCTCTGCGAGTTTATCGGCGGAAAGCGCGATGTAGCTGACGTCGAACGATGAGTTGCGTCGTTTGTACTCTTCTTCAACTTCCGTGTCGGAAACGTTGACGCTGGCAGTCACGAATGCTCGCAGTTTTTCCTGCGCAATCTCGTCGCGGACCTCATTCTCGAAGCTATCGACATCGCCGTACTGCGAAATGATGATTTCTTTATACCGGTCCAGACCGACAAACTTTCCCGAAGCGTCCACATATCGCTTGTAAATCTTATCGGCGAGCTCAGCATCACTCGCGCCGAAGCCGAGACGCTCGGCTTCCTGCGCAATCACGTGACGGCCGATTAGTCCATCGAGAAAACGCTTGTTGCCACCCAGTTGGGCCAGGTTGACGCGGTTTCCAAACATCCGCGCGTAGTTCTCTCGCACGCGCGCGATATCGGCTATGGTGACTGTTCTGGAACCAACCTTCGCAACGACTTCGGTGTTCTTGCTGGGGTCGAGACCACTCGAATTGCGGCCGGGGGCGTAGAAAATCACAAGGCTTACGGCCATCAGGACGGCGAATATGAGAATGACGATGTTGCGGGTTCGTTCGAGTCGGCTAAGCGCTTTGAGCATTGTTGATTACCTTTCAGAAACTGCGGATTGTAAGTGAGAGTACGGAAAGGCTGCAACTCTGTATCCACAGATTACGCAGATTCGACTGTTTGCTCCAACTCAAAAGCTGATGCTATTTTGGGGCACTTGATTCTCCTAATGAACTCATTCGGTGGCAACTCGTGGCTCTGGCTTGGGTTCAGTCTGTTTATTCTAACCATGCTGGCCCTCGACCTGGGCCTCTTCAACCGCAAAGCTCACACAATCAGATATCGAGAAGCCTGGATCTGGAGCCTCGTTTGGATGACGCTCGCCTTGATCTTCTCGGCGATTGTCTTTCGCTATGAGGGTTCGGAACGCGGCTACCAGTTTCTCACCGGTTACATCATCGAGTTGTCGCTTTCAGTCGACAATCTGTTTGTATTCCTACTGATCTTTTCCTATTTCAAGGTCCCGGCAAAGTTTCAGCACCGGGTACTTTTCTGGGGCGTGATGGGAGCGCTCGTGATGCGTTTGACGATGATTTTCGTCGGCGCGACGCTCATTAACCGCTTTCACTGGATCATCTACATTTTCGGCGGTTTCCTCATTTACACCGGAATCAAAATGTTCCGGCATGAGGAGATTGAAGTCCAGCCGGAAAAGAATATCGCGGTTCGCGCGGTCACGAGGTTTCTGCCGATTACGCGTCATTACGAGGGGGAAAAGTTCTTTACCCGTGAAAATGGCAAGCGGACTGGAACGCTCCTGCTGCTCGTGCTGGTAGTGGTTGAGGTCTCAGACCTGGTGTTTGCGGTTGACTCGATTCCCGCGATTTTCGCGATTACGACCGACACGTTCATTGTCTACACGTCGAACGTCTTTGCGATTCTCGGTTTGCGGTCGATGTACTTCCTGCTGGCGGGCGTGGTCGAGAAGTTTCGTTATCTCCGCACCGGCCTGGCCATTGTGCTCACATTTATCGGCCTGAAAATGCTGCTGGGCGCCGTCCATGTCGTGATTCCCATCAAGTTTTCGCTCGTGTTTGTGGCGCTCGTGTTGGCTGGCTCCGTGGGCATCTCGCTGATATTTCCACCCGCAGCCGACACCACCATCGTGGTCGACCTCCCACCCGATTTCGATCTGCCCCTCGGCGAAGAACTGAACGAAGCCGACCAAAAACCTGACTAATTTTGTGTACAAACATCTTGTACGCGGATTCACTCGTATGTTAAATTCCTGAACTGGTAGTGTTGCTGCCTGATAGGACTCACACCTGGTCTCAACTTGTAGGACCCCTTCCCTAGATTTAGCCAATGGTTGCGAATAAAACCAGTCGTTTTGCTTTTGATTGGTGGATTATTCAGAAGCGTTTCGTCTATCTGGTAATCGCCATCTTCCTGCTCTGTGCCAGCGCCGCCGGTGCCGCCCTCTATGTCTGGAAATACGGCAATCCGTTCAAGAACGTGGCGGTTGTCAATTATCCACCCGGGGCCCGGTTCGTTTCGTTCGACGGCGACGTCCGCGTCATCCGCTCCGCCACGCGCGAAATGATTCCGGCCAACGGCGACACAGAGCTTTACCCCGGCGACACAGTACAAACCCAGGCCAACGGCCGCGCCCGCATTGGTCTCGCCGACGGCTCGACTCTACTGGTCAAGCCAAACAGCACCATCATCATCCGCGATAACGCCCGCGCCGATGACGGTAAGAAAACTAACGTTCACGTCAAGGTCGACAGCGGCCAGCTCTCGGTCAGAACCGAGCAGCAAGCCGATGGGACTACGAACGTCGTAGAAACTCCGAAGACGAAGAACACGATGGGCGGGGAGACGAGCGCGAGTTTCGGCGTCAATGCCGAAGGTACCGAAGAAATCCGCGTCGCTACCGGTGTGATCGAGACCACCAACCAGGCGGGTGATAAAGCCTCGATCAAAGGCGGCGAGTACGTTTCAGTAAACAACTCCGGTCGCATCTCGCCGGCTCAGAAATTGTTGGACGTGCCGCAACCTGCCAAACCTCACGATCTCGAACAGGTACCGGTTGGACCAAACGGAGCTGCCAGCGTGGCGCTGAAGTGGCAGCGTCCACAGTCAGGAACACCTTCGTACTATCGAGTTGAAGTCGCCACTTCTCCGTTCTTCGTTGCCGACGGAAAAGTTATCGAACGAGATCAACTGGTAGCCACTGAGTTTGGCGCAAGCGATCTTCGTCCCGGCGTTTACTTCTGGCGCGTGAGAGCAACAGCGGCGAGCGGTCAGATCAGTGACTGGAGCGATCCACTCAAGTTCATGGTCACCAGCCGTGGCACTGGCTCACAGGTCGCCGTTTCCGATCTCAGCACGGAGCTTCTCGGCGGTAACATCTATCTGATTCGAGGTAAGGCTGAACCCGGAACGACAATCCGTGTGAGCGGACGTGAAGCGAGCGCAGCACACGATGGAGCATTTCAGATCCAGGTCACAGCCGGCAACACAACGCGAGAACTTACACTCGAAGCGAAAGATTCACAGGGGAACAGCAGTCAATATAAAGTTTCACTTTCAGCACGCGCAGGGCGCGGCAGAACTTAAGCCATAAACGATGTCGAGTCACGTAATTCTTTTAACGGATGCCCATGAAGCTCCCGCCTACGAGTTAATCGAGGCATTGCGAGCGGCTGGCGTAAAAACGTTGATCGAAGGCCTGCGTGAAGTCGAAGTCGAAGTGGCGCTCGCGAAGCAACAGAAGCGCGACGGAATGCGCGGCGCTGAAGGTCCGCCTCCCCTCGCAGTTCTCTATGAGGTTGTGCCGGGAGCGGACATGGTCGAACTTCACACCGCCATCGATCATGCAAAAGCGTTCTGGCCCGGAGCTCCCCTCGTTGCGTGTCGCCGTCAAACCAACGGATATCAGAGTCATAACCTGCGCAGTCTCGACGGCGTGAGTCTCAAACGGCTTGGCTTTGCGGCGATTGCAGACAAGTCAGGACAACTTCCTGCCCTGCTTCGCGAGATCGAAGGGCACGGCGAATTGCGCATGCCGCCCATGTCGGAGAAGCCGGCGGAGACCGAAACTTCTTCACTTCCAAAGAAGATCAAAGCGAGTCACTTGCGCGCGGCATACGATCTCGTCTCGTCCTTACACTTCAGCGGAGATCAGAGTGGTGCGGCAAGTACGGCGCTGGCTGGTTTGGCGGATCTGATTTACGCCGATCGCTGGGCCATCTATCTCTTTTCGGAATCCAAAGGTGTGGAAGGCGCAACTCTGGAAGCGATTGCAGTCAGACGCCCCGGACAGGAAGGCTCCAAGACCGAAGAAGAATGGGGACGCCTGCTCAACGTCGAACCGGATCTCCCCATCGGATCGGAAACCAAGGCTGCCAAACGAGCCGCCGCGGGAATGGGCATCATCAAGCGGAAAGAAAAGCGACAGTTTGTCGTGGCGATTCCATTGATTTGTGGCGAGAGAATACTCGGCGTCATCGAAGGCGTTCGTGAAGGTCACGGCGCGCGTGCGTTCAAGAAAGCCGACGTTGCTTTACTCGATTCGCTTTCACTGCCGATTGCTTCAGCCCTCGCGAACGCAGTCCGTATCGCCGAAGCCGAACGACTTTCACAAACGGACGATCTCACAAAACTTCACAACGCCCGCTACCTGCGACAGTTCCTGCTGAACGAAATCCGGCGCGCACGCCGTTATGGCTCGAGCGTGGCCGCGTTGTTCCTCGACCTCGACGACTTCAAACAGATTAACGACGTATACGGCCACCTGGTTGGTTCACACGTGCTGATGGAAATAGCCGCGGTGATCCTTTCCTCAATCCGCGACACTGACGCCGTCGCTCGTTATGGCGGTGACGAATTTGTGATCGTGCTGCCCGACACAGGAATTGAACTGGCAGGACAAGTCGCTGAGCGAATTCGCCAGAAGATCACGCGACACATGTTCAACGGCGGTCGCCGTCTACAACTTCCCTTGACCGCGAGTTTCGGAGTAGCGGCATTTCCGAAACACGCTTCATCCCCCCAACAACTCATCGCCTGCGCCGACACGGCGATGTACGAGGCCAAAGCCGCCAACAAGAACTGCGTTCGCTTCGCCGCCGATCTGGCTTCCCGAGAACCAACGAAGCGCGTCGTCGCAACGCCTGAAACCACAGATTACACAGATTTGCCAAACTGATCGGTTTGCATCTGTGCAATCTGTGGTTAAACCATGTAAAGTTTCTAGTTTACGCCGTGAACGTTCAGGGTGTATCTTAGGATTTCGGACGTGTTTGGGCGTCTAAGGGGGGTAAAGAGCGATGGTTGGACTCGCTACTTACTGAATTTACCGCCGATCCCACCCGAAGTTCCATTCTATACAACCACGGGAAGTGAATAAGTCTAGATGGCGTTCAAATCTATCTTTAGTCTGTTTTCCAGCGATCTCGCTATTGACCTCGGGACGGCAAATACCCTCGTTTATGCAAAGGGACGCGGCATAGTCGTGTCTGAACCATCTATCGTTGCGATCAATAAAGTAACCAATCAAGTCGAAGCTGTCGGACGCGATGCGAAAGATATGTTGGGCCGTACTCCCGGCAACATCGTTGCCATTCGGCCCATGAAAGACGGAGTCATTGCGAACTTCGAAGTCACCGAAAAGATGTTGCAGCACTTCATTCGCAAGGCCCACAACGGCAAAACGTGGGTGAGCCCGCGCGTCGTGATTGGTATTCCATCGGAGATAACTCAGGTCGAGCGACGTGCTGTTGAAGACTCGGCTTATCGCGCCAAAGCTTCGGAGGTCTATCTCGTCGAGGAAGCGATGGCGGCAGCGATCGGCGCCGGACTGCCGATCACTGAACCGCATGGAAACATGGTCGTGGACATCGGCGGCGGCACCACCGACATCGCAGTGATCAGCTTGAGCGGAATCGTTTACTCGCGCGCCGTGCGTGTCGCCGGTAACGAGATGGACGAGGCGATCATTCAGTACATCAAGCGGAAGTACAATCTTCTGATTGGTGAACGAACGGCGGAAGCGATCAAGATTGAGCTCGGCTCGGCGTATCCGTTGGATGAGCCTCTTTCGTTTGAAGTGCGTGGCCGTAACCTCATCGAAGGCATCCCGAAAACGATCACGATCACGGACGAAGAAGTGCGCGAAGCCCTCGCCGACTCGATCTCGACGATTATCAACGCCGTGCGCGTTGCACTCGAACGAACTCCCCCCGAACTCTCGGCAGACATCGTCGAGCGCGGCATTGTACTGACTGGCGGCGGCGCACTGCTGAAGAATCTCGACAAGCGACTCTCAATTGAAACCGGATTGCCCGTGTCACTCGCCGACGACCCCCTTGCGTCGGTCGTGTTAGGCACAGGAAAGATGTTGTCGGACTTCGATCTGCTCAAGCGCGTTAAGTGGGAAAACACGATGGTGAGCGGGATGTAAGATAGTTTATCCACAGATTACGCTGATTCATTTATAAAATAATCTGCGCAATCTGTGGATGGGATTTCGATGGCTTTTGTTCGCACACAAAAAGAGATTCGACAGCGAGCTCCCATCTGGCTCGTGTCGCTGCTTGTCGCCAATCTCATCATCATGGCTGTTGACGCCAGAGACGCTGACGGACGGCAGAAGATTTTGCGCGTTTGGACGCAGACGTTTGCCTCGCCGATTCAGAATGCGTCGTCTAAAGCGACCGGCGCGACTTCGGGTTTCTTCCAGCAGATCTGGAATTTCCGTCGCACCGCACGCGAGAACGAACAACTCCGAGAGCGCCTGACGCAGGTCGAAACAGAACTTCACACGGCGCAACAGGCAACCGCTGAAAATGAACGCCTCAAATCGCTGTTGAGTCTGAACGAACAGACTGACGTCAAAAAAGTACCCGCTCGAGTCATTGCCCGCGATCCGTCAGTGTGGTTCAACACCATCACGATCAATCGCGGCAGTAGTTCGGGAATCGCCGTCAACATGCCGGTCGTTACTCCCGGTGGCATCGTCGGGCGCATCATCACCGTCAGCCCCTGGGCGTCGCAAGTGATGCTGATCACTGACGAAAAGGCGGGCGCAGGCGCGGTAGTTGGGCAGCTCGGGCAATCAGGAGCACTCGGCTCCATCAGAGGACGAGCGGATCTCGGCGCAGCGTTGATTGAAATGCGTTACGTTTCCGGTCTCGAGAAAGTCGAGAACGGCGATTACGTGATGACGACCGGACAAGATGGAATTTATCCGCCGGGACTGAACGTCGGTCGAGTTGTCGAAGTGAAGAGTGGAACGGCGACGTCGGCCCACCAGATTCTCATTCAACCCGGCGCTCAACTCGATCATCTGGAAGAAGTCGCTGTACTTCTCTATCACCCCCCGCCCAGAGCTGTACCCGAACAAAGTCCAAGTCCACAAAGTGTTGAAAGAACCAGGAGATGATTTTATTGCCAATTGCGGATTGCCGATTGCCGATTGCAGTCATTGCCGATTGCCAATTGCCAATTGCCAATTTGTTCAACGAAGCCGACAGGTCAAATTCAAACAATCGGCAATCGGCAATTGGCAATCGGCAATGTTCGTATGTCGCATATTAAGATTGCCGTAGTTTTGTCCATCGCAATCGTGCTGCAGCTTTTGCTGCGCGAGGTCTGGCGGCCGCTGGCCTACATCGACTTTCCCCTCGTAGTTGTTGTTTACATTGCTTTGCAACGCGACGCCTGGAAGGCATTGGTTGTCGGGACACTCGCGGGATTGATAATTGACGCCGGTAGTGGAGGCCTCGTTGGCGCCGGTGGTTTTTCGAAGACGCTGACCGCGTACGTCATCTATTTCGCGGCGACGCGCGTAAATCTTGAAAATCCGTTGTTGAGGATTCCGGTACTGGCCGCCGCTTCGCTGCTCGATTCGGCGATATACGTTTTCTGGCACCGGGTATTGGGCTATCCGCCCACCGTGCCGTTTGTGCAGACGATGTCTTATAAGCTCATTGCCACCACGATTGTCGGAACTCTGGCGCTCTACCTGCTCGACGCTATCGTGGCCGAACGTTCAGCACAACGCCGGCAGTTCGCCACGCGGCGCCGCGTAGCTCGCCGCACAACCGGACCGCTGCGGAGGAGATGAAACGTGACTTGGACCGGGTCAGTACAGGGAGCGGTAGCGACCTGGTTCGATCTCAATGCGCGACTTAATCCAAACAACCAGGTCGCTACCGCGTACTGACCCGGTCCAAGCATACAACTAAGAGCAAAGAACGAAGCACTAAGAGTGAGTAATCAGCAATGAAATTCGAAGACACATCTCAAAACCTTCGTGCTCGCCTCCGGTTTATCCAGGTGTTGGTCGTCGCACTGCTTGGCGTGCTCAGCATTCGCCTCTACGTGCTGCAGGTTGTCAGAGGTGACCGCTACGCCGAGATCGCTGAAAACCAGCGCCGCCGCCGTTTGCCCATCCCCGCGCCGCGTGGCGTCATCTTCGATCGCGAACGCCGTGTGCTCGTCGACTCGCGTCCGATTTACAACGTCATCCTTTCGCGCGAAGACGTGAAGAACAAGGATCTCACCGCGCTGATCGAGCCATTCTCCCAGGGACTATCCGTCGATAAAGACATTCTGCGCGAGTACTTCGAAGTCGTAAGAACAATGCCGGCGTTCGAGTCGATCCACGTAAAGGACGACGCCACACCGGGCGACATCGCATGGGTTGAGTCTCACAATCTCGAATATCCCGAGCTGCGCGTCGAACAGCAACCGCAACGCAAGTATCCGGCGAACGGATCGCTTGCTCACGTGCTGGGATACGTCGGAGAAATCAGTCCGGAACAACTCAAGCAACAGAGTTACAAAGACAAAGGTCTTAAGCCCGGCGACATAATCGGCCTGAGTGGTATCGAACAGATCTACGACGATTACCTGCGCGGTACGGACGGTTATCGCGAAGTAGTTGTCGATAGCCGCGGCCGCATTCAGGACGAGATTGAAACTGTCGCACCCATTCCGGGTCGCGATCTCGTAACCACGATCGATCTCGACCTGCAAAACGCCGCTGAAGAGCAACTGTGGAACTCTGTTACGAAGCGCGGCGTCATAATCTCAATGGATCCGAACAACGGCGAGATTCTCGCGCTCGCCTCGGCTCCGACGTTTGATCCGAACCTGTTTTCACAACGCATCACGACGAAGGAAGGGCGCAAGGAGTATGTAGACCTCCTGAACGATCCACAGACGCCGCTGATCAATCGCGCGATTCAGAGCCGCCAGCCACCGGGATCGACGTGGAAAATCCCGATGGCAGTCGCCGGACTGAAGCAAGGCGCGATCACGCTCGAGCATTCGAGCCTGGTTTGTGGAGGCGGTATCCAGGTGGGCAACAAGTTCACGCGCTGTATGGGTAACCACGGCTCGCCGGATATCAAGACAGCAATCCAGCGCTCCTGCGACGGTTATTTTTATCGTCTCGGACTGAAGATGGGCATTGACGGCATCGTCGAGATGGTTGACGAATTTGATCTCAACAAACGCACCGGCATCGACCTTCCAAACGAGATCGTTAGTTGGACACCGTCGCGTGAATTCAAACGCAAGATGCAGCCACGCGATCCTGAGTGGCGCGACATCGACACGGTGTACGCATCGTTCGGACAGGTCTACGACATCATCACGCCGATTGCACTACTGAGGACGATTGCCGGTGTCAGCATGGATGGACGCCTGTACGTTCCGCACGTGCTGAAGGAAGTCAAGGCTATCGGCAATGCAGGATCGCCGGAGTATAAAGCGCCTGTTACCTTCCAGCCACTCGATCAGTCACGTCCGAATCCAAAGATCGTTCCGATCCCGGAAGCGATCGATCATGCCGTCGTTGAAGGCATGTGGCGTGTAGTAAACGCGGGCGGCACGGGCGCACGCATTGTGATGGCGGGATTCGATATTGCAGGCAAGACCGGAACGGCACAGGTCGTCGGACTCGGTAAGGACACCGGCAAGAACAAGGACCACTCGTGGTTCGTCAGCTACGCTCCGGCATACAAACCCGAGATCGCGATGCTGGCACTGATTGAGAACTCCGGATTCGGCGGCGAACACGCCGCACCGGCCGTTCGCGGAGTTTACGACGCTTACTATCGCAAGACGCGCCACGAAGAACCACCGGGTGCGGTGAAACAGATTGCGAAGAAAGAAACTGCACCGGTGTCGCCCACCAAACCGACAGCCACTGCGAAGCCGATCGCAGCAGCTCAACAAACCGCGGTGATTAATGAATAAATCATCTGTGTAATCTGTGGATGGTTTTTGATGGTCGCGATTATTCATAAGCGCAGTTGGCGTGATTTTGACTGGATTCTGGCGCTGCTGGCCATCGGCATCGTGCTGTTCGGCACGCTTCAGATTCGCAACGCCCAGCCAACTGAACCCTATTGGGTCAAACAACTCATCGGACTCGCAATGGGCCTGGTTGTGATGCTCGCGATTGCGTTCACCGATTAC
>Ga0105238_10004300_pt1 | contig 14132 bp, 26 predicted proteins | sample KBSC34metaG_FD_81526 | JGI IMG/M metagenome (GOLD analysis project Ga0105238, IMG submission 81526) | Corn rhizosphere microbial communities from Kellogg Biological Station, Michigan, USA - KBS C3-4 metaG | ecosystem: Host-associated > Plants > Roots > Rhizosphere > Soil | place: Michigan, USA... | reverse complement strand
GCTGCGACATGGCGCTGGGCGTCCCATACAACATTGCTTCCTACGCGCTCCTGATGCACCTCCTGTCGCGTTTCAGCGGCATCCCGGTCGGCATCTTCGCTCACACGCTGGTCGACGCTCACATCTACACCTGCAAGCCGGACGGCTCGATTCCCCACCCGCTGCAAGACCACATGCCGGGGCTTAAGGAGCAGCTGATACGCGAGCCGCGCCCGCTCCCCAAGCTCCACATCGACCCGAATATTCGACACCTCGACGACATCAAGCGCTTGCTCGATCTTCCCACCAGCGACCTCATGGAGGCGTTCAAGCTCGAAGGCTACGACCCGCATCCTGAGATCAAGTTCAAGGTCGCGGTGTAGTCGTGGCGCGCGTCAACGTGACGGTGAAGCAGGACGAGGAGAAGCCTGTGGAGAAGGAGGTGTTGGCGGAAGCCATTGTCAACATCGGCAAGGCCACCAACAGGCTCATCGCTTCGGGCATCAACAAGCGAGCGATCATCGTCCTGCTCCACGACTACCTCAACGCCAGGGTCGGCAAACGAGACATCGAGCTGGTGCTTAACGCGCTGCCCGAGCTGGAGCGCGCCTACTGCACCAAGGCGGTGAAGAAATGATCCGTTCCATCATCGTCGCGATGGCGAACAACGGCGTCATCGGAGTCGGCGGCAAGATGCCTTGGCCTCACTTCCCGGAGGACATGAAGCGTTTTCGTCAGCTCACGATGAACCACCACTTCATCATTGGTCGCAAGACGCACGAGTCGATCGGCAAGCCGCTTCCAGGACGTATCACGATTGTGTTGTCACGCAGCTCGATGTCATTGGAGGCCGCTCTGGCGACCGCCGAGATTGCCGGTGAAGAGGAGGCGTTCATCGGAGGTGGTGGGGAAATCTACAAGCTGGCGCTCGACTCTGATTTTGTCGACCGCATCTACCTCACGCTGATCGACAAGACGTTCTACGGGGATACTCATTTTCCGCGTGACGCCTTTGCGAATTTTGTGCTGGTGGAGAATAAGAAGATCGAGAGCCCCATAGCGTCTTGCCAGTTCCAGACCTGGGCGCGTACGCGAAGGGCCTGACAGGACCACGCTGGTGTACTAAAGCCGCTTCCCACCGTATCGACTCGCCTTACACCCTCAGCTAGTGTCGACTTCCGTGAGGGTACTCCAATGAGCATGATCTGCGACGACCTAGTGAAGAAACACTCTTGGAACATCAACCTCTGCTGCCCCATCTGCCATGGTATGGGTCGCTACTTCACAGCGGTAGTACGTTACAAGCGCAACGGTCATCTCCAACACATCGTGACGTGCTGCAAAGGCATGCGCTGCGTGTTCGAAGACCTTTGTTGGGAGGTGATGGGGTTCGACCCTGATGACGGCCCTTTTTACGAGTGCCGCAGCTCGGACGAGCTGGAAATACCGGAGTGGAAGCGGAAGATGTTGCACCTGAAGCCGAAGCCGCCGCAGATCTTCCCACCACCGCGAGCAATGACGCTAGCTGAAGCAGTAGCCGCTGTGAAAAGGGTTCCCTACCAGGAGACGCACAGAAGACGGAACTAGCGAGCGGGCGGTAGCTGGTTGGGCACTCCGAAGCGGATGCCTGGTGCCGGCTCCTTGAACCGCTGCACCATTGAGCCGGTCGTGCAGGCGTTGTTGAATTTGAACCGGCCACCTGGCGGAAGGTTGGGGAAGAAGCTCTTCAGCTGGTGTAGGATTTGCCGTCGGCGGCGCATCTTCTTGGCGTGCTCACGAAAGTGCATGGTCGACCTCCAGGTGCTTGTTTTACCAGTTTGTTTGCTTTTTTCATAGGGTAGTCCTAGCATGTATGGATGAGCACCGACGATCCGCGCAACGTGCGCTCGGCGAACCCTCACCTCGACGTCCGTACTATCCCCAACTTCGTCGACCTTCTTCGTGATGAGGTCAAGAAGTCTTACCTCTGCACGACGGGCCAGACGAACATGATGGCGTGCAGCTTGTGTGGTCCGCTCAGGGACGAGGGCGCTGGCCACAACGGTCATCTCTGCGACGACCCAGCGCACAACCCGCACAAGGACGAGATGTTTGTTGTGAACACTTTGTTCCCTATTGTGTTCTGCAAGCACTTCACGCCGAACGAAGAAGGCGCAGCTCCTGTGCACATCATCGAAGCCATGGCAGAGATGTTCAACCAGATCGCCACGGTCTTTCGAGTCCACGCCATCCTGGTGCCGGCGTGCCAGATGAAGCTCACCACCCCGGTCGGTGTGAAGTACATGTTGGCCATTTACTTCTTTGCCAACACAAACGTGCCCTACCTGAACGCGATGTACGACACCGCCGCGTTTTGCGAGGACACGCAAGACACCAAGGGCGAGGAGGGCAGCGATTGGCGGCTGCTCATCGGGCGCATCAACTTCATCAAGAACAACATCCCGCTCTACCGCGAAGAGAAGCCGAAGACGCAGTCGCCGGCCATCTCGATGGGCAAGCTGATTCCTTTTCACCTTCCTGGCCGTGGCCAGGCATAGTCAACACAAGGAGTGCACATGAGTAGCGATCCGGTCATCAACGAGGACACGCACTACGCGCGTGTCGAGTGTCCACACTGCAAGAATACGCACAACGTCAAGCTCGCGAAGGAGGAGAAGGTCATCGACCCCATCCCGCTTTCCGACGCGCTCTGCGGTTGCGCGATCCACACCGACAACAGCGTTCGCTTCATCGACTTCGTCTTCGACGGCCCTCCCGGTCCCTACGGGCCGCGCTTGGTCGAGGTGGAGAACCAGTTCGGCCAGAGCACCAGCATGGGCAAGTGGGAGCGGCGCAAGGACGGTATGTGGGTTCTGCGCATGCCGCTGCCGGACGACGACAACAAGTTCCGCATGCAGCTCGTGGAGTCCTTCGAGAAGCATCTGACGGCCGATGCGAAGAAGGTCTACAACACGCCGCTCAAGAGCACGGTCATCGAGACGCTGAACTGCCAGACGTGCGGCGGCGTCGAGTTCATGCCCACCGAGGAGGAGAAGGCCGTGTACTGCGGCTACCCCTTCGGCCTCAACATCCAGGGCCGCCATCGTCCGGGCTGGGATGACCAAGCGCGTGAGTCTTTGCGCGGCACGAATCTCACGCCGGAGAAGATCCGGGCCATGCCGCACCTTGACCACACCTTCGAGCGGCGCGTCAAGCTGGTGCAGTTCATGTCGCAGAACTTCAACGTCTCGCTGGCGGCGTCCTTGGTGGCGCCGGAGGCCGTGCGCCGCGAGTTCGACATGCGCGCCGAGTGGATGGCCAAGGCGTTCAATCGAGGCGTGCAGAACGGCTGGCTGGCCTGGGGCACGCTGTTGCAGTGCCACGTGATGCCGCTCGCGGTCTTCGCGCCGATGCGGAGCTTCCACATGACCGTGATGGTCGGCAGCAACCTTTCGATGGATGAGCTGAACGAGAAGTTCGGGAAGCGCTACTTCGTGAAGGAAGGGGAGCTGGGGCCGATGGAAGGTGCGTGGCCCGAAATCCTCGGAGAGCCTACGACCTAGCGCTTCGAGGGAGCACGCCGGTCGACGTTCACCGGCGGAGTCATTGCTCTCTGCATCGTCTTCACCGTTTCCACGAACAGCGTCAGCTTCACGTGGTCTTCCGCCGGCAGCTGGGAGTAGGGCAGCGTATCGCCCACCTTCAGAGCCTTGTGGGGCTCTTCCAGCTCGGAGTTGCCGATCGTCTTTGTGACGCTGTAGTCGGTGCTGGCGGCATCCTGTGCTGTCACCTTGCGCGGTCGGCGGTAGTAGAGGTCTTCCTCACCGCCACCCTCCATGATGAGCTTGACGGCCTCGATGGTGTCTGCGCGCACCATATGAGGCGCGACCTCCCACTGCATGGAGTCCATGAGACCACCACCGATGGCGTACGCGCGAGCGACGCTGTGGCAAGCGGCGGCGATTGTGTTGACCTTGCGCTCTTCTGCGTGTTCTTTCATGAGCGCATCTACGTTCTTGTCGTATTTCTCGTCCATGTTCCTTCTCCTCTACTTGTTGATGAGCTTGGCGACCGTCGCCTTCAGCTCGTTCAGCTCAGTGCGAAACCCGATCTGGTCTTTGGCCAGGCGCCAGTACAGGCTGCCTCCGCCGCCAGCGCGAAGAACTTCCGCTTGGACCCCACCGGTCAACACCAGCACCGCGAAGTCGCGTTTGGTCTCCTCACGGATGCGCTCGATTGTGGGTCCTGCGTGGCGGCGGAATTCAGCCACCATATGCGCAGGCACTCCTTCCGGGATGGTGAAGACGAGAAGGTCTCCGTTCTCCAGATGGGTGACTGCGGACTCCAGGTTGTCGAACACGCGCTGCAACGCGATGCTGTTGGGTCCGTCCGTGTCCATGTGTTGACCTCCTAGAAGACGATGCCGTTGGGAACGTCGACGATTTCACCATCGTCCCCACGCCATTTGAGGGTGAACTTGCGGGTCTCTTTGATGATGACCTTGTTGCCCTTGTCGTCCTTCTTGAGCATGAAGTATGGCTTGCCGGGGAAGGTGACCTTGCCGTTCTCGTCCTTGAGGTCTTCGTGCTTTTTCTGCTCCGCATCGAAGCGCTCGATGTAGCCGAGTGAGGTATCAATCTTGATGACGGCAGGGATTGGATCGCCCTTCTCGTCGATGACGATGACGCGCTTGGCGTGCGGATGCTTGATGTCGATGATGGCCATTTTTGGATCCCTCCGACGGAAAGTGGATCGATTTCGATCAGTTGGGGTTACTCGTTTTTCGCTTTGCAAGAACCAGCAGCCATAGTACCCTGGCCTACATGAAACGCAAGACTCTCAAGGCCCTAACGAGCAGCAAGAAGGACAACTGGCGCACGCCGAAGAAGGCGCTTCAGCCTGTGCGACGCTTCGCGCGCATGCTTGGTCTCGGCATCGGACTCGACCCAGCCGGGCATCCGAAGAGCATCGTGAAGGCGCATCGCCAGTATCTGCTCAAGAACGGCGAGGACGGGCTCAAGAAGTCTTGGCAGTGGGTGAAGGGCTTGGGCGTCATCTTCTGCAACCCACCCTACGGTTGCGAAAATGGCAACACACATCGTCCGAAGTCGCTTCCCTGGTTGGAGAAGATGGTGCGTCAGCAGAAGAAGGCGGGCGGTCGCCTGCATGGCGTCTTTCTCATTGCAGCTCGCACGGACAGCGTGAAGGTCTTCCAGAACACGGTCTACAAGCACGCCAGTGCGGTGTGCTACGTGCGAGGTCGCCTGAAGTTCATCGGCGCGGCGTCTGGTGCGCTCTTCCCATCCGCCTTCGTCTACTTCGGACCGTCCCCGGATGTGTTCAAGCTGGCGTTCGAGGATATCGGTCATGTCGAAGTGTTGACTTCGTTCGACGAAGTGGCGCGTCAGAAGATGGTGAAGCGGTTCAAGGAGAAGGTGTTGCAGCGGTTGGGTGAGGTGAAGGGGAAGAAGGTGATCAAGCTGTTCGTCGAGACTGCTCGGGCGGCATAGGCACCACCAGCACTACTTTCTCCCCGTTCATCACCCGCTCACGCAGCGCCAGCCGCTCTAGCCGCCTTCTGGCGGCCATCATCCCCTTCAAGCCGTAGTAGATGGCCTTGTTGAGCACGAAGGCTTCCAAGCGCAAGCGGAGGCGTTCGAGAGCTTCGTTCGTTGTCCAAGGTGCATTCGCCATGTTCGCTCCTTACGGGATTGGGGTGTTGCTGGTCAACGCGTAGACGACCGCTGCGATGCGGTTGATCGCGGTGGCGAGGTCGTTCGGAGGCGTGCCGGCCCACTGGCCAGGAACGGTTGCGATGAAGGTGGGGACCGGAACCCACGCTGTTCCGCTGTTCCACAGCAGCTGGCCGGTGTTGGTGTTGCGGATGACGGCGCTGAGTGGGTACGTACGCACGTCTGGCAGCGGCTCGGTGAGGCTGAAGATGAACGTGTACGGTGTGGGAGGCGTGGGCGGCGGAGTTGGCAGCGTGGGAAACGCGAGGTTCGACGACACCACACGCAGATTTGATGGTGGGACAAAGTTCTCACGTTGCGACGGCGGTGCACCCGGCTGCGTAGCGTAGATGACCAGTGAGTTTGTCTCCCACGGGAACCAGAAGGCCGTTTCTGCGAGCCCGGAGAAGGTGAACTCGACCACCCCACCGAAGGGCATGTTGGGCGTGGGCGGTGGGTTTGGCGTGATTATGATGCCTGAGCGCGCCACCTGCATGGGGGGAGGAGGTGCCGCTTGGGCTGGGTTGGGAGCTTGGGCCAGCACGAGGTCGCATTCGAAGGACCAGTTCGTGATGTCGAGGCCGCTGCCGTCGTTGTTTTGGCAGAACATGCGGATGACGAGGTCTTCACCCTGCACGACGTCGATGTCTTGTTCGTAGGGGACTAGAGCCTTGGGATTGAAGGGCGGAGCTGTGATTTTCCCGTTTTGGAAGACGCCGATTACGTCGAAGATGGCCATGCTCTGCTCCTTGTTTTTGTGAGAAGACCCAAAGAGAGTAACACTTTCCCATTGGAAGAAGTTGATTTTGCTGTGGACCTATGCTCTCGGCGGTGGTTTACTAAGGAGCATGCAGTTCATGGGAAAACAAGAAGGTGGGCCGCGCTTCGGTGACTTCGCCGAGCGCGACAAGGGTGCGGTCGATGTGGACACGTTGGTGCAGCTGCTTCAGAAGCGCCACAACAGTCCCGTCATGATCCTGTGCGGAGTCGGCGAGGAGTCGTTGGTCGAAGTTCGCTTCTTCCTGCGTGACGGTCGACAGCGCACGGTGCGTGGTCCGTCTGTCTCTGCGACCCTCGTTGTTGCCTTGGAGGAGTGACCGTGAAGCAACAGGCGCAGGTGCAGGAGTTCCATGAGGCGATTGGGAAGAAGGGACCACACCTTCGACTCATCGCCCGCAGACCCGGCATGTGGGACATCGAAGACCGCCGGGCGCTGATCGAGGAGGAGTTCGATGAGCTGATGGAGGCCATGGACGCAGGCGATATGGCGGAAGCCGTCGATGCGATCATGGACCTCATGTACGTGCTGTTGGGCACGCTCGTGCGGTGGGGCGTGCCCTGCGAGCCGTTCTTCAGCGAGGTGCACCGGACCAACATGGCCAAGGTGCTCGGCGGCAGCTTCAACAACGTGCGCAAGTTCATCAAGCCGGAGGGCTGGCAGCCGCCGCGCATCGCGGAGATGTTGGTCGAGCTGGGCGTGAAGAAGTTGACCGGTTGGGTCGAGGTGATCCGCCACGATAGCGAGCCGAGCCGTGGCGAAGAGTAAGAAGGCAGCGCCCGTTGACTGGCGCAACGACCCCACCATCATCCGCATCATGAAGTTGCGCAAGCGCCACGTTCGCCTGGCGTTGGAGCGCGTGGAGAAGGCGAAACGAGAAGCGAACCTCCCACGCCCCTGCTTCGAGTGCGGCCTCGATGCGGAGGGTGTGTTCGAGAACGGTGCGTACAAGGGGCACAAATGCCCCTCGGGCCACTTCTTCTACGTCTCGAAGCGCGTGCGTGACCCCACCGCGCCGATCATCCCGACCGAGAAGGCCGACCCGCGTGGTCTGCCGTCCGGTGGGCAGGCACCGCCACCGATGTCTTCGGACGAGGTCAAGCGGCTGCTGGCGCGCCAGCAAGAGATTCAGAAGAACGTTCTCAAGCAGACCGGCGAACGCAACTGGCTGAAGCAACCGCAAACGCCGCAGTGAAAAGGAGCCGAACGTGGCCAAGAAGACGAGCAAGAAGAAGGCCCGCAAGCAGGACAAGAAGGTGAAGGCGGGCGCGCGTACGAAGCAGACCAACAAGAAGGCGAAGGCCAAGAAGCCGCGCGTGCCCAAGCCGCGTGAGGTGAACGAGGCCAAGATGGACGCGCAGCTCAAGCGTCTCAAGGAGCGCAAGCTCGTGCCGAAGCGTGCCACCAGCCTCATCGGAGTCACCCTGGTGCGCGAGTACCACGGCAAGAAGTACGTCGTGCGGGGCACCAAGACGGGATGGCTCGTGAAGAACACCGGGAAGAAGTTCGCGGGGCTCTTCGGTGCGGCGGCGAATATCACCGGCGCGCCCCGCAACCCGTACGTGTTCTTCAACAAGGCGCTCAAAGACGCCGAGATCAACTAGGAGCTGCACATGAAGAAGCCGATGTCGAAGACGGAGCTGGTGGACAAGTTGGTCGAGATCGTCGAGACCGGTGGCGCCGGCAACCTCGCGCCCAAGAAGATCGTCAAGACGATCATCGACCGCTTGCCCAAGCTCATCGCCACGCAGATCCGCAAGCGTGAAAAATTTACGCTGCCTGGCGTGGCGATCTTCACCAAGAAGGTGAAGCCGGCCGTCAAGGCGAAGTCGAAGAAAGTTCGCAATCCGGCGACGAACGAGATGGTCTGGCAGAAGCCGCGCCCGGCCATGACGCAAGTGAAGATGCGCGTCGCGAAGCCCCTCAAGGACGGGGTGATGGGCGGGTAGCTCGTTTCAGCTGTGGCAACATGTCGCAGCTGAAGTGTCTTGCACGCAACTGAAAATGCAGGGCACTATCCGTTCATGTCGGATGACTCTTCCGATTTGAAGGATCGGGTAGCTCGGCTTGAGAAGAGGGTCGGCGAAACAGAGTCTCGACTGAACCAGCTCACTTCGGAGCTACGCAAGGTTTCGTCGGCCCTCGAACCACTCAAGACGCGCGCAACCATCACATACAATCGCATCCTCCGTATTGTGAACGCGGTTCGGCAGGTTCTAGCAGAGGACGATGAAGATCCATGAAGCTCGTAATCAACGCTGGCCCTGGTTTCTTCCACCTGTCGGACCGCGCGAATGCTCTGCTCGAAGCGGACGAGTCCTCCGTATCCTACGAACATGATCATCACTTACGTGGCGACCCGCGACTAGTGCGTGTCGTCGAGAAGTTGGGCGCGCAAGCGTCTGGACTCGCCGGCACTCTCACCGTCATCGACATTCCCGACGGCATCGACTGGGCTCTCGTGGTTCAGGATGATGGTCGCGAGTTCGTCGTCGAGCGCGGACATGTGTGGGGGTTGAAGCTTCCACGTGTTGACAAGGGGTAAACAATGAGAAAGCAGGAGTTCGTTGGTGGTTCCCGCATTGTGGCCCAGCCGCGCGACATTGTGTTGACGTGGATGCGGCACACAGCTCTCGATCCTCGGTACGCTCTCGGCACCGGTCTGCACGAGACGAGCTACGCGCTCAACGAGAAGGACACCGAGGACAGCGGCTACGTCTCAATGGGCCTGTATCAGATCGGCCAGGACGAGATGACCCACGTCGGCATGTCACAGGCCAATCCGTACGACCTCGAAGAGTGCACCATCGTCTTCGCCAAGCTCACCGAGGAGCGCTACAAGGCCATCTGGAGTGCTTTGGGTACGTTGCCGTCGCCGGACATGCAGACCGCGTACAACGGCGAGCTGACGAGGCGTTACGCCAGCCTCAACGCGTACCTCTCGATCGCGCACAACCAAGGTCTCGCGGCGGCGCTGAAGACCATCAAGCTGCACGGCATGGACTGGACGGACTACAAGCAGCGCAACCTCACCGAGGCGGAGCGGGCGGTCGAAGAGGCACGTCAGCTGGGAGACACGGAGCGCGAGCACGCTGTTGCCGCTGCCTCGGACAAGCTCAACTGGTGGCGCAAGGTCTTCTCCTACGGCAATGACTGCCTCAGCGGTGGTCCTCATTGGTCGTTCGACCTCACCAAGCCGCTGGTGGCGTGATGCAGCTCGAAGCAAGCGCCCTTCTGGAGAGGGTCGAGGTCAAGAAATGCGGCAACCCGATGCAGAAGGCTCGCGTCGAGGTGGCGCCGAACCAGTACGTCGAGATGTTCACACACGACGAGTATGGTTTTGCCATCGACCCGAAGGTGTGGGCCTCAGAGCGCGTCCGTCCGTGCTGCGAGGGCCGGGGCTTCAACTGGGTCTACAGCAAGCGCAAGGAGACGCTGACGGACCTCGTGAACGGCCAGCCGAAGCGCTACGAGGTGGAGAAGGACCATCGCGAGATGCACTCCTGTCCGTGCGCGCTCAAGGCGTACCAGAAGTTTCGGGAGCGCGTGGAGCGGCGGCTGCTGGCGGCACAGGCGCGAGGCGAGGACCCGGCCGCTGAACTGATGCGCATCCATGCAGAAATGGGTCACACCGTCAAGATAGAATCGAAACAGACGGGTGGCGACGATCCTCTCATCCAGGTCGTTTCGAAGTAACCTCCCGCTCCTCGGCAACACCCCTTCCTGAGTCTTCTTTCTTGCAACAAGTACGCGAATCTCTTAGATTTGGCGGAATCAGCGCCCGATGTTCTTCTAGGAGGCTCCGTACATGGCGAAGAGGGTCCAAATTCCCACCAACCTGGCCCGCAAGAAGACGGGCGGGTCGGTGAAGAAAAAGAAGACGCGCAAGCAGAAGACGGGCGGGGCTCTGAAGCGCGTGAGCGGTCGTTCAGGCCGTTCGGGTGGTCCAACGCGTGCGGAGCGCCTGTCCGGTATCTTCGGCATGCTGCCGCGCAAGACGCAGCGGCGGGTGCTGCGGGCGAAGAAGCCCGAGAAGCACCACTAGGATGCTGCGTCTTCCACAACTCACGGTCCTTCAGGACATCAACGAGCGTAAAGCCATCACCTGCGCCTCGCGTCCTGATCGTTGCACGAAGTGCCCTGCCTTCAAGAAGAACGGAGGCCCTTGCGGCGGCTGCAACGCCGACAAGCTGAAGACGTGTACACAAAGTATCTGTTTCAAGGAGTGCGACGTTTGTGCAGGTTACAAAGTCCACACACCTGCCATCTGCGTGAAGGCTCCGCTGAACAGTGCCATGATGAACATGGTGCTCAACGGCTCGAACGACTGGGCGCGGCCTGAGTACAAGTATCACCCGCGCAAGCGTATCGAAGCGAAGAGCCACGCCATCCTCATGGCTCGTGGTGGCGGCGTGAAGCAGACGAAGGGCTCGCCCTTCTTGCCGGAGTTCGACCTCATCGCAGCCACGCTGATTGATGTGTGGGGTCCGCGTGGTTGGTTCTCGAAGGACTTGAAGGACTACCTACGCCTCCTGCCGCATCAGAAGCTCATGCTGGTGACCGCGATGCGTGACCACCGGTTGGAGCAGGCGTGGGAGCACGAGATGTTTGGCGACGAGTCGTATCGCAGTGTGGGTATCGACTACTGGGCGCCGCTCATCTTCTCGACCTACCACACGTCCGGCAATCTGCACAACTACTGGTCCTTCCTTCGCACCATGTACGGCATCATGAGAGGCAAGCCGCACTGGACTGTGTTGCCATCCATTCCAGGACTCGCGCTCGACGACTACGGCAAGGCTTCGGGGATGGCGATCAAACAAGCCATCTTCAATGCGCAGTTCCTCACCACCGATGATCGCATGTCCAGTTTCATTGCGATGTTGTCAAGGTGGGACAACGTGATGCCGAAGGACTTCCCATTCTGGTTCGTCGGCATGTCGACCGCACGTTTTGTACACAACGTGCGAAAGTACCTGCCCGCGCGTGAGCTGTTCTTCGTCAGTGCCAACCCGTTCCGTCTCGCCGGTCACGGTAAGCAGCTCTTTCGAGACAGCCGTGTCGTGAAGATGGACCACCTGGCGAAGGAGGATCTGTACTACCTGAACCAGAAGGCGTTCATGGAGACGGTCGAGACGTACGCCAAGCGAAAGAAGGGCGATCGTGAAGCAGCGTGAGAAGGTGACGTTGGAGATGCCGGAGGACGCTGAGCAGACGACGGCCGATTGGCCGATGCTCGCACTCGACAAGCTCATCCCCAACAAGTGGAACCCGAACGAGATGACCGATGAGGAATACGAGCGCGTCAAGCGCGGCATCAAGCGCCTCATCAAGAAGGTCGGCGTCAGCAAGACTTTGCCGTTGGTGGTGCGCCCACACCGTAAGAAGAAAGGGCATTGGGAGATCATCGACGGCGAGCACAGAAAGAGCATTCTGGAAGAGCTGGGCCACACTCATGCGCCTGCGCTCATCCTCAATGTCAACACAAAGATTGCGCGACTGCTGACGGACCAGCTCAACCACAACCGCGGCAGCAACGACCCGAAGAAGTACGCTCGCTACCTGAAGGCCCTCGTCGACGAGCACCACATGTCGCTTGACGAGCTGGAGCTGGAGCTGCCGCACTCGTCGGAAGACATGGAGACGATGATGCGCGCGCAGAACATTCAGCTCGACGACGTCATGGTCCACGGCGCTTCTGACGAGGAGCTGGAGTCCAGCGTCGAGGACGCCGGTGACAACGATTGGGTGAAGGTGGAGTTCCGACTGCCGGCGCAAGCGGCAGAGGTGGTGGAGGCCGAGATCAGCCGTATCAGCTCGCGCTTGGAAGGGAAGAACCTTCGTGGCCGCGCGTTGGAGTTCATGGCGGTGGGCTCGGCGCAGACGCCGCTCAAGTCCATCTTCGGTGACCGCGAGGAGAAGATGAAGCGGTTACATCGTGATCACAAGCGCAAGAAGAAGCACAAGCACAAGGACAAGGAGGCGGCCTGATGTCGTTTCCCTTCGAGGATCTGGTCAAGAAGGCCCAAGATGCCGAAGTGACGGCTTTCGACAAGGCGCTGGAAGAAGAGCGCAAACGGGCGGAAGCATTGCGTTTGGAGCATCATCCCGGTACTATCTCCGGCAGAGACCTTCTGAAAGAGCGCGTCAACCCCGAGGACGAGATCAACCGTCAGCTCGACGAGGCGGAGCTGGCCGCCAAGCGAGTTGAGAAGGAAAAGAAAGATGCCGAAAGAATTGACCCCCAAGCACCCTTCCCGCCCCCTCCCGTCTCAACACCAGGCTAACTACGAGCACACGTGCTCGGGTTGTGGGGCCAAGGTGTTGTCAAAGGGTGGTCAGTGCCCCACGTGCGGTGGCGGCAACTTGCGGCGAGGTGATGAGATGACCAAGAAGGTTGTCGACGACAACGACCTCATCAAGGGAGGCTACTGATGCGCGTTTTCATCAAGTCGACCTTCACCGTCGGCGACGCGGGTCTGGATGACAACATCTACGACAACCGCGACGCGCCGTACGAGATGGACGACAGCCAGCCTGGTCCCGCACAAGGCACCGTGGCTCAGCTTGTCGTGGCGGCGGTCGGCCCCACTGGCGCGTACATCCGGGTCGGGCTCAACGGCATCACGCCGAAGCACGTCATGATCATCACCGACGGCGCAATCAACATCCTCATCAACTCGACCAGCGCCGACCCCACCAACCAGACGCCCATTCCGCTGGTTCCGATCCAGGCGCAGGTGTCGGCGCCCACGCCAGCGCAGCTCGTGCCGCCGCAGTCGGCGAAGCTGGAGCTGGCCGGCACCTCGCTCACGCCTGGTCGCGACCTCTGGATTCAAAACCCCGCCGCGCTGAACGCCGCGCCGGCCAACGTCACCATCGTCGTCGCAGGATAAGGAGCCACCCATGTCGAGGAGCACCCCGTACGAGTCAGCCACCGCCTTCATGGCGCGCGTTGTGCCGGAGAACCCGAAGTGCCATGGGTGCCTGCACTACGAGACGAACAAGAGCGTCTGCCTGACGGCGCTCGTGCCGCAGACGTGCGGCAGTGGTGATGATCCGCGTCTCGGCTACGCCCCGCTTTCACAGCTGAAGCCGGGCGATGGTCATCCCACGGTGGGCGCGGCGCAGGCTCACATTCCGGCAGCTTCCTCGACGATCGTGGCGGCTCACGACATCCAGCCCGGTCCGGTGGCGGACATCACCGCGTGCTCGATCGAGGTGCTGAATGGCGAGGCGCCGCAGCTCGCCGCCATGATGGACAGCGCCACCGAGGCGCACATGGCAAAGGCGGAGCGTCAGTGCGCGGTGCACTCCTTCGGCATTATGAGCGGCACGGTCAACCCGTCCATTGCGCGCATGCAGAAGTCCGACACGGATGGCTGCACTTGCGACAGCGGGTTGACCGAGCGCTTTGTCAACACCTTCTACAAGGGTCTGTCGCCGCGGTATCGCTACGCGTACACCGAGGACGCCGTTGGCGCGCTCTTGGAGTCATCGTACACGCGGCACCTGGAGAAGGCGGCCCGTGGGCCGGGTTCGCGCGGCGGCAAGATTCTCTACTACTCGAAGGAGGGCAAGCCCGTCTACGCGGGGCAGGTGCAGCGCTTCGCGCAAGAAGCGCAGCAGACCATGGAGAATTGGCACCACAATGCCAAGCGCTC
>Ga0105238_10004298_pt1 | contig 14132 bp, 10 predicted proteins | sample KBSC34metaG_FD_81526 | JGI IMG/M metagenome (GOLD analysis project Ga0105238, IMG submission 81526) | Corn rhizosphere microbial communities from Kellogg Biological Station, Michigan, USA - KBS C3-4 metaG | ecosystem: Host-associated > Plants > Roots > Rhizosphere > Soil | place: Michigan, USA... | reverse complement strand
TGCGGTTCCCGAACGGCGTGCTTCACCGTGAGGCGCAGACGGCGCGGGTGGATGCGCTCCTCATGGCGGGACGCCCTGCGGACGCGCGACGCGTGCTGTCCGAGCTCACCTTGGGCGGGGACGCGCGCGATCGCGAGCTCCGCCTGATCCGAGCCGAGCTCGCGGCCGAGAGTACGCCTGCCACCGCCCTCCAGGATTTTCGAGCCGTGTGGGCTACGCATCCGACAGGGGCGATCGCCGAGCTGGATCGCTACGCTGCCCGGTTCCCGTCGGGCGTGCTCCACCGCGAGGCGCAGGCGGCGCGCGTGGATGCGCTCCTCCTGGCCAGACGGCCCGCCGACGCGCGACGCGTGCTCGAGCAGCTCACCTTGGGCGGGGACGCGCGCGATCGCGAGCTCCGCCTGATTCGGGCCGAGCTGGCGGCCGAGAGCGCGCCCGCCCACGCCCTCGAAGACTTTCGGGCGGTGTGGGCTGCGCACCCGGCGGGGTCCACCGGAGAGCGCAGCCTCTGGGGAATGGCGGCTTGCCATGCCCGTCTCGGTGACGAGCCGCGGACGCGCGCCGCGCTGGAGCTCTACCTCGCCCGTTTTCCGGACGGACCGCACGCGGCCGCGGCCCGGGCTCGCCGCGAGTGAATCGGGCCGCCCAGCGCGCGTGTCAGGCGACCGCGGTACGTGTCAGGATCGCTCGGACTGGAGCACGAAGCCTTCATGATGACGAAGAGCGCGACCAGCAGCGCACGGCCGATCGCGCGCCTGATCCCGGCAGGAGCTGCGTGCCTCGCGCGGCTGTCCGGATGCGTGAACGAGCGGCACCTGATTGGCGAGGGCCCGCCGACCGGCATGGGCGGCAGCGGTTCCGGTGGCGGCGGTGGTGCCGGCAGCGGCGGCACCATTTCCGACGCCAGCGCCGGCGGCTCCGACGCGAGCGCGGCCACGCCCGATGCGAGCCCAGGCTCCCCTGACGGCGGACCGTCTCCAGACGCCTCCACCGTCGACGTCATCGGCCTCGGCGACGAGCCTGCCGCGGGCTGGCCCCTCGCCATCTCGCCGCAAGAGGTGGCCCAGCGCCTCGCGCAATTCATCCTGCGCCAGCCGCCCAGCGCCGCGCTCACGACGGCCATCGTCGCGGCGGCTCCACGGACGAACCAGGACGTCGGTCAGCTGGCCGACGGCCTGTTGCTTCAGGACGGAAGCGCCGCCGGGCGCGCGGCCTTCTATCGCTGGTGGCTGAATTTCGACTCATTCGCGACGGTCACGCGCGATCCCACGCTGTTTCCGCTGCTGACGGATGCCGTTCGTCAGGCTTTCCTCGACCAGACCCTGGCCTTCGTCGAGGACGTCACCTGGCGAACCGACGGCGATCTCGCGACCTTGCTCACCGAGCCCGCCGCGTACGTGTCGGCCGCGACCGCCCCGTGGTTCCCGGGGACCGCCGCCCTGGTGACGGGGGCCGAGATGACGCGCGTGACGTTGGACGCTGCCTATTACGCCGGCCTCGTCACCCAACCTCCGCTGGTCGCGAGCGGCCCCTTCCCCAAGCGCCCCGAGCCGAGCCGACGGGGCCACGACGTGCTGACGCGCTTTCTCTGTCAGCCAATTCCCCTCGAGCCCCCCGACTCCATGCTCAGGCCGGGCGAAATACCCGCGGGGATGACGATCCGGGAGTGGGCGTCGGAGGCGACAGGGTCCGGGCCTTGCGCCGCGTGCCACAGCTTCATCGACCCGGTCGGCTTCGCGTTCGGGCATTTCGACGCCGTCGGGTCCTTTCAGCTGACCGAGGGAGGTCTCTCCGTCGACACGACGGGAGAGCTGAGAGCCGCCGGCGGCCAAGGCTTCAGCGGCGCTTCGGACCTCGCCCGCATCCTCGCTGACTCGCCGGCCGTGACCACGTGCTTCGCGCTGAAATGGCTGGCCTTCGCCCGCGGTACGCCGACCAACGCCGACGACGTGTACCTGATGGCCGACGACGCGGCCACCGCCAGCGAAGTCGACTACGTCGTCAAGCGCGCGACCGTCAAGGGTGGCTTGAACCTGCGCGCCACCATCCGCGCCGTCACGGACACGCACAGCTTCCTGGATCCCTAGTCCCCTACGCCCTAGGCGTGAGCTCTTCCTCGGCGATGCGCTTGACCATCGCTGGCTCGAAGCGGCCCTTGTTGGCCTTCATGATCTCGCCGACCAGGCGGCCGGCCTGCTTGGGGTCGGCGACGCCCGTCTTGGCGATGGCCTCGCGGACGGCCGCGCGCACCTCGTCCTCACCGGCGGCCTTCGGAAGGAAGCGGCCGCACAGCTCGATCTCGAAGTCGATCTGAGGAAGCGCGGCCGCGCCCCGCTCGCCGACCGCCACGTACTCCTCGCGCGTCTTGCGGAGCTGCTTCTGGTAGCTCGCGATGACGTCCAGCCACAGCGCATCGTCGAGGGGTCCCTTGAAGCCGGCGGCCGTGCGCCGCTCCATGTGCTTGGTCTTGATCATGCGCACGCAGTCGGCGGTGCGCATGTCGCGGGAACGGATGGACTCCTTCAGCAGGTCGGCGATCTGGGCTTCGATGGACATGGCGATGATTCCTCGGTCGTACAAGCTACCGCGGCGGGGGGCGCGCGTCACGTTCACGCGCGCCGCCCCGACCGCGTCTTACCGCAGGGGCTCAAGGGACCACGCAGGCCGCGCGCGTGGTCCAGTCGGTGCCGCCGCGTCCGTCGTGAACCACGAACGTGAACTGCACCGGCGTCGCGGCACCGATGTCGGCGACCTTCGGCGCGTCCCAGCGGGCCTCCCCCACCGGATCGGCGGTCGCGTCGTCGGCCTCGATGAAGGTGTAGGCGCTCTTGAACTTGCCAGCGGTCGCGAACTGCGAGACCTGCAGGCTCTCGCGCTTCGTGGTCTCGACGGGCGGATCGCCGTACAGGATCGTGTAGGTCTCGCGATCGGCGCCGGCAGTGGCGATGCCGATGATGTGCTTCTCGGTGCCGGCCTGCACGCGAGGGACGGCCGCGCCGGCCGCGCACGGATCGTCGCCGGGTGCGGTGGCTGGCCAGGACGTGCCGTCGAACGTGAAGGCGCGCTCGGCTGTGGGGTTGTGGTTCGCGACGGTCGGACCGCCCACCAGGATGGTGGCGGTGGCGGTCGTCCCCGGCTTGCCGCCCGAACAGCTCGGAAGACCGCTCGTCGGATCGAAGGCCGGCTGCGAGTCGACGCACACCCGCCCGTAGAGCAGCAGGTTCTGGGCGGCGCCCAGCTCGGCGGCGTCCGGAGCGGTGATGGTCATGCGCGGCGGATCCTCCGTCCCCTGGAACAGCGCGAACGGCGCGCTGCCGCAGTCGAGCCGCGTCGAGGCGGCCGCTGGCGCGCAAAGCGCGAACGCCCAACCGAGGGGTGGCGTCTCGGCCGGAGACTCCACCAGCCAGGTCACCGTGGCGGACTCGCCGGGCTGCGGCGCGGCCCGGGTCGGGTCACTGCCGTCCCCCGCCACGACCCGAGCGCCGAGGACGCGCGTGGTCTTGATGAGCGACGCCGGGTCGAAGGTCGGCCCGCAGCCGGCCAACGTCAGGGCGGTCAGCGCGAGGGCGGCTCCGGCCAGGACCAGGCGCGTGGTCTTCTTGTCAGCGGATCGGTCAAGGATGTCTTTGCGGTTCGTCATGATCGTTCTCTCGGCAGAGGGGGTGAATGTGACGTCGGGCGTTCCGACCTGAGGCAGCGGGCGGGTGGTCGTCATGGCGGTCGCTCCTAGAGCTCACCGCGCAGGCCGATGCTGGGAATCACAGGCAGGCCCGGGATGGTCCCCGACTTCGTGAAGTCGAAGTTGTAGATGCGGCCCTCGTCGCTCTTGTGGTTGTAGGCGTTCTGCAGATCGAGGTAGGCGGCAAGGCTCCCCGACTTGATGCTCCAAACTTTCTCGACTCGAAGGTCGGCGCGGTGGAACGCGTTGCTGCGGTCGCTGTTCACGGCGCCGTAGATCGCCTTGTAGGTGTCGGTGTTGGCGTTGTAGACGCTGCCCACCACCGGCGTCACCGGGTTGCCCGTGACGTAGCGGAACGTCCCCGACAGGTTCCAGCTCGCGCCGAGGCGATACGATCCTGCCAGGGTCAGGATGTGCGTCTGGTCCCAGTTGAACAAGCGCCAGTCGGCGTCGGCGTGGTCCTTCCGCTCGCTGCGCGAGAGCGTGTACGACAGGAAGCCGTTCGACTTGGACGTCGGGCGCAGGCGGGCGGACACCTCGGCGCCGTAGATGCGGCCGATCCCGTCGTTGTTCAGGTTCTCGCCGGGCACCGGGCTGTTCACGGTCAGCTGCGACAGGCGCTTGTAGAAACCCTCGACGGTGACCAGCAGGCGCTCGCCCACGTTCTGCTCGGCGCCCAGGCTGTAATGCTGGGCGCGGGGCGTCTTGAGGTGCGGGTTCCCGATGACGGGCAACACCTCGGCGAAGTCGGGCACCTGAGAGAACAGGCCCACGCCCGCCTTCAACGTGGTGCCCGGCGCGAGCTGAAAGCGCGACGTCAGGCGCGGATCGAAGGCCCAGCGCGAGATCTCGTCGAAGTAGTCGACACGAGCGCCGGGCACCAGCGTCAGGCGCTCCGTCACCTGCCAGATGGCCTCGAGGTACGCCGCCGGGTGGAAGAAGTTGTACCTGCGCTCGAGCTGGTAGTAGGTCTGCCCGGTCAGCGGCCCGAACGTCTCGGGATCGCCGTCGAACTGCGTGACGCGCGGCCCGTTGTACTTGCCGTCGAACCACAGCTCGGCCAGGTCGAGCCCGGCGATCAGGCGGAAGTTGTCGGTGAGGCGCGCGCGCCACTCCGAGCGGAGGAACGCGTCCCACCCCGGCACGTCGAAGGTCAGCCCGCCCACGCTCTGGCCGAACGAATAGGGTCCGCCGGTCACCGTGATCTCGTGCTCGACGGCGGCCGAGTACTTGTGCTGCCAGTAGAGCTGGCCGCGGTGAAAGCCGCTGTACTGGCTGAGGTTGCCGCGCACCGCCGGGTCGGCGTCGTCGGGGTTGGCCAGGATCAGCTTGAAGTCGTCGTACGAGCCGTAGACCATGGCGCGGAAGCGATCGTTCTCGGTTGGCTTGTAGGTGACCATCGCCTGGTAATCCCAGTAGACCGGGGCCGCCAGGATCTGGATCTCGTCCTTGGGGAGCAGCTTGTCGATGAAGAAGTCGATGTAGCTCCGCTTGGCGGCGACCGCGAACGACAGGTGCTTGGTCAGCGGGCCCTCGACCAGGAACGAGCTGTCGATCAGGTTCACGTCGACGAGGCCGTGGATCGCGTCGGTCTTGGGATCGCGCACGCCCACGTCGATGATGCCGCCCATCTTGCGGCCGTAGCGGACCGAGAAGTTGCCCGGGTACAGATCGATGCGGTCCACCAGGCGCGGCTGAACGAAGCTGGTGAGGCCGCCGAAGTGATAGAGGCGAAACACCGGCGCCCCCTCGAGCTGCACGTCGGAGTCGGCCGGCGACGAGCCGCGGATGATCACGAAGTTCGCCAGCGGCGAGCGGGCCACGCCCGGCATGTACTCGATCCCGCGCAGGGGATCGCCGCGTGTCCCCGCCAGGTTGAGGAGCTCCTCGGCCTTCAGGCTGCGCTTGGTGGTCTCGCGGGCCGGCGCCTCGATCGTCGCGGTAGCGCCAAACTCGAGCGCGCCGTCTTCGGCGACGGCGGGCGCGGCGGCGGACAGGCGATACGTGACCGACGTCAGATCGCCCGCGCTGACGTCCTCGTCGGAGGCGAGCGGCTGCAGGCCGACGGCGTGCGCCTCCACGTGGTAGCGGCCGGGTGGAAGATCGTCGGCCTTGAAGGCTCCCGTGGCGTCGGCGGCGACGGTTCGCGTGATCTGGCCGTCGGACGAACGAACGGTCAGGGTCGCGCCGGGCGCCGGCTGGCCGGTGGCACGGAGGAGCAGGCGGCCCTCGAGCGCGCCCGTCGTCGGCGCGGGCGGCGGTACGTCGAACGCGTAGCGGTACTTGATCCGGGCGGCAATGGCCTGGTCGCCGCGCCGGGCCGGCTCGAACACGAACTGGCGGGCGGCCGCGGCGGCCGCCTCGTCGAAGCCGTCGCCGGCCGGCGCGGTCACGCGCACGTCGGTCACGCGGCCCGTGGCGTCGATGGCGAGCTCCAGATCGACATCGACGGTCTCACCGGCGCGGGCGGTCGGCGCCGCCTCGGGCAACGCCGCTGCTACGAACTTCGTGAGCCTGGGAGGCGTCAGCGACGGCGCGGCCGGCGCTGACGCCTGTGGCGGCACCGCCGGCTCCTGTCCGTGGGCGGCGCGGGCCAGCGCCGTCGCGCCGAGCGCAACGCCGAGCGCGAGCCGAAGGAGGATGCGGAATTTCCAATTCATGAGTTGGGCTCCGGGTACGAAGGTCAGAAAGCGAAGGCCCGACGGTCCGGGCGCGGTGTCGACCTCGCCATCAGCAGCCCCCGTGCCACGCGAAGTGCGCGAAAGATCGCGGTCTGCGCCCCACCGCCGACAGCTGTCCGCGGACGGACAGGACAGGTGTCCGCCCCCCGCCCGCCTCCGCCTTCCCGTCCTCGTCCTCGTACTCGTCGCCGCGACGTGGGCTACGAGGACGAGCACGGGAGGCGAGCACGGGGGGCCTACGCTCGCCGACTTGCTTTGCGCCGCGACTTCCTGTCGAGTAGGGCCCTTCATGGCCAAGGCTCGTGCTGGAAACGATCGGTCCCGCCCATCCTCGCGCACGCGAGACGGCGGCGCGCGCGCGCCGCGAGACGGGGCGAAACGTCCCGCGGTGGATGCGCCGCGGGTGCCACGGCAACGCCGGGCCTTCTCGACGGTGGGGGGCCCGGTCGACACGTCGGGAGATCCGGCAGAGGCCGCGACGCTCGAGCGGCTATGGGACGTGGACGCCGGGCTGGCGCGGGCGTTGACCCACGGATTTCACGCGTACGCCGGGCGCATGCACCCGTCCATCGCGCGCGGCGCGATCGAGCGCTGGACGGCGCCCGCCGATCTGGTGGTCGATCCGTTCTGCGGCAGCGGCACGGTGCTCGTCGAGGCCTGCGGTCTCGGGCGCGCCGCCGTCGGCGTGGACGCGAGCCCCCTGGGAGTCGCGATCGCCGAGGTGCGCACCACGCCCCTCGGCGAGGCCGGCCGCGCCGAGCTGGTGGCCGAAGCGACCCGCATCGCCGAGGAGGCGGGCGAGAACGCCCGCAAGCGCCGCCGCCCGACCATCCCGACCTGGGGCGCGCGTGAGTTCACGCGCTTTCATCCGCACGTCGCGTTCGAGCTGTTCGCGTTGCGCGAGCTGGTCATGGACACGCCCCGCACAGCCGTCGGCCGAGCGCTGCGCCTGTGCTTCTCGTCCAACCTGGTCAAATTGATGAAGGCTGGGCCCGAAGCGCCGCGCGACGGCGAGACCAAGCGCATCGCGCGCGGTTTGCCATCCCGGCTGCTCAAGGACCGCGCCGTCGAGCTGGCGTCGGGCCTGGCGGCGCTGGAGAAGCGCACGCCGCCCGGAACGCCGCCCCCGCGGGTCTCGCTCGGGGACGCGCGCGATCTGGGCGCCGCGGTGGCCACGGCCTCGGCGCGCCTGGTGCTGTCGTCACCGCCTTACGCCGGAACGTACGACTACGCCGCCCAGCACGACGCGCGCTTCGCCTGGCTCGAGCTCCCGCGGCGGACCTTCGAGGCCAACCAGATCGGCGCCCGCAGCGCGAGCGGCGGCTTCGGCGCGGACCCGCGCGCCTGGCGTCTGGCCGAATCTCGCTACCTAACCGAGATGGCGCGCGTGCTGAAGCCTGGCGGTCACGCCCTGCTCATCGTCGGCGACGGCGTCGTCGGGGATCAGCCCGAGCATGCCCCGACCGCCATCGCCGACGCGGCCGAGCCGCTCGGCCTCGTCCCCGTCGCCCGCGCCTCCCAGCTCCGCCCCACCCTGGACCGCCGCCTCCGCGAGATCTTCCACCAGACCCCGCGCCAGGAACACCTGCTCCTCCTCCGCCGCAAGTAGCCTCCGCAGTCGCGGCGTTCTTTCCGGTCCGTAGCGGATCGGAGGCGGGCTTTGCCCGCCGGAGACACCGCCATTCCACGGATCCGGGCCCGCCTCTGGTCCTCTGATTGGGGGGTCTCGTAGGGGGGACGAAGTACCCCCTGCGGGTCTTCTACCACTTCGACGATTCGAAGACGCCTTCCAGCAGCTTGTCGACCTCGGCGACCACCCCGCGCGCGGTCTCGGTGCCCAGGATCTGGAGCGCGGCCCGAACGTCCTGCAGGTTGCGCAGCTGAGAGAACAGCTGGACGTCGGACAGCACCTCGCCGCCGAGGAGGATGCCGCGGATGACCTGCAGCTCGGCCAGGATCCCGTCCAGGTCGGCCGCCGTGGCGCCGGCGCGCCGCTGGGTCGGGTGATCGCGGTGGTGGCGCTCGAGCACCGGGCCCACCACGTCGTCGAGGATGGCCACTTGCTCCGGGCTGTTCCACACGTGGCGCAGGATGAAGAAGTCACCGTCGTCGACGGTCGGCCTACCATCGAGCAGCGCGCTCGCCGCGAACAGCTTCAACAGCTTCACGACCCGCCGATCGCTGATCGAGATCCCCTCCGATCGGATCTGGAAGATGAAGCCCTTGTAGCGCGCCATCCAGTCGTCCGGGAACGACAGGAACTGCCCCAGACGCGCCTGCAGCCGCCGGATCTCGGCGACGGTGACCAGGCGCGGGACGGTCTCGTTCGCGCCGCTCAGCTCGGCGACCTCGGCGCGGATGCCCCGATCGCACAGCCCCTGGAAGTGAAAGCTGTCGAGGTTCTCGGAGAGGGCCCGCACCAGGAACCGATCGAAGATGGCGCCCAGCGCGTCGTCGTTGGGGATCTCGTTGGTGGCGCCGTACAGCGAACAGAGCGGGACCTTCAGCGACTGGCTCCCCGTGAAGAAGCGGCGCTCGTTGAGGATGCTCAGCAACGCGTTCAGGATGGCCGAGTTCGACTTGAAGATCTCGTCGAGGAACACGATCTCTGCCTCGGGCAGCATCGAATCGATGCGGCGCACGAACGCGCCTTCCCGGAAGGCCTTGATGTCGACGGGACCAAACAGCTCGTTCGGCTCGGAGAAGCGCGTGAGCAAGTACTCGAAGTAGCGCGCGTCGACCAGACGGGCGAGGTGACGCACCAGCGCCGACTTGGCCGTCCCTGGGGGACCGACCAGCAACATGTGCTCGCCCGCCAGGAGCGTGACGAGCATCAGCCGAACCAGCTCACCCTTGTCGAGGAAGCGCTCGTCGAGATCGCGGGCCACGTCGCGCAGGCGCTGGCCCACCCGCAACACCTCGGCGTCGATCGGGCTCGTCCGCCCCCTGGGTGCGCCTTCGCTCGCGGTCATGCGGGTGCTCCTTATACCGCATCCGTCACCACCACCCCGACTACTTGCCGATCGGGAGCTCCGGAGGCGACACGAGCGCGGGGGGCGGCAGAGTCGCCAGCCGCCCCCCGCCGGACTTCGCGGACGGGGCGGCCGACAGGGCCGCAAACGCGGCGACGTCGAGGGCGGTGGGCCAGCGGGGGCTCCGCTCGACGTCGTGGCGCGCGAACCACGCGTCGAGTTGGCGAGCGAAGGAGCGTCCGAGATCCGACGTGGGGGGGACATCGTGAGGGCGCAGCAGCGCCGGCGCCCGCAGGTTCACGGCCGCCAGCAGCACGGCCAGCTCGCGTCCCGGCGCATCGACCATCGTACGTCCCAGATTGCCCGAAAGATCGCGCGCTCGATCGACGTCGCCCTCCGGCGGGCCGCCGCCCGCCGCGCCGGCGCCGGCCTCGCGGCGCGCGTCCTCGCCGAACATCACGTCGAGCCACACCGTGTGCGCGAGGAACTGGAGCGCGAACGCGACGGCCTCCGGCGACAGGCCTGACGGCCAGACGCCTCCCGCCGGCACCTCGTCCTGCCGAGACACGAATCGGTACAGCGCCTCGGCCAGCGCGTCCCCGCAACGGCCCACGCCCAGGTCGAGCATTCGCCCCACGGCGAGGCGCGCGATCGCGGGAAAGCGGAGGACCGACAGCAGCCGGCTCCATGACGGCGGCGGATCGAGCCTCAATGGATCGAGCGCCTCCCCCAGGGGGCTGGCCTGGATCAAGGCCAGAAAAGCCGGTCGCGCCTCGGCGGGCACGCCGACCTCGCGCAGCCACGATCGCCGCGCCGTCTCGACGCGCACGCCGCGCACGGAAGGCAAGGCCAGCATCCGGCCGGGGGGCGAGCGCCCCACGAACGTCTTGTGCCCGAGCCAGTAGTGCACGGTGCTGTCGACGCGCACGACCTCGGGCAAGCGGGCGAGCAACGAGTGCCGCTCGAGGACCGACGCCAGCGTCGTCGGCGGCCCGAGCGCGGCGAGGTCGACGGCCTCGGCCGCGACCCGGGTGAGCCTCGCGTCGGCCCCCACCCCGCCTGCGATGGCTGGGTGCGTGAGCGCGAGCAGATTGTGCACGGCGCCGCCGATGCGCCAGGTCGGCTCGTCGAGGGGCGGCACGGGCGCGCGGCCCACCAGGGACGCCAGTCGATCATGCCGCACCTCTGACAGGCGCGCCGCCGCCTGGATCTCGACCAGATCGCCGCTCGCCCCCGCCGCGCGCGCCAGCGCCTCGACGGTCCGCCGCGAGAGCGGCCGCTCGATCGCGATCCGCCCGCCCGCCACCAGCGGAAGCAAGAAACGGGAAACGAATCGCCGCGCCATCTCGAGCCTCGACGGCGGGTCGCTGCCTCAGTCGATGACGGGCGCGCCGTTGGGATTCATGTTGACGGTATCCGAGGCGGGCGCCGGCGCGCTCGGGTCGACCGGTCTCCGCGCCGGCGGCCTGCGCGGCGAAGGCGCGATCAATGACGGCTCGTCGGTCCGGGTCTCCTCGTCCGCCCGGGGCAACGCCACCAGGACGATCTTCGACGGTGGAGGCCGGTCCGTGAACTCGAGCACGCGCGGCTCGAAGCCGTCGGCGCTCACTCGTAAGACATGCTTCTCGTGATCGGCAGGCAGGGACCTGCGCAGGCGGCCGCGCCCCACCCGTTCTCCGTCGAGCTCGAGATCGGCCCGGGCGGGCACCGTGGTCACGGCGACCACGAACGGCTCGGGCTCCTCTGGCCCGGGCCCCGGCTCGATCGCGCGAGAATCGGAAGGAGAAGAACGATGGCCGGGCTCGGTGCCGGCGCTCGCCGCCGGCTCGGCGCCCGCCGGCTGCCCCTCCTCGCGCGGAGGCAGCGCCGCGCCGGCCCCATTCGCCGCCACCGGCCGCTCGGTGTCAGCCGCCGTCCCTGTCCCGGCGCTGGCCGCGATCCTCGTGGGCCCCTGACCGACCGGCACCTTCCAGGCTGTCGCGACCGGACCAGCCGGACCCACCGAAGCTGCCCGGCCAGGGGGAGCTGGCCCCCCCTGATCCCCCTTCTCGTTTCCGCCGGACGAGACGATCACGCCGACGATGATCGCCGCCGCCAGGCCCCCCCCGATCGCAGCGAATTTCTTGATGCGCGCGTCGTGGCGTCGCGGCGAGACGACATCCAGGGTGGCCGTCCCCGGCGGGACCGGCGCCTCGTCCTCGACCGAGGCGCGGCGGTCCTGTCCGCCCGCATCCCGGTTCGCCACCTTGGCCGTGGAGATCCCGGACTGAGGATCGACCGCGGGCATCGTCGCGGTGGCTCCGACCCGCCCCGCGACCGGCGCCTCGGCCGCCGCCTCGTCCTCCTCGACGCCCGCAAAGGCCTCGGACCACAACAGGCGCCCGCGGGCCGAGACGAACGGCAACAGCGCTCGGCCGAGCGCCTTCACGGAGGCATACCGCCTCTTCGGATCCACATGCATCGCGCGCAGCACCACCTGCTCCAGCGCCGTCGGCAAGCTGGTCACAATCTGGCGCGGGGGAGTGGGCGATCCGTTGACGATGGCCTGGAAGACCACGAACAGGTTGTCGGATTCGAAGGGCCGCCGCCCGCTCAGACACTCGTAGAGGATCACTCCCAGCGCGTACTGATCGCTGGCCGGTCCGGCCGACTTGCCGTCGAGGATCTGCTCGGGTGCCAGATAGAACGGCGTGCCGATCATCGCGCCCGTCCCCGTCAAGGTTCCCGCCCCCAGCTGATCCGTGCCCTTCGAGATGCCGAAATCGAGCACCTTCGACTGCACGCCGTGAGGTCCCGCCGCCAGGAAGATGTTCTGCGGCTTCAGGTCACGATGGGTGATGCCGGCCTGGTGCGCGGCCACCACCGCCGAACAGACGGGGACCATGACCTCGGCCAGGTCCATGGGCGCGATGGGCCCGACGCGGGCGAGCCGTTGCGACAGGTCCTCGCCTTCGAGGAACTCCATGACCAGGTAGGCCTGGCCACCCTCGTTCCCCATGTCGGTGACGTCGACGATGTTCGGGTGGCGGACCTTCGAGGTCAGCTGGGCTTCGCGCAAAAATCGCGCGCGCGCGCCCGGGATGGCGGCGATCGAGGGCCCCAGTACCTTGATGGCGACCCGCTTGCCAATCTCCGTGTGGCGTCCCTCGTACACGGCGCCCATGCCGCCGGAGCCGAGGAGGCGGACGATCTGATACTTCCCGAGGCGGGTGCCGACGGACAGGGCTTCCGAGGTCTCGTCCGGGATCCCGCCGGAGTCCGTCATCGCTAGGTCTGCTTATGACTGGTGAGGGCAGAATGCGCAAGAGATGTCGCGATCACGTCGCGGTCCCGAACTGAAGCGCATGATGTCGCGATCATCGTGATCATGAGACACCTTCGGTCGAATATTTGCGCAAATTGAGCAACCGCCGTTCCAGCCGTCCGTTCCGAGGCTTCGACGAACGGCCGGATCATCGGGAAAATTGTGCACCGCCTTCACCACGGCGAGGCACTAAACAGCAGAAATCTGCGGCCGATCGGCGAACCGCGGGGAGGACCTCTCGGTGGCCGCTGCGTTGGCACGGCTTCCGCATGTAGGCGTCGTCCCAACCTGGAGACACGGCACCACTATGATTAGATTCAACCGGCGCGGCTGGATGCTCTCGATTCGGGTGAGCCAGCTGGCCGACATGGACCCGGAGCTACGCCCCGCCGCGCTCGCCCTCCAAGCGGCTCTGATCGCGGACGGCATCGTGGACAACAACCCCTACGAGATCCTGGACGACGGGGATCCCCGCCAGTGGGGTCGATGCGCTTCGCGCCAATGGACCCGGCACCCCCGCCTGGGCCTGCGGCGAGTGGCCCCCCGCCAGCGTCCGGTGACCTAGGGCGGCTTAGGGGCGGCTATACTGTCGGGCGTGTCGTTCATCCCGATCGTCCTCGTGACCGTGCGGCTCGTCCTGGCCGGTTCGGCGGGGCCGACACCGCCGGCCGTGCCGGCCCGCCAAGAACTGAAGGATCAAAAGGATCCCAAGGCAAAGGAACGCGCCATGTCGTTCTATGATCTGACCGAGACCTCGATCGATCTGCAGCCTGCTCCCCTCGCGCGATGGCGGGGGAAGGTGTCCCTGGTCGTGAACACGGCCTCGGAATGCGGCAACACCCCGCAGTACGCCGGCCTGGAAAAGCTCTGGCAGACCTACAAGGACCGCGACTTCACGCTGCTGGGATTTCCGTCCAACGACTTCGGCCACCAGGAACCGGGGTCGGAGGCGGAGATCAAGAAGTTCTGCAGCCTGAAGTACCACGTGACGTTCCCGATGTTCGCCAAGGTCAAGACCAGGGGAGAGGGTAAGTCGCCCGCCTACCTGTTCCTGACCGCGAAGCACGGCGAGCCGCGCTGGAACTTTCACAAGTATCTGGTCGGGAAGGACGGCCAGGTCATCCGTGCGTTCAGTGCCGACGTCCAGCCCGAGGATCCGGACCTTCGCGCCGCCATCGACGCCGCCCTGAAGTGACGTGAAGTGAGCGCCGCGGCAGCGCCGCATTCGGGAGCGCTCGTCGAGTGGCAACGAAACGCGACGCCCGGCCCCCGGGGGGTCAGTGCCGCAAGGGCGTGGGCCAAGGCAAGGTCTTGCGGTGGGCTTCGGCCGGCGGGGGCGATCGATCCGCCGGCGCCGCGGCGGAGCCGGGCGGGACCGGCTGGCCGGGGGAAGCCGGCGGCTGAGGGTCCGCGGCGGGCGGCGCCAGCATGGCCTCGCGCAGGAACTTCAGCCCCGGCGCGAGCGCCTTCCTCCAGGCGTCTGCCGTCCCCATCTC
>Ga0105238_10004296_pt1 | contig 14135 bp, 25 predicted proteins | sample KBSC34metaG_FD_81526 | JGI IMG/M metagenome (GOLD analysis project Ga0105238, IMG submission 81526) | Corn rhizosphere microbial communities from Kellogg Biological Station, Michigan, USA - KBS C3-4 metaG | ecosystem: Host-associated > Plants > Roots > Rhizosphere > Soil | place: Michigan, USA... | reverse complement strand
TCGTTCATCTATTACGACAATTCTCCTTCAGACTATCGCTGTGGGACCGACTGTGCCAGTTGGCTGTCATCGACGGTGTTCAACAATAACATCGGTTTCCAGTCAGACGGCAGCGGCGGCACGGGGATCATTGGCCTGCTTCAAGTAGGGGATACACCTCCTTATGGCTGGCAACCGTATACTTGCACGCAGCTAACCCCGCTCGCATCGGCGAACACGAACTGCTCCGTTGCTGATCCAAAGTTCGTGGCGGCGTCGATCACATACTACAACTCGGCAGCGACTTCGTTTGACTTCCATTTACAGTCCACCAGTCCAGCGAAGTACACCGGGACGGCAACTGGAATCCCGAACTATGATCTCGCTGGCCGCGCCTTTGCCGATACAACGCCGTCCATGGGCGCTCTTGAGATTCAGCCATGGTCACAGGGCTGGACGGATCTGACGGGTGCGAAGATCTCCACGTCAATCTGCCCAGCCGATGGAGCAAGCGGTTCAGTCCAAAACGGCGGGAGCGCCTACCCGTATCAGACTAATTGTCCCCATGTCATCCGCGCGTGGAATAGCGCAATCTTGCGACAGGCCCCCGGAAAGCCAGTTCAATTGTGTATTTGGGGCGGCGGGCACACCGACTACGGCGGGAATGAGATGTATTGCCTGAATATCAATCTCATTACGCCCACGATGACGCGAATCAACAATCCCAGTCAGGTCACGCAAACGACCTATAACACTTGTCCCGCGTTGAACGGCGATGGTTCCGCGAACTCGGTTCACACCTATGGTGGGATCTTCTACCACCCCGCTCTGGACTCCATGTACAAGTTCCACGGCGGGACCTACTGTGGCAACGGCACCGGGAATCACGATACGGAACTCTTCAACATCGGCACGACCACATGGACGGCCAAGGACCCAGTTAACTGCTCAGTGACCTGTACTGTTGCCGTGGGTAGCCCCATCGATCCGACAACCCTAACTAGCCAAGTGGACGCCTATACGGTCTATGCCCCGTGGACCGGCAACATGCTGACCATCGTGAACGGCAGTTCCAGCGCCATGATGGAATACAACCCCACGGGCGCTACACAGAATGGCGTGCTGGCGAATCAGTACATCCTCCGATCAGCCTCACAGCCCGGAATCCCGGATTGCTTCGGATCGAACTGCACAACCGCAAACATCACCCTCGACACTAACCTGCAAGAAGTTCTAATTATGGGTGCGGGCATCGCGTACAAGATTGACGTAAGCGTGGGCGGCACGTTCACCGTAATAGATCTCTCCACTCATACCTCGGGTTGCTTGGCCATTCTGAACGGCGATGCTCCCGGCCTCGCCTATCGTCCCGTGGATGGGCTGATTTACGCATACGCCTCGAACGGCGGCAGCACACTGTACAGCATCTCGGGACTCACGAAGGGCGCGACTGTCGATACCCTGACCTGTACCGCGATCAGCAGCTTCACGGGAGGTCCCACTTCCGGCTCAAACAACACCGGCATGTACAGCCGGTTCTCCTACTTCGCCCCGCTCGATACGTTTGCGGTGGTGAACGACTTCAACCAGGACGCCTTCGTCTTCCAGCCTAACGCTGGCGGCACGCCCGTTTGTCTGATAACGCCAACCAGTCTGCCAAGCGGCACAGTCAGCGTCTCCTACTCGCAAACCCTAACCGAAACCAACTGCGGCACCAGCACGTTCAGTATTTCGTCTGGCTCACTCCCTACCGGCCTGTCTGGCTGCTCTAGCGGCTCCGGCCCAACCTGCACCATCACCGGCACGCCTACGACTCCGGGAACGTACAGTTTTACGGTGGCCTTCGATACGGCCACGGACCCGTTGAGTATCGTGATCGCCAGCGGAGCCGCATCGGGCGGACTGGTCCTCAACGGAAAAGTGCTTTCTTCTGGACAGGTAAAACACTAATGAAAACTCTACTGGCCCTCATCCTTCTTTGCGACGGATTCGCCCACGCGCAAGTGTCGATGCTGATCGCATCTCAAGCGGCAAGCGGCGGCGGAACGTTCAACTGCGGAAACACCGTCAGTACCAGCCCGACCCTGCAATCGAACGTTGACAATCTGGCAGCGTTCACTCCATGTACCACGGGGTCGAACACCAACGGCTATACGGTGACGAGCGTACAGATTTACGGCGGAGCTGTCGGAGTCCACATATTCGCGGCGATCTACCCTGATACCACCGTGGGCTGTGGGGCCGGAACGCATTGTCCGGGGAACGCGCCCATTTGCAGCAGCACTACCGGCGTAACGCCATCAGCAAATGCGTTCACCACGTACACGCTTTCCGGTTGCGGGACGCTGACCGCGAACACCACCTATTGGATTGCTCAAAACAACGATGATCCGGCACACCAAATCGGCTACCAGTCTGGAAATTGCCCCACTCCACTCTCGATCACCACGGACTCGCGCTATAACAATTCCGGCTTCACCGCTGGCAGCGCGTGGGGCAATCCAACGGCAGGAACCAACGACAGCGGTGGCGTCTGCTACATCCAGTACATGATTCTGACGCTGCTCTAGCCATGAAGAAACTGCTTCTCATTTTGTCGCTGGGCGCCGCGGCCCTTTCCGCTCAGACGACCGTTCCACACGTTCGCGTTGTGGAGATGATGTGCCCTTACACCATCATCGCCGGGTACACTTCCATTTGTGAATTTCGCCCGGTCCCATCCTTCACGTTCACCGTCAACGCGAGCACTAGCATCTTCACCGGAGACGGCACGTACACTCCGGTCAACGGGGACTCCTTTAATCTGGATTCTACTGGGACGCTTCCAGGAGGGACTTATGGCGAAGTGGATCAGGAGCCAGCCAATTATCGAATTTGCCAAGTTTCAGGAAATAACTTCAAGATAGAACAGGCTGGGTTTGGAATCTATTTCAACACCCCATGTACCGGCACCACTGTAACCGTATCAAGCTCCGGAACCGGAACGCTAACCGGATCGGTGTACGATTTCACCTCCGGTAATCAATCATACGTGGATTCAGACCCCACAGGTTTCCCGGTGGGCACAACGTTTGCGTACTACAATGATCCGTTCACGGCGCGCGCGTGTGAAGCGGTTTCAACTCTAGTGAACGGACATCCGCATAATCTTTCCGGAAGCACGATCTGCGTTATGGTCACGCCTCCATCGAACGCGACTCCAGGAACATCCACAACGACGTGGAACCTCTGCGCCACCAGCACTAGCACACGCTGTCAGTCTTTTTCGTGGAACATCAACGTAATCTCCCCGCCGAACATCAGCTATACCCCTCCGGTATCTTTCACGTCCATGCCAGGGAAGTCTGCATGGGAAACCCGCATGACGGCGCAACCTTGTCCGGGTTCAAATTGCGCTGGTGCTGGGCCCGTGAATTTCTGTACGTTGACGGCGGTTCCCCTATCCGGTGTCGTAAGCGTTTCTGGCACTTCGATCACATGGACTAGCGGTGATCAGTTCACTCCAGCGATGACATCCGTGCAGCTTGCAAAGCCAGGATTGGGAGGGCCAGGGAATAACACTGGCCAGTATGCGTTCACTTATATTTCTGCTACCTCCGGTACTTTAGGGTCGAGCATCTCCGCGCAGTCAGGAGTGGCCTTCAGCACGCCAACGGAAATAATTCCTAGCACGTCCACCGGAGTTGGATTCTATTACTGGTTCAATTTCTATTTCAATACGACGCAGTATACCGGGAACCCGGCGTACCAAAATGTCTGCGGGAAAGAAGGCGCGACCAACACCAGGGACTATATAACATCCAACGGCGGGAATATGGTCACTTACGCCCATTTCACTGAGAACCAGTACCTCGCGGAGCGTGCCTTTGGTGGCGGAACGTACAAGGCGGCTGGCGACCTGATGATAAATAATGCCTACACGGCAGCAGGGCCCGCCACGGAGTGGATTCAGGACGGGATGCGACAGGTTGCTTGGTCACTAAAGGACTGTATCGCGATCATAAAATACGGCAGTGTTTCGTGCCCTAATCACCAAAAGTTGCGGGATGCGGCGATAACGATTCTGCTCAGCATGACCGAAACCCCATCGAACTCCTACCGATGGGTTCAGGGGTATCTTGGCGGCTATGGAGTAGACGCGCTTATCGAAGACTGGCCGCTATCTCACGATCCCCGCATTCCCTACGTCATCAAGCGATACAACGATTACATTTATGCGAACGTGGTAAACCACGTTTTCATGAATGTTCCTTATGCGGATGGAAGTCCAGGGTGCTCAGACACTCCGCAGTATCTTTGGATTCAGCCGGACCAGCAGGGAAATTGCGGCGTCAACGCCGCGAACTATCAACACCTTGGCGGAATGGTTGCGACTGAGGCTTTCTACTGGTACTACGCCTACACCGGAGATACGACTTATCGCGATGAGGGGGATGATCTCTTTTCACACGCTTGGGACACGGACCCCGAAGACGGCAAGTCAGCGTCACAGGACTACTCGGTCTCGTTTAACTCGGTCGCTCTCCGAACAGGGGCGCAGACGGTAGAGCATTATTACGGAGATCTAATCTCGACGAGCCCTGGAGTGCTGAACGGAAAGTCCGTGGTCAGTGGCCGGGTGGTACTCCAGTGAGACCCCAGGCCATCATCCGGCGTTGGTGCAGTAAAGATGCCCTTGCCGCGCCACGATGGAGTTTCCCGTCGTAATGCGGCTTCCAGTTTCAACGTGTGTGATTGAGTAGCCCAAGTCACTCAGATGCGCAACGATTTCCGCCACCTTCCGCTCCTTCTCGCTAAGCGTAGCCCCGTGCATTTCCAGGAAGAGCTTCGGGTGGTGGGCACTGAGCAACTCTTTCGCGCCCTTCAAAACCTGCAGCTCGAAACCCTCCACATCTATCTTGACGAATGAGGGCACGGGCAATGAGTACTCAGCCATGTCCTGGTCGATCGTCGTGATCTTAACCGGCTGAGTGTTGAACGCAGAGATGACGCCGTGGTGGGTGTAGCCGTAGTCGAGCGAGCGCCGCTCTTTAATGGGTTCTCCGAAGTCGACGGTTGCGCCGCCCGGCACGAGTGAGTCGTACCGGATCAGCCGCATCTCTTTAGCTGATCCGAGGCCGACTGGTCTGACGGTTACGTTAGTCAATCGGTTCAACGCGATGTTCTGTTCGAGGCGCGCCCGGTTTTCTGCGGTCGGCTCAAACGAGACTACGTGCTTGGAGGAGCGTGCAAAATGCAGGGTCAGCAACCCATGGAACGCGCCAACATCGTACACGACGGCGTCGCGAAGGTCCAGTGTCTCCCAAAAACGCTCTTCCGGGGTTTTGGCGGGGGAGATCGGCAACCAGCCCAATCCTCCGCGGCGTTTCATTCCGCGCGTCAGCCCGTGGCGAGACGTGTACGTGATGCCGTCGAACAGGGTGGCACTAACCCAGGCCGTTATGCGGTGGCGGAATGAGTAATGCTGAAACCCGGTGCGGGGTGCGTTCAGCATACTCCGTAAAGTACGCATGGTCAAACCAATCCTTTCGTCCTGGAATTAATGGTCGAGAAGCCGCCAACAATGCCAAGCCCTGCGGCGACTAGTGCCCACGAAGCTGGCTCTGGAATCGCCGTGGCTGGCGGATCGAAGATCGTTACTGGCGTTCCGTCTAGTTCAAACAATTGAAGCTGTATCTGAGTAACTCCGCCAGCTCCGGAATAGGCAAAGAAGCTGTTTGCCAGAACCGATGCCTGAACCTCAAACGGCACGCCGAGCTGGAATGGCGCGTTAGATCCATGAACCACAACGCCCTGAGTTCCTATGAGCGGGTTGCTGGCCAATCCCTCGATCATTCCGGTCGCGAAGATGCCAGCATCGCCGCCATGATCGCCATCGGTATAGATCGAGTAGGTCGCGTAACCGGATCGCTGCGGCCCATCGGTCGCACCAAGGAAGTCAAGCGATGCGAGAGCGCTGGCCTGCTGAATCTGGCTATTTGTCCAGACTTCCGCAGTGAGGTTAATGGACACGCCCTCGGCGGTATTCAGTCCGCTCACGTCGCCGTAGGCGTTAGCGCCAGGGGCTAAAAACCCGCCGCACTGGACCGGAGACTGATTCACGGTGCAGGTCGTTGTGACGGTGGGGATCGGCTCAGTCAGTGTGCTGGCGAACGCCGCGGGGGCGAGCAGTGAGAAGAGTACAATCGAGAGACGCATTTTACGAAACATCCTTTCGTGAAGTGCTAGGTGATCGGGGTTGGTTCGCGCCTTCCTCGGTCACCGCCTAAAAGCCTACCACTATCCCCCGGTCGGTAGTTCAGCCCGGCAGCCCCAAAACATAATCGCAATTCTACGTTTTAATTCACAAAATGTCGGGTAAAATGGTAGGCGGACCCACGCACTGTTATCAGCAGAGCGTGAGCCCTGACCACAGGAACCACGGGAGGGTTCATATGGCTGCTAAAACAATACCACTCACCAGAGGCTTCGTGGCCCTCGTTGATGAAGAGGACTACGAGCGGCTAGCACAATTTAAATGGCACGCAGTGGTCGAGAAAAGAGCGAACGGCGCTAGTCCCAGAATCTACGCTAGACGCTGTCTTCGGATCAACGGCAGGCAGTCTCACATTTGTATGCACAAGATGATCTTGGCGTGTAGCTCGGATGTGGACCATGCGGATACCAACGGACTGAACAACCAACGCCTCAACCTTCGACCGGCCTCAGAGAGTCAGAATCAGGCAAACGCCAGGAAGATGGCAGCCACAAGTTCAACATTCAAGGGCGTGGACTGGAACAAGGAAACCCGCAAGTGGCGCGCCAGGGTCAACGTTCGCGGTAAGCGCATTAATATCGGGTATTTCAAAGACGAGGTCGATGCGGCTACTGCCTACAACTTTGCCGCGTTTGAGCACTTCTGCGAATATGCACTTCTCAATGCTCCAAGACCAAATTAGAAAAGAGGAAAATGTATGACCTATCTAACCAACGATATCTACTGGGATTCAAAGCCTGATGCGTACCAGCCGTTGCGAGCAATGGTCGGAGGTGGCGCGGAGCGGCAAGCGCTCGCCGCGCATCTTCACGATCAGGGCTACCTGATTGACTGGGCCATCGACATCAACGGATGGGATGCGGGTCTGGTTATGGCGATCCGCCTTCACGATGGGGATAAGGTCGTCCCCGACAAGTGGCAGAACTTACCCGGAACTATCAAGGTTTCGATTGATGCAGCCGACTATCCTCCGGCGCATCCAGCACCAACTCCTCCGCCTCCAACGACCAACCCCGTAGGCGCACAGAGCCCGACCCCTGGTGTCTACACCTGGACGCCGGCCGCGTTCGATGGGCACGGCAATCCGGTGTTCAAGGAAGGCGATTCCGTGACGGCCCCGGACGGGAATGTGGTCACGTTCCACATCTACCAGGCCCCACCGTTCGCGATGACGGGCTGGGAGTGGGAAACCGCATCGGCCAAAGCGGCCCGGCTGGCGGCCGAGGGAACGGCGGTGACCCAGTGAAGCTCCGCATCGCAGTCCTCGCTTTTGCGCTCGGCTCGGGGATGGTCGGGACGACGGCCTGCATGAAGACCGGCGCCTACGTCATCAAGCACCCTGGGACCATCAACCAGGCGGACGATCAGATCTACGACGCCCTGCTGACGGCGCGAGCGGCGCTGGAGTCGGCCAAACTCCAGGTGGCAACCCATCCACAACTTCAGGCACTCCTAAACACGAAGGTTATTCCGCCTTTCAACGCTCTGGAATCGGCGTACCTCCAGTACCACGCGGCTCTGGTGGCCGGGCGGGCCGCTGACGCTACGCCGTTGCAGCAACAGCTCGTGGCGATCACTGCGGCGCTGGCAGACGCCTTGAAAACCTCGGGGGTGACCAAATGACCGTAAATCTGACGACCATCGACCAGATAATCGCAGACGTCGACATGATCGCCAAGGTGGCCGCCATGTTCCCGCCAGCGACGCTGCCTGCCACTGTTGCCGACAAGATCCTCCAGGTTGCGATGTCAGCTATCGCGGCTCACGTTGCGGCGACAGGCAAGCCGTTCGATCCCGCGCTACTTGCGCCGGTAGCCCCAGCGTGATCCGGCTCGCCCTCATCGCTCTACTGCTGACGGGGTGCGCCAAGCACCCCGTAGCCTCCGTTCCCGGAATCCCGAGGGGCGTCGACGTTGTTTGTCCGGATCCGCCGCCGTTGCATCCCGACGTGCTGGTCGGGAGCACGCCATGCGTGTTTAGGGGGAAGTGAATGCTACTTCCGCATCAGTTGCGGTTCTTTGCGGGGATCGAAACGGCGCATCCCGTCCTTGCGGGACTCGCGCTCTTGGACGCTTTTGTGGACGGGCAACTCCCTGCCGTGCTTGATGGCTCTCCACTGCGATAGCCGGAACCATTTGTTCCACATGCGCTTCCATGTTTTGTCGCTCTTGGCAGTGGTTACACCGACGAACGGATGGCGACGATGAGAGCGGCTCATAAAGCAGTGGCTCCAGAGGAGGGCAATTCACGTTGATCCAAAAGAACGACTTTCATCGCCCGGCCTTAAATCAAGCCCAACGTGAATCTTCTGATTATCCGCGTCCTCATCCCGCGTTGATTTGCCCGTTTGGAGCCTGAATAAATTATGCCTGATCCAACCACCACCAGCAAGCCTCTTCCTCCAGGAGCAATTGGCCCCGTCATCTACCCGGAGGCGAAATGGCAGCCGCTGACGAATCATTCTGCGCCGGGCCAGCTCTGGCAACGCGATTTGATCGTTCTGCACATCACTGAAGGATCGAGCGCTGCGTCCGCGATCGCCACATTCGCGGCCAGCGTGCGCCCCCATCGCGTATCGGCGCATTTCGTCATCGACCGCGACGGATCTGTCTACCAGCTCGTGGACCTGAAAGATACCGCATGGCACGCCTCGGAAGTGAATGCGCGCTCCGTAGGGATCGAACACGCGGCCACGGCTGAGGGTCTTCCGGCGACGGATGCGCAGTACACGGCATCTTCAAAGCTCGTAGCGTGGCTCTGTGCGCTGTTAAAGATTCCGTGCGACCGCCAGCATGTCAGAACTCACAATGAGGCGTCGCCTGCCGATGGACACGTGCTTTGCTGCACGGGCGGTCTGGATCCGGACAAGGTCGTGAGTATGGCCGCGAAACTATGACCATCCTCGCCGTGCTGGCAGTCCTCGCCGTAGCAGCGGGAGCCGTCGGCGCTCGCGAGCTGTGGCGCAAGTTGAAACCGCGAAAGAAGTGAGTTGGCATCCTTCGTGCTCACTTTTGAGCTATGGGTAGCTCTTCTATTCGTCCGCAACCTCATATCATTCCACGTCAGGGAGCAACCGTGAGAGATTACACCTTCATCAAGTGGACGAGCATCCTTTTCGGCACGATCGCCGCCCATTGGGCAAAGGTTCCACATGCTGAGCAGGTTCTACTTCTGCTAATGGCGATCGATCTCGCAATGGGGACGCTTGCCGCCCTGATTCGGGGAGAGTTTTCAGCGAGGATATTGCTGATCGGCATCGGTAAAAAGGTTGGGATGCTGCTGTTCCTGCTGTCCGTTCATGTGATCGAGAGCATCCCGACCGAGGGCGTGGAGGTCGACATTGACAAATGGACCGCTTACGCGCTTTGTGTCTATGAGATGACTTCGCTGGTCGAAAGCTATGTAAAGCTCGGCGGTAAGGTTCCGCCAATTGCGATGCGTATGCTGGAGCGGCTGCAGACGTTCCTGGAAGATCAGGGAGCGGTGGCTCCGGATCCCAACATCAAAAAGGTGGAGACAGTCACCAAACGGGTTGAGATCGATAATGACCCGAAGACTCCTCCGGCGGTCATCACCACGATCACAAAAGAGAGCCATACCGAGCCGGTCGTGGTCGCGTCCCCCGCAGAAACCGATAAGTAGCTCGCTTCGATCATTTCCGCGTGTTACCCTGCCGCCGGCCTTAACGGGTCGGCGGCTTTTGCATTTTCAGGGCTCATTCGCCAGCACCTCCGCCGTGAGCTTCTCCGGTCGCCCCAAAGCCTCCGCGTTCCGATGAACCCGAATGGGCGCCTTCCACTTCTATGGCGTTCGCCGCGCGGTACGCACTGAACCGACCGTAGTAGTACGGGTATGGATGGCTGTAAACCTGTGGATGCGCCACGATAGCGCCCTGGCATGCCGACTGATCAAAGGACGCGGGATCGCAGGGATCAGGCTTGCCGCAGCCGATCATTGCCGCCGCTAGCGTGAATGTGACCCGAAGAGAGCGGCGTCGTTCGCGTTCGCCCGTCACGAGCGCGGCTCCTTTCCCTTCTCTAGGGCCGCGCGGAGCACCTCGTACTGCGGCGTTTCGTTCACGTAGTCATCGCTCTCGACTTGCTTCATCAGATCGCGTGCCTTCGTCTCCACCTCCCGCAACCGCCGCAATTCTTCGATCATGGCCGGGGCTGCGTTGGACAGAGCCTCGATCAGTTGGATGTTGGCTTGTGATTCGGCATACCACTTACCCTTCTCGGCTTGCTGCTCTGGCGTGTAATGACTGTCGCTGGGGTGATCCGGGATCGCGCAAATCTCCACAATGTTGTCTTGCTGGGCACTTCCCGCAAACAGCGTGTTGTACGAATCGTACTTCCACGGAAGCTGCGTAATCACCTTCAGCAACTCCTCCAGGCGGTCTATGTCGGACTTGGGTTCGATCATCGAAGCTCCTCTGGTATTGCTGGCCTCTTTTCGTTCCATTCCGCTAGTTCCTTCCAATGGCCCAACTGTTTGGACGGGTATTTCCCGTTCCGTAAGTTTCCAAGGATTACAGAAGAACCAAACCAAAAACCTACCCCGAATCCCATTACTGCCACGATGATTACAATTGTTGCGTCGGGCATTTTTTAGTCCTCCACTGAGATTCCGAGTTGGCGCAGGCGAACAATGGCGGCATCAACTTCACTAGCCAGCGAATTGTGTCCACATCCGATAACAAGAACTTCAGCAATCTGCCTACGCGTCATCCTCGGCGTGTTGAGTACTTGGGCTACGTGCTTGGCGAGTCCAGCGCGATAGCCAATTTGCTTATTCGAGCATTCGGTTATTTCGATTGAGTTAGAACCGTCTGTTACCGCATACCCCGTTTCATCAACACGCCACGGTTGCACCGTCACAGGCGGCTGCTCTGGAGGGGCGGGCTGGGCTGCTCCCGGCCAGGGCCAATCTCCGATGAGTGTATGACATATACCGCATTCATACGTCCACGGATCATCCTGGATTCGCAGAGTGAAGGTCGTTCCCTCGCCGCAACTTCGACAACTGCGCAGATCCGGTTTCTCGCGGGTTAGCCCGCACGTACACCTGTGATCGTCAACCTCCAGGCGACGGGCAGGGCAATAGTGTGCGTGCTCTCGCCCCTCAGGCGCGGGAGTAGGTTCGGCTGCACTGGGTGCTTGCCACGCGAAGTGAATTGGGCATGGCGCGTCGTAAGTCGCATCGCACGTGCATTGCGCCCCTCCCTCGGCGGGCGCGGGAGCCTGAGGATCGTCGGGCATGGGGATGCGTGGGCCAATTTCGACAGGTTCAAATTCCCACGCCAAAATTCCTGTGTGCATCTTCCCACTCTTAAACTCGATTGGTGTCCAGTGAGCTGTGCCGGGAATCAACTTCGTCCAGTACCAACCATCCTGCCGCGCTGTGTCGGTCATAGGGTCTCCGCTTTGTGGATTACTTCGGCGTTCTTGGCCCAACGTCTCCATCCGGCCATCGTGTAGCATCCGAACGGCTGCGGCGTTCTAATAACCTCAGTTCCCGTAACCCCATCGGGCCATCCAGCCAATGGACCGCGCGTGCGAACCGTACGCGTTTTGGTGCCTCGTTTGCCCCAATCTAGACGCAGCACGTCTCCGGGCCTCGGATCTATTCGCGGATCACGCTCGTTCATTTGCTTCCTCCCCCTCTCGATTGGTCTGATGCCTTCGGATTGCCTGCGGCGTCAGTCAAGTTTCCGCACATAGCGCAACGCCATCGCCCTATCGCTGGTCTGGTTACCGTCATCCCACTGGATGAATCGCGGGCCTTCGATCAAGCCCGTGGCAAGCGTGTGGGCTTCGCAAATCTTGCCTTCGTCGCCGTGGTCCCTCCGTCCCGGCTTGTGGTAATAGACGCGCGTACCAAGCTTCAGCTTGTAAAGAACAGCTTTCGTCACAACTTCTCCTCACTTGCGCCCGGTGTGCTGGATGGTTGGATCTTGGTAGCGCGATGATTTTGCGTTCGCAATTGGGTGTACCGGGCTTCAAGCATGTCTAGCGTGTTGATCATTTCTGTATCTGTGGGTCCGTAGTTACAACGAGACGCCATGTCGGTGATGACCAGCTCGTAAGCAGTTTGCAATGGAGTTTTCATTTCGCCTGCTCCTTCCTCTCGCCGTCCTGCTCATTAGCTTGATTCGGATTGGTTGCCTCCGGCGTAGAGAGCGAGCCGTCCGTTTGAGTCTGTGGGTACGGTCCGTCTGCGAGTTCGCCGCAATGTGGGCAGAGGTTATATCTCCAGCCGCTCTCCGTTCGTCCGCACTTCAGACACACGCGAGCTTCCCTAAATTCCCTTGATTCCATGTTTGCGCCCTCGGTCATCGCCGATATGCGCTTAATTTTCTTCTCCAGAGCGGAAACTCGTTGCTGAAGTGTGGCGATTTCATCCAAAGCATCAACGCGGGCGCGATCCTCCGAGCAAGTGCAGTGTTCACGTCCCCAGATAGCCCCTCCCCAGCAACCCGGAATTAGAATGCCCCTAAATTTTCGGCAACGCTGAGATAGTTGGGTTCCGCTCATTCCTGATCCTCCGGTGTAGTGGCCCCGCCGTTGCCTGCTGTTGGCTTTTTCCTGGTATCTTTCCGCGGAGCGTCCAGGAACGCTTCGACAAACCGCCAACTGCGCTTCAAGCAGATCATTCCGTTTTTCTCTCCCGGTCGAGCCAGAACAATTCCGTATTCCGTTGCCTTGAAATACCACTGGCAGTCGCAAGACCATGCCTCGCTGGATTCTTTGCTATCCGGGGCAAGTTGAATCGGCAAGATATCCGCATCGCTAATTGGTTCAGAGGTAAGTGAGTCATCACAACCATAGGCCACGAACTCTCTGCCGCGTCCACCATCGACCGATACCCACGCTGCCTTCACGCGCAGCACTCCCTTTCTTGGGTCGGCGTGTAACAATCGTCGTAAATCGGCTGAGGCGGATCATCGCGCAGGATGGTTCCCTGCAACTCACCACCGTGATCGAATCTCAGGCACGCATTGACGCCATCGCCGCCCTGGCATAAATATCGACAGCCGTAACACATGGGGTGTCCGCTCATACGGCAGCCGACATCTTTGCGCCAAGCAGGGCAATCGCTAGAATCCATGCTTCCTCGCCGGCATCCTGAGCGACTGAGGTTATTCGTTCCAGCGCAATTTGGACGTTCTTCTGCGTCTCTGGTGGCAGTGTAAAAATCTGCCCTCGAATCATTAGCTCTACATCGCTCATGGGTTCTCCTTGCGACTTTCGGTCACGCGCAGCACTCCTCTCCTGAGATCGCCGTCGCAATCGCGCTTTGCAAACGCAATGGACGGGGCGTAAGGCATGAAGATTTACAAGCAGTACTCACGCGCAGACCTCCGCAGAGAGATCACAATGGAGCGTTGACTGAAACGATTTTGTAGAAATTACCACTCCACGTCCGGATTGTTCGCGTTGCACTGCCCGCAAAGCTTCCAGCCTCCCTCTCCCTTGCATTCGCGACACGTCGAAATCTCGCCGGGTTCGCATTCGATTGGGTCTTCCTCGTAATCGTCGAAGTAACCTTCGTCGCAACCGTTCCAACACCGAACCCAGCCCACGGAATCCACTTCGCCGTGAACCGAGCACACCCACGTGTCGCGTTGGCGATCAAACTTGAAGCTGTAATCCTGCTTTGCGGGTTGGCTCACGAGGCGCTTCTCCCATCCCGCAAAATCCCGCACTTGCGCCGGGTGTTCGCCATCGCTTCCCGCAACTCTCCCGCACGAGTGGGGGAACGACCCTGAGCGGAAGTGGTTTGTTTTGAGCGATCCTGTGCCGCCAAGACTCGTAAGTCATTGGTGGCAACAATTTCGTGAGTATTGTATCATTAGCACGATGCAGCCGTTGGCACCTGTGGCGAAGCCACTTTCGGGGCT
>Ga0105238_10004294_pt1 | contig 14141 bp, 27 predicted proteins | sample KBSC34metaG_FD_81526 | JGI IMG/M metagenome (GOLD analysis project Ga0105238, IMG submission 81526) | Corn rhizosphere microbial communities from Kellogg Biological Station, Michigan, USA - KBS C3-4 metaG | ecosystem: Host-associated > Plants > Roots > Rhizosphere > Soil | place: Michigan, USA... | reverse complement strand
TTTGTAAAGGTTACAGGAATACCATGAATAAGCAGGAAAGTTGTATGTGGGAAGAAATTCAATTTCCAAAATGGTGGGGTGACGAACGTTTTCATGCATCCCACCGCTCTAAACTCCTATTTAAGTATCCAGAATTTTATTCTAAATATGGATGGACTGAACCGAATAACCTGGAATATTTTTGGCCTTCTAAAATATGAATCTAATTTGCCTATTTAAAAGTCACGTTTGGAAAAAACTAGTAATACCAGAAAATGCTTTTGGCAATCCTCGAATGGAAGGTAAGATTTGCATTCGATGCCATCTAATGCGAGACTTGGTCGAGCATCCTATTTCACTACACATTTTTGATAAGGAGCCTTCAGATGAATAAACTATATCGGATTCGTAATTATCGGCAAACAGTATATGTAGAACAATACACAGTTAATTATGTAAAACTTAAAAACAGAATTATTTCTAACGTTTCGGAAGGTGCATTTATGGGAATTAAATTGGCGCGTCTCGATCAGTTTAATCAAAGTGATAAAAATTCTTATATCATCATATCTGATGAAACAAAATTATTTCGTAACTTAAATTATTTTCTAAAAACTTATCATAAGGTAACAGGTAAATTAACCAACGTTATTGAATTTAATTTTGAACTTGAAGAGGTACTAGAAACTTGTTAAAATATTTAGGTCTACTATGTCTAATTGTACTTATGGCATATATTAATGATATTGTTTCGTATATTCATCAAAATACTACAATGAAGCATAGTGGTCATTGCCAGATGTGCGATATAAATAGATACAGTATTGGGGGCGCAACCAATTTTAAGGATTTAAGCCCAAAACAACTAGAAAGGATTTTTGAGGAATGAAATACACAACCTTAGACAAAAGATGTAAATTCTATGAGCAAAATTTCCGAAGTGTAATGATGCCCACTCTTCCGATCGTTTGTAGAGTTGATGGAAAAGCTTTCCATAGTTTCACAAAAGGTCTTGATCGTCCCTTTGATAAAGGATTATCAGATCTTATGTTAGAAACGACAAAATTTCTCGTGCAGGAGACTGCGGCAAACTTCGGATATATACAATCAGATGAGATCTCTCTGGTGTGGTATAATAAAGATCCGGACCACCAATTATTTTTTGACGGAAAAACTCAAAAAATTGTAAGTATTACCGCTTCAATGGCCACATATTTCTTTAATAAAAATTTAGAGAAATATTTACCATCGAAAAAAGATAAAATAGCGCTATTTGATTCTCGATGTTGGAATGTACCGAATCCAGATGAAGTGGTAATTTATACATTATGGCGACAAAAAGATGCTACCAAGAACGCTATAACTATGGCCGCATCCACTGTATTTAGCCACGCAGAATTACAAGGCGTTCATGGTGGAAATAAGCAGGAAATGTTATATAGTAAAGGAGTTAACTTCAACGATTATCCAACACAGTTTAAACGTGGAAGTTTTGTACGTAAAACAAAAGTTAATATTGCCTTCTCGGCTTCGGAAATTGAAAAACTTCCTTTACAACACGAGGCAAGAAAAAATCCAAACTTACTTGTAGAAAGATCTATATTAGAAACAAGTCATTATAGATTGACAAAAATATCTAATAAGATAGATTTTCTATTAAACGGGCAAGAACCTATTTTGGAGGATAAAACAGATGTTTGAAGTTAAAGTTATTTTTGATAATAAAATCACCGAAGTTTATGAGAATGAAAAACTTATTCACCGAGGTAAAGGCTCGCGAAGTAGAGCGTTTGGCCTTAATGTCATCGATCAAAAAACTCATAATCCTGATTGCGTACATGCCCAAGAATGGAAGGAAGTTAAATGGTCCAAACTAGGTCACAAAGAGATCTGCCATCTGACCGCGTAGTTCCCGTCAGAAATATTCAAACTTCCGAATTTATCAGCGCTACACAAGGCCCGGTCGTTAATTGCTTATCGATATTATATTTCACTATACCTTTAATATTAATGCCTTTATTAGTATTATTTGGTTCCCATAGTAAAATTGCAGCTATTATTACTTTCAGTATTATAGCATCGTTAATGCCTTACGCACTTTTAGATCTGATAAGATTTATTATTAAGACAGTCAAAAAATTATTTAACATTTTGTTTTCTACCTAATTCGGCCAATCGATCACATTCTTCATTAAATTTATCGCCCGAGTGCCCCTTAATCCATCGAGTATGAATAATTAAATTTTTATCTTCTATTAAACGATAAATCACCTTCCATAGATCTGGATTTTTAATTCTCCACCCAGATTCTTTCCATTTATACATCCATAGAGAGATGCCTTTAATTACATACTTATTATCAGATATTAAAATAAGTTCTAAATTTTGTTCAATGATATCTAGTGCTTTGATTACGGCAGTTATCTCTGCACGAGGACTTGTTGTAGAAGATAAATGACCATAAGATTTAGTAACCAGACCATTTTCGTCTTCAATTAAAAAAGCATATCCTCCAAGTTTAGTGCGATAATCACACGAGCCATCAGTCCATATTTTTATCATAGATAATTCCTTGCTAAGTTGAGAGGTAGTTACATAGATGTATACTCTGGTAATAATCGATATGCAACCTAGTTTCTATCATGCCAACTCTTCTATTCTATTGAAAAACATTAGTTGGGAAATAAAAAGGGCAATACAGGATAAAAGTGCTATAGTTTTTGTAGAATATAAATCTGCCGGATCGACTCTATATGATTTAAAAAAACTAGTTAATAACTATCCAATGTGGGATCTAGCAATTAAAAATACTGATTGTGGGGCAATCGAAGTACTTGACACGATAGAAAAGGCCGGATATAATAAGAGAAGACTAAGAATATGTGGAGTTAATATCGAGTGTTGCGTAAAAGATACTATAATTAAATTAGCAAAATTATTACCAGAAACTAAAATTGAGGTAATAAGAGAAGCTTGTAATGGCAATCAGCATGATTTTAGTTGGGTTTATAAAATTCGTAATTGTGTCCTTGAAATTAGTCCTAATTTTTTAATGAAAGAGGAATTTATTTATGAGCGTTAATTTTAATTCAGTTAAAAATGGTGATGTCCTAACCTTTAACTATAAAGGTGAAAAAGATGTATATTCTCGTAAGAGATTGGTAAAAGCTGTGAAAGTTGATGGCGATCTTCTTGGAGGTTATGATCTTTTAGATGGCGATCGATACAAGAATTTTCATCTAAACAATTCAACTTCCGCTAAAGTTCTAGGTAATAATGTAGTAGTAAAATCAATCAAGGACGCTGTAGACGCTTTTGGAAAAGCTAGTATTAATGCTCAATTAGGAGGTCTACAGGAAGTAGTTAAAGAAACTGTTCCTGATGCAGAATCAGTTGTTCTAGATAGAGAACTGAATGTTTTCCTTGTTAGTACCAAGATCAAGTCAAATCAATCTTCATTTGAAGTATCAATGGAAGTCGATAAAGATAATAAACCAGTTAAAGTAGTCATTTGTTGGAGAAATAAAGAAGGTAAAACTTACGACTTCGATTTTACACCAGCACAAAATGGCGTGCTAGATGAAGAGAAATTTGTAGTTGGATTGGCTGAGCATTTTGGTTATACTTGCAAGAAAAAATAATATGTCTTTAAGTATAAAATTAATAATGCAAAAAGAGGGTGAAGGGAATCGCCCTCCCTTATCAAGATTATGGGGCAGTATGGTATATATGGCGGGCGCCATTGATCGATGTCCAAATGGAGGAAAACCCTGGAGAGATTGGTTAACTCCCCAACTCAATAAGTTGGGTGTAATAGTTTTAGATCCTTTGCGAAAACCGATCGACATAGGACTTGAAGATGATGATTTTAGAGCAGCTAGAAAAATTTGGAAAGAAAAGGGAGATTTTGATCAATTTGCTAAAATAATGAAATTGGTGAGAAATTCAGATTTAAGATTCGTTGATAAAGCTGACTTCCTAATAGTATGTCTAGATCTATCAATTCAAGCTACTGGCACATATGAAGAAATATTCTTATCAAATCGCCAAAAAAAACCAGTATTAATATGGTGTCCACAGGGGAAAAAAGCGATTCCAGATTGGTTGTATGGAGTCATTGATCATAAATTCTTTTTTAATACGACAGAAGAAATATTGGAATATTTGACCGTAATTAATACAAGTAAAGATATAGAACCTCTAGAACGATGGTTATGTATTGATTATAGAAAATTATATTCCCAAATTGGGGTATTTAATGATGGATGAAGTATTGAGAAATTTAATAATTACAATTGGCGTTATAGGCGCATCATGCACAGCTTTTGGATATGGTGTTACTAGAGCCAAACAAGATGGTAATAATAAGCTTAAAGAGTTTTTACACAATCCCGATAAATATATTAAAGCTCGTCAAGAATTACTAGAATCTGAAGGTTTTAATAGATAATGAACTCACAATACAATGCGCTTTATATTTTTGTAACTGCATTTTTTGTAAGCGGTCTAAGTGGAATCGCGTCTTTTTTACGTTCTGGGAACGAGATAAAAAAGATTGCAATTATTACCGCATCATTAAATAGTGGATTATTAGGATTAGCCATATCATTATTATGGTATAATAAATTTCAAGAAAATATTTATTCATTGATGGGAATATGTATTATATCCGGACTAACTGGAGCGGCAGGGCTAGACCTAGTGCTTAGTGCAATTCAAAAAGGTGGATTTTCTGTTAATTTTGGTAACGATAAACATAAAAATATAAATGATAAAAAAGAAGGTGCTAATTGATAATCTGTGGTACTGGTCATAGACCTCAAGACCTTCCCTGTGGTTTTATACATAAAGATAGGTGGAAATTACAAAAAATTCAACAAATTAAAGATTTTCTAATTTCTTATGAAGTAAGTTTGGTAATATCAGGAATGGCTATTGGATATGATACATGGCTTGCTCACACATCCATCTCTTTAAATATATCAACCACAGCTTACGTGCCCTTTAAAGGGCAAGAAAATATGTGGAATGATGTCTATAAGCAACAATATCATAAAGTACTCTCAAGGTGTAATAGTATTAAGTATATTTGCGATGATGGGTATGCGGCATGGAAGATGCAACGTAGAAATGAAGAGATGATAAAAGATGCTGATTGCGTACTTGCATTATGGAATCCTGATAAAAAATATGGTGGAACATGGAATGCTGTTGCTCATGCCCTATCTGTGAATAAAACGGTATTTAATATTTGGAGCGAGAGTACTCAAAAAGTAGGAGTTTAACATGGCAATACAAAAAGCAATTAGTTCAAAACCTATCAACCCAGAAAATCCATATCATCCTGATGATATCAATTATGTCTATAGCCCGGTAGAGAGAGTCGGAATCATTCCTAATCCAAGTTTCAATTATACTAAAGTTTATCCCGTAAGTGCAGATTTACCATCAGCTTCAGCATCTAGCGGAGATATTGCATATGTTATTGGCACCACTGAAGGGGCTAGACAATTTTACAGTGATGGAACAAATTGGTTGCCATTGATTCAATAATACAAGGCAAATTAGATGAAGTCATATACAAAATATGGATTAATATGGATATTTGAATTATTAATTACTATAATATTTACTTTTGCTGCGGTAACTTATATTAAAAATATCTTGACAGAATCTCGTCTAGCATTACAACATACAAATCTTGTAGTTAATTATGTAAACTCCATAAGAATTAGTCTTCTAAGACTAGAAACTGGTCAAAGGGGTTATAATATACCTATTGCTCAAAAATATCTGAAACCTTATAATATAGGTTTATCTAATATACATACTAATGTCAATAAGTTAGAAAAAATTACATATGAAGATATAGTACAACATAATAGAGTTCTAAGACTAAAAGAATATATAGATCTAAAACTCAAGGAACTTAATTTAACTATACAATTGAGGAAACACGGTAAATATAATGAAGCAGTAGCAGAAATCTCAAAAGACATTGGAGTATATTTTATGAATGAATGTCAAGATACACTAGCTGAAATTTTAGATACCGAATCCAAAGCTCTTGAACAAAGAAATAGTAATGAAGATAAAAGTTTCAAGATAATGCAATTAGGTATTCCATTTGTAGTATTCGTTAACTTCTCGATGTTGATTCTAGCTTATTTCTTAATAAAAGAAGAGGAATCAAGATCAAATGGCTAAATTGACATTAAAACAAAAAAAACTGCTTGACAAGCTTGAGATGAGTCTGGTAGAATTGGTTCATGAGAATGAATCTAAACTAGCTACTGTATTAGGACCGATAGTCGAAATGCTTCAAAAAGGACATTCGGTTTTAGCAGTACTTCAAGCAGAAGCTAGTAAGATGGATGAAAGAGTTATAACAGAAATAAGAAAAACTTTCGATGTAAGGATTTAAATATGGACTCAGTAGTTCTTGAAAAACCAAAAGTGAAAAAGGATACAGCAAAATTTGAAGGTAAAGTATTTAATTGGAATGTTTCTGGTGAACGTAAATATATTCTTGGAGCAATGAGATATGGTAGGTTACGCCAATTTATTAAGGCTGATACATATCACATTACAAATACAGATGGAGAACAAAGAGATCTTAATCCTCGTCATGTAAAAAAACTTCAAGAAACTATTATTTCAGGAAAATATGTTCCAACAGTATTTTCTCTTGGTACTAAGAAAAATCATCGGGATAGTTTACAATATACAGATAATGGTAAGAATGTTTCTCTACTTTTAGAATTAGGAGAAAAATTATCTTTGATCGATGCAAATCATCGATATGCAGCATTAGAAAATATTAGAAGCGAAGGTGGAAAAACTACACTTGCCGTTGATAATGTACATATTCCTTATATTATGTATCTAGATGGAGATAAGAAGCAAGATTTTCTAGCCTTACAAGAAGGGATGCCAGTTAATAAATCTCATATCATGAGTATGAAAATTACCAATGGTTTGATGGATAAAAATCATAGCGAATTTTATAAGATGGCATTAGAAACTGCCAAGATTTTACATTCTAATAATAATAGTCCATTTAAGAATTTAATTAGATTTGATAGTAAGCCAGGTAAATTATATTCATTAGCAATTACAACACTTGCTACAAAAAAAGCTACAGATCTAATCTTCAGTCTATATGGTAGCGCCAAAATTGCCATACAATACGGCAAAGACGCAGAATGGCTCGCAAATATGATTGATAATGCATACTACGCCCTCATAGACACTCAAAAAGGCGCAGCTTTAATGGCTGACAACAAACTATTAAAACCTGCACCAGATGGAGCAAAGATTGGAAGTTATTACTTAATTGCGTTAGGAAATTCTTTGGCGGCACGTTGCCTATTACTTGGTACAGATGATCCTGATGAGGATGATCTAAAATTAATGGTAGATACGGCGGTAGATAACTTAAATCTCGATGCATCATCACACACAACAGGCAAAAACAAATATACCCCTTATTTTAATTTTGCACAAGACTTTTTTGCGGATCTTCAACCAAGTATTGAAGATATGGATGAAATGAACGAAGAAGAATTAGATATATCGCCCAAAATGCTAGGATTCCATCATGGTATTCCTACAATTCTGATCAACTGTCTTTCTCCTTCAACTTTTGGAGTGTCAGAATTACCAAAACAAAAGAAAGAGAGAAAAACAAAGGCAATAGCAAAAATGCCAGATGAAGAGTTGACAGACGATGAAGAATATTGTAAAATAAAAACACATGTAGACGATCCAGATTTTGATGAAGAAGAAGGTGATACTAAATGAAACAAATTAGATTATGGAAATTAGGTAACTTAGATAAAAGAATCTTTCCAGCTTTAAGTGAAAATTATATTAATTATATTGTTTGTGGTAAACTAGAACCAACAGTAAGGACTAAGACAAATGAATAAAGTTCTATTAACAGGCAGACTCACCCGTGATGTAGAATCACGAACAACACCAAGCGGTAATACTGTTTTTAATTTCGGACTGGCCGTGTCCGAAGGGAAAGATCGTGTAACATTCGTAGAAATTGAAGCGTGGGATAATGTTGCAGCCGGTATTTCCCCATACCTTACAAAAGGTAAAGGAATTGAGGTAGATGGTCGTATAAAAGTAGATGAATGGGAAGATAAAAACGATGGGACAAAACGAAAATCTACCAAAGTAGTAGCAAATCAACTAACTTTCGCCCCAGGTAGTCCTAAAAAGGACGACGGAGAAGACTCCGAAGTTAAACCTGAGACGAAGGCGAAGTCAGCAGGAAAAGTAGTATCTGGTAAAAAAGCCGGAAAAGTAGTAACACCTGTTGTAGTAGAAGCTGAAACGGAAAATGAAGATGACGACATCCCATTTTAATTAACTAATTATGGCCGAGATGTGGGTTCGAGTCCCACTTTCTATAAATCGTTTGGCCCCAAAACTAAGCCTGATCAGCGATGTTTTAATACTATAGAGACGTTTATAGTATCGGCGCACGTACGAAATAGTTTAACTGGTAGAACACGGCCTATCTTTTATAGGAGAAATAAATGCGATTTTCAATTATTATAACTTCCCTGCTAACTCTTGGAAGTTTCACTCAATCAGTCTTTGCCCAACATCACCACCCTGCAAATGTTGGTATTCCTCAACACCATTACCAAAATAATGGTTATCCATTAAATTATGGTAGAGGAAATTATTATAATGCTCCTAGAAATTATGGAGTAAGAACTGGATATGGGTATAATCCGTATTTAGGATTTGGTCTAGTAAATCCGGCCTACCTCAGTAATTTAAGTTATCCTCTACTACCATGTCCATATCCATATGGTACTCAACAATATAGGTGGTGTTTCTTTAGACAGTATGGATATTACCCATATTAGACCTAAAAAAAATAAAACCACGGTGTATTATAAATATAGAAACAAAAAACTATATTTAAGGAGCGTTATAATGTTACATCGTGTTTTTGAATTTTTAGCTAGTTATAGAGAAGGTATATTACCTCTTGAATCTGGTGAATCAGAAATTGAGGTATTGCTAGGTAGAACCCCTAAAGAAGTTTGGGTGCGTAAATGTAATGTAGAAGGTATGAATGTATGCGGTGCCGATCATGATTGGTTAGATTTTGAAATAACTAACAATGGTTTTATTATTTTCTCTGACGTGAAATCTGAATCAATTGTCATAGAATGGTTTGTCTGGTTCTAATATTTTAGGAACTCTATAGTGAAAATTAGTGTGATAGGCTGGTATGGACACAATAATACTGGTGACGAAGCATATAAAATAGCTATTCCTAAAATATTTCCAGATGATAAAATCAGTTTTGCTGAAGTGATAGATGAAAGAGACGATGCCGATCTTATCCTCTTAGGAGGAGGCGATATCGTCTCTGATTTTTTCATTAGAGAAATTAAAAAAGTAAATAAGAAAAAAATAGCGGCGTCAGTAACTATACATAAAGGTTCTGCTCTATCTCACTTAAATTTATTTGAAGAAATTAATGTTCGAGACATACAGTCTTTGGCTGTGGCAAAAAATTATGTAGAAGAGAATAAACTTCATTATTTGCCAGATTTCACACTATCACTCGTACCAAATAAATCTAATGGTAAAAGACTTATTAAAAAATATTTTGATAATGAAAACCACACTTTACTTAATAAATTAATAATAGTAAATATTAATAGTTACTTAAGTCATATAAAACCATCATCAGAAAGAAAAGGCTTTACATGCTTTTTAAAATTGGCACAGGATATCGCCGATCTGACTGATAAGACCGAAGCTAGTTTTTTATTTATACCCTTTGGAACAAAACCACCTGATGATGATAGAGTCACAAATAGTTTCATCAATGCATGTTGTCAAAAACAAAATAAAAATATAGTTATCTACGACAGAATTAATGTGATAGATACTTTAGATATAATTTCCGCAGCGGATATAGTTATCAGTAGTAGATTACATTGTACAATATTTTCAACTATAGCTAGTGTTCCATTTATAGATATAACACACCACGATAAAAATTTAGGTTTTATAAAAACACTGAATAAAATTGAATGGTCAATTCCATTCTGGAACTTTGAATATCAAAAATGTGTAAATCTAATTAACAAATTTTTATTTGAAGATAATAAAGATAATATAGAAGATCTCAATAATTTTACATCTAAATCAAGAATGCAACTGTTAAATTTTAGTGAAAGAATTAAACGTGATTGTTTACTTGTGCATTAAAGACAACATAGTTGTTAAATATACTAAAAAACCTCTTCATACCAATATTTATGAAGTGATTAGAGTTAACGTAGATAATCCAGATCTATTAATAGGCCGGGAATATAAGCAGGAAAGCTCATATATTGATAAAGATAAATTTAAGTTAGCTGTAATCTGTAATTGGGGAGATCGATGTGGAATAGCTACTTATAGTAAGTATCTTATAGATGCTTTACAAAATAAAGTCGATGAAATAAAAATTTTCGCCGAAAAAAATAATGTGGAAGCAAACCTCAACTATAATGTAGAATACTCTTGGAATAGAGGTCATTCTATGCTGGAAACTATCGAAAAAATTAAAAAATGGGGAGCAACCGCAGTACTGATACAACATGAATTCGGAATTTTTCCAAAGGGACAACATTTTCTGCCTATGCTTCAAGCATTAGAAACAACTCCTTACGCACTCACTCTGCACTCAGTCTATGACGGACATAAAGATAAAGTTATCGCTACATCCAATATAAAAAATATCATAGTACATAATCAAGCAGGATATGATTGTTTAAGACGATGCGGTAACACCCAATCTATCACGGTTATCCCTCATGGCTGTATTATTTTCCCCGAACCTGTAGAACATATTTGGCCTCATTTTGGAGAATATTCTCTAGTTCAATTTGGATTTGGATTTGGATATAAGGGTGTAGATGTTGTATTAAAAGCAATAAGGAAACTAATTGATAAGAATCCAAAATTTAATGATATATTTTATGCATTTTACCTAACAACTAATGACCATTCCAATAAATCAACAAATCAGTATTATCAAGAAATGCTTGATCTATCAGAAAGTCTAAACTTAAGAGATAATTTTAGTATACAGAAAGGCTACTTGACAGATTCACAGGTAAATGATATACTAAGAACATTCAGAACTTCTATATTTCATTACGTTACAGACCCTCGCAATATTGTTTATGGAGCTTCTGGAGCGGTAAGGTTAGCTTATTCTAATAAATCTCCGGTTATCCTGTCACAATCAAAAATGTTTACTGAATTAGAAGGCGTCTCTCCAAAACCAAAGACAATAGACGATTTAACAAACGAAATAGAAAAAGTTCTATCTAGTGAGAGTTATAGAAAACAAATTATTCGTCATCAAGATAATTATGTTATAAATAATTCATGGGATAAAGTAGCAGATCAATACGTTAAAACCTTAAAGGAAATTGTTTTCAAATGCAAGAAGCCTATTTAATGTATTCAGATATCGCTGATAATAGCAATAAAACATTATATATTAAAGTTGACGGGGTTACATTAAGTAGTTCATGGGGAAGAGTAGGCGATTCTCTACAGACAAAATCATGGACTTTTTCTTCACCATCGTTGGCTGAAAAAGAATATAATAAAAAGATCAAAGCTAAAATTAAAAAAGGTTATGAACAGGTCGAAGTTGCTGGTATTAATATAGATAAACCGAGTAATATAAATTTAGCCCAAGTAGCAGCTCAAGAGATTGATGTTGATTCTGAAGATACAAGAAATCTTATTAAATGGTTGACATCTCAAAATATTCATCAGATTTGCTCTAATACAACTATTCAATACAATTCGACAAAGGGGTTATTTACTACACCAATTGGTGTCGTTGTTGGACAGTCAACAATAGATAAGGCCCGCATAAAATTAACAAATATCTCTAACATACTAGCCGCATCATCTTATGATAACTCATTGCTGATTTCGGAAGCTAATTCCTACCTGAAATTAATTCCACAAGATCTTGGTAGAGCTAGAGATAAACTAGATATAAATAAAATCTTTGTCGGAGATAATAAGATTGCAAAACAAATCGATATTTTAGATTCACTCGAAGCAAGTTTACTTTCTCTCTTGACATCGCCTACGTCGAAGGATACAATGGAAGAACAAGCCAAGACATTCGAGTGTAAATTACATAGAATTAAAGATTCTCATTTAATTAATGAAATAGATAAACTTTATCAATCGTCAATAAAATTGACACACCTTTCTTCAAAATGTCAACTTAAAGATGTTTATGAAGTTAGTATCCCATCGATGCAAGTAGCTTGGGAAAATTATGGAGGAAAACTTACTAATATTCAAAGATTGTGGCATGGAACAAGAGTCTCAAATGTTCTATCAATCTTAAAAAGAGGTTTGGTTACTCCAAAACAAGGCGTTTCCGTACTAAATGGTTCAAATTATGGCGTAGGAACTTATTTCAGTAATAGTTCAACTAAATCACTCAATTACGCAGTGCCGGGCACTTGGTTTACAGGAAATGAAAAACGATATTTCATGTTTCTGAGTGATGTAGCTTTGGGTAAATATCATGTGCCAAAAAGTTCCAACGAATCTCTACCAAAAACAGGATCAGATTCTACTTGGGCTCGGGGCGGTGAATCCGGAGTTATGTACGACGAAATTGTCATTTACAGATCAGATCAATGTAATTTAATATATTTATGTGAATTTGCCTAGTATTACAAGGAGAAATGGTGTTTGGACTTAACAAATCAACTCGATATGAATATGAAAGTATAACTTCAAAGAAACCTATTGAAGCAAATTCTAATTTTGAGGTCGCAGATTTAATTAACGAGCGCGGTCAATATGGTTGGGAACTGATTGGTACAATTCTTGATGTACAAAGTATGTCTTATATCTACTATTTTAAAAGGACAAAATAAAATGGAAAAGTTTAATAAAGATGATAAAGTAACAATTTCTACGAATGTTCTAAAAATCTATGGCGTATCTCAAGACCATGTATTTTCCGTTGTTAATACAGATAAAGATGGATACGTTAAACTTAATAATGGTTGGTATATTGATCCTAAATATCTAATTAAAAATCCTACCAATTCAATTACGGACGGAAGAATTTCTATAAATGATAAAGAGCTAGAAGATCTAGTCGATAGTAAATTAGATCAATTAGTTGGAGCAGGTCAGATGTTTACTTCATATGATGTCACAAAACAGCTTCGCGAAGATAATCCAATTCTCAATATTATTCATGAAAAGGTAAAGGAAATCGTAGAAAATATATATAATAGCAACTATAATTTGACAAGAAGTTTAATCAATATTGCAACCCCCAATCCCTGGCTTTATCACGATTATTATCAAGACCCAAATGATTATGTAGCAAAACAAACACCACTACCAGAAAAAAATTCTGGCAATAGAATACTAAAGATGTCATTTAATTTTAAATAAAAGGAGAATAAGTTGCCTACTAAAATCATCAAATGTGGATGTGATGGATATTTAGGGAAAAGACAAGGAAGTGAATTTCAGGAGTCAGCCTATAAAGGAGGGCTCCGAGTTCATAATTCAACATCAAAAGAACACACATATCGATGTAGCGTCTGTGGTATAGAAAGAAGTCATGGTGGAGGAGACGACAATGATAAAAAGAAAAAGAAATGAACTTAGTTGCGCTGCGATCTTATTCCTGTTATTAACTTTTCCTGCTAATCTGTCATTCGGACAGGGATTTGGCAGAATCCAGGGCCAAGGTCAATATAATAATTATAACAATGGAATGGGGTTTGGGGTGATAAGCCCCAACTACGGTCCTCTTACATTCAGATATCCTATTGAAAACGTTATTTCCAATGCATTTCCTGGTCAATTTAGAGTATATACTCCTTACGGAGTAATTCGCCAAAATAGCGGAATAAGCAGAAAAAGTAATGGTGGTAGGAGAGCAAAATGAGCTATGCTCAATCGGGAACAGATCTGGCTATTAATAGATTATTTCCTTACGACTATAAAGGAATATACGTGGATGTCGGTTGTTCATTCCCAATTATTGGTAGCAACACTTTTCTTTTCTATGAAAAGGGGTGGAGAGGCATCTGTATTGATCCTGTCAAATCATGTATCCA
>Ga0105238_10004291_pt1 | contig 14150 bp, 9 predicted proteins | sample KBSC34metaG_FD_81526 | JGI IMG/M metagenome (GOLD analysis project Ga0105238, IMG submission 81526) | Corn rhizosphere microbial communities from Kellogg Biological Station, Michigan, USA - KBS C3-4 metaG | ecosystem: Host-associated > Plants > Roots > Rhizosphere > Soil | place: Michigan, USA... | reverse complement strand
TGCGCATTCAGGTCGCGCACCCAGGCGGACAGGCCGGCGTGCATCGGATATTGCGTGAGGTGCCAGTCGAGGCTCTGGTCGTGGTTCCACTCGCGCCACTGCCCGAACTCCCCGCCCATGAACAGCAGCTTCTTGCCGGGATGCCCCCACATGTACCCGAGCAGGCAGCGCAGGTTGGCGAAGCGCTGCCAGTCGTCTCCGGGCATCTTGCCGATCAGCGAGCCCTTCCCGTACACGACCTCGTCGTGCGACAGCGGCAGCACGAAGTTCTCGCTGAACGCGTACCACAGGCTGAAGGTGATCTCGCCGTGGTGGAACTGGCGATACACGGGGTCGAGCGCGTAGAACTTGAGCGTGTCGTGCATCCAGCCCATGTTCCACTTCAGCCCGAAGCCGAGTCCGCCGAGCCATGTCGGCCGCGAGACCTGCGGCCATGCCGTGGACTCCTCCGCGATCGTCTGCACGTCGGGATGCGCCTGGTAGACCGCTTCGTTCAGCTCGCGCAGCAGCGAGACCGCCTCGAGATTCTCGTGCCCGCCGTGAACGTTGGGCACCCATTCGCCCGCGCGCCGGCCGTAGTCGAGATACAGCATCGACGCCACCCCGTCGACGCGCAGTCCGTCGATGTGGTAGCGATCGAGCCAGAAGAGGGCGCTCGAGAGCAGGAACGCGCGCACTTCGTGGCGTCCGTAGTTGAAGATGCAGCTGCGCCATTCGGGATGAAAGCCCTGCCGCGGATCGGCATGCTCGAAGAGATGCGTGCCGTCGAAGTACGCGAGACCATGCTCGTCGCTCGGGAAATGCGAGGGCACCCAATCGAGGATCACGCCGAGTCCGCGCTGGTGCAGGTGATCGACGAACGCCATGAAGTCTTCCGGCGATCCGTAGCGCGCGGTGGGGGCGAAGTACCCCGTCGTCTGGTAGCCCCACGAGCCGTAGAACGGATGCTCGGTGATCGGCATCAGCTCGACGTGCGTGAATCCCATATGCGCGGCGTAGTCCGCGAGCAGCGGAGCGATCTCGCGATAGCCGAGCAGGCGATCGGGCTGCCCCGGATCGCGCCGCCACGAGCCGAGGTGCACCTCGTAGATCGACATCGGCGCAGCGAGCGCGTTGCGCTGCGCGCGCGTGCGCATCCACGCCTCGTCCTGCCACGCGTACTCGAGCGCGTTGATGACCGATCCGGTGTGCGGCGGGGCCTCGGTCGCAAAGGCGAAGGGATCGCTCTTGTCCGCCTGGTACCCGCGATGGCGCGAGCGCACGCGATACTTGTAGCGATGCCCCGGCTGCGCGCCGGGCACGACACCTTCCCAGATCCCGGAAGCGTCGCTGCGCGGCGTCAGGCGATTACGCGCGCCGTCCCACGCGTTGAAGTCGCCGACGACCGACACGTGCTCGGCGTTCGGCGCCCACACGGCGAAGCGCGTCGCGCCGGCGCTGCGCAGCACATGCGCGCCGAGCTTCTCGTAGAGGCGGTAGTGCGAGCCCTGGCGAAAGAGATGCAGGTCGTAGTCGGTGAGAGCCGAGCGCGCCCTCTCGTCGGCCGCGGTGGCCGGCGCTGCAGGGGGCGAAGGACTGTCGGCATGCGGTTTGGGCACGGTAGGCGGACGAAACAACCCCGCGCGCGGCGCTCGCCGCGGCGCACGCGGGCGTTGCATCTCAATTCAGCAGGTTGGCGTGCGGTCGGCGGGTTTGTGCGGGCTCGGATGGATTCTCGGGCAGCTCGACGGCGTCGTTGGCGGCGTGCAGGGCTTCGGTGTCCATCTCGAGCATCGGCACCTGCTGCGCGCTCGTCGCCGCGCCCTCGGGCGCAAGTGCGGCGTCGAGGAAGGCGTCGACCCACCAGAATACGTCATGCCGGCGAATCGCGTGGCGCATCCGGCGCATGCGGGCCCGCCGCTCGGCAGGCTCCATGGCGCAGGCCACGCGAATGGCATCCGCCACACCTTCGATGTCGTAGGGGTTCACGAGCAGCGCCCCGCGGCGCAACTCCGCGGCGGCGCCCGCGAACTCGGACAGGATCAGCACGGCATCCTCGGACAGGCTTGCCGCGCAGTATTCCTTGGCGACGAGGTTCATCCCGTCGCGAAGCGGTGTCACCAGCGCGACGTCGGCCGCGCGGTAATACGCGAGGAGCTCGGTCGGCGTCAGATGGCCGTACACGTACCACACCGGCACCCAGCCGCCCGGCTTCATGAACTCGCCGTTGATGCGGCCCACGAGCTGCTCGATCGTGCTCTTGAGCTCGTCGTACTCGGGAATGTCCACACGGCTCGGCACGACCACCTGGATGAGCGACACACGGCCGCGCATGTGCGGGCAGCGGTGCAGCAGGTCATGGAACGCCTGCAGGCGATGCGGAATGCCCTTGGTGTAGTCGAGCCGGTCGATGCCGAGCACGAGCGTGCGGTTCGGCAGCAGCCGATGGATCTCCGCGGCCTTGCGCGTGACCTCCGCGGTCGCGGCCTGGCGCACGATCGTGTCGACGTCGATGCTGATCGGGAACGCGCCCACGCGGATGCTGCGATTGCTCCGCAGGACGGTGAGCACCGGGCCCTTGCCCTCGAACTGCGCATCGGGCACCAGCGCGCGGACGCACTGCACGAAATTGCGGCGATCGCGCGCGGTCTGGAAGCCGATGAGATCGTACTGCAGGAGCGCGTCGATCAGCTGCGTGCACCACGGCAGCTTCGAAAACAGATCGAGCGACGGGAACGGGATGTGCAGGAAGAAGCCGAGCCTCGATCGAACGCCGCTCGCGCGAAGCTCGGCGCCGACGTTCATGAGATGGTAATCGTGCACCCAGATGAAGTCGTCGCTCCGGGCGCGCGCCGCGACCGCTTCGGCGTACTTGCGGTTGACCGCCTTGTACGTGCGCCAGTACACGGGGTCGAAGTTGCATACCGACTGAAGGTCGTGGAACAACGGCCAGACGATTTCGTTGGAAAATCCCTGGTAGAAGTCGTGGACCTCCGACGCGTTCAGCATGACGGGCGCGAGGTTGTAGCCACAGCCCGCGCCGACGTCGGCCAGCACCTGGTCGAGCTCCCGCGAGGCGGGCGCCTCGGTGCCGAGCCAGCCGATCCAGGTACCACCGCGCTGCCGAAGGATCGGCACGAGCGCGCTGATGAGGCCCCCGGAGCCCGGCTGCACCTGCCATTTGCTGTCGCCGTCGCGTGTCACGACGAACGGCAGCCGGTTCGACACCACGATGAGCCGTTGCGTCGGGTTTCTCATGGGGATCGTCTGCCGTCCGCTCGTTGTTCGCAGAATGAGATGCACGCGTGGCGCCTTGGGCGCTCCCCCGATTTACGCATGCCGGCGCCGATGGCGGAATCGGCGTTTGTCCTACGCCGTGTCGGGCTTCGGCGTCTTTCGAGCGTCTTCGGCTTGCATCAGGCCGGTTCCACCGCGATCGACTGCATGCTGCCCCGCAGCGACGGCACGCGGCATCGTTGGAGGTCGAGATTGGCGAGGATCGGCAGATGGTCCGAGGCGAGCCGCGACAACGCGCTGCGGTGCACCGTGATACCGCCGAGGCACGCGCGCGGTTTCACCCAGATCCGATCGAGCGCCGCCACGGGACGTCCCGCCGGGAAGGTCGCCGGCGAGGGCGGCCGGCCGAAGTGCGCGTGCAGCCAGCGCAGCGGACGGCCCCACAGGAACCATTCGTTCAGGTCCCCGAGCAGCACCGTCGGACCGCGATGAGTATCGGCGTTCACCTCGCCGAGCAGCCGTTGCACCTGGTAGCGCCGCTCGGTAGGGCGCAGGCCGAGATGCGTCGCCATCACGCGCAGGGTGACGCCCTCGCCGCAGGCGATCGTCGCATCGAGCGCGCCGCGCGGCTCGTGCCCGGGAACCGAGAGATCGAGGCGGCGGTGCGCCACGATCGCATGGCGCGACAGCAGGGCGTTGCCGTAGCGTCCGTGCGTCGGATGCATCAGCGTCGGACCGGGCAGCGACGCGTAGCCGGTCGCGGCCTGCAGGTGCGCCAGCATGTCGAACGTCCCGGCGCCGAGCTGCACCTCCTGCAAGGCGATGACGTCGGCGTCGAGCTCGCGCACCACGTCGGCGACGCGCTCGGGATGGAACCGTCCATCGCGGCCGATGCCGATGTGGATGTTGTACGACGCGAGGCGCAGGCGATCGACGCTCATGGAGCGGCTCAGTCGCCTGCGGTGGCTGGCGCGCGATCGCGCCGCGCGAGGCGGCGCTGCAGCATCACCGCGCTTCCGCCGAGCAGTCCCGCGATGATCGCCAGCAGCGCGAACGTGACGAAGCTCGGATTCTGCACGCTTGCCACGATGCGGTCGACGAACAACACGATGCCCAGTATGCCCGGCAGCAGGCCGATTGCCGTGCCGAGCAGGAAATCGCGCAGGCCGATGTGCGACGCGCCCGCGACGATGTTCACGATGCTGTACGGCGCCACCGGCATGATGCGCACGAGCACGACCGCCAGCAGGCCGCGCTCGGCGAGCTTGCGGCTGATGGCGTTGAGGCGTTCGCCCGCGAGCCTTCGCACCGTCTCGCGACCGAGCGTGCGACCGATGAGGTAGGTCGTGAGCCCGGAGAGCAGGCTTCCTGCGAGCGCATACACGGCGCCGAGCGCCGGGCCGAACACCACGGCGGTCGCGGCAATGAGCACCGTGACCGGAACCACCATGAGTCCCGCCACCACGTACGCCGCGAGAACGAGCACCGGCGTAGCCGGCAGTTCGTCGAGGCGATCCGCGTAGCCGATGAGGGCATTGAGGTCGAGCCAGTCGCGCAGCGGGGTCCAGCGCCACGCTACGGCCAGGATCGCGATTGCGCAGATGAGGACGCCGAGGCCGATGAGGCGTCCGCGCAACGGCTTCTGCGCGTGTTCCGGCACGAAGTCGCGCACGACCGCATCCGAGACGAGCGGCTGCTCGGGGTCGATGACCGCCGCGTCCGGCACGAGCGCATCGACGTCGCTCGAGATGCGCGGCTCGAGCGGCGTCAGCGTGCGCGAGTTGCCTCGCAGCGATTCGACGGCGCGGATCAAGCTGCCGTGCGCGCCGAGCGCGTCCTTGACACGCTCGGGCGCTACGCCGAGGTGCTCACCGAGCAGCCGATCGCGCAGCGCGCCGATCGCCGCGCGCAGCCGCGGGTCGCCCCGCGCCTCGATGGCGAGGTTGCACTCGGTGTCGAAGCCGAGCGAGCGATTGCTGAGATTCGCGGAGCCCATGGTGAGCAGCTCGTCGTCGACGACCATCACCTTGCTGTGCACGTTGAGGCATGCATGGTCGGCGAGGCCGGCGAGCTGGGGGCAGTACATCCGGAATCGCTTGTGCGCGTCCGCCGACACGAGCCGCCGGTACAGGCGCGCTCGCAGCACGCCCATGGTGGTCTCCTCGAGCCAGCCGCTCTCGGTGCGCGGTGACACGAGGACGGCCTCGGGGCCGCGCGGCTCGCGCAACCTCTCGGCGAGCGCGCTGCCGATCGCGTTCGAGCTGAAGTACTGGTTCTCCATGAAGATGCGATCGCGCGCGGCCGCGAGCGCGTCGAGGTGCAGCTGACGCACTTCGGCAACGCCCTGCGAGCCCTGGTAGGCGGGCTCCGTGCGCGCGATCGCGACCTCGGCATCGGCGATGTCCACCGCGACGTCGCTCGGCCAGGGATCGTGGTCCGGCGCGTCCACCGCCGGCGGCGCGTTGCGGCAGCCGGCGCGGCGCCAGCGATCGCGGCACAGGTCTCCGAGCGCGCGCGCGACGTCGCCGTCGACCAGCGCCTGCACATCGTGGAACGGGCCGTACCGCTTGCCGTCGCTATCACGGCGCATCGGCTCGTCCGGCGCGTGCGACGAGGTGTCCCAGCGGCGCTGCGCGAGATCGAATCCGCCGACGAATGCGACGGCGTCGTCGATCACGACGACCTTCTGATGATGCGACGCGCCCATCGGATGGCGCGCATCGAGCCGGAACGTGAGCCTTCGGTGTGTTCGCCAGTCGAGCTTGTACACAGGCAGCCATTCGCGCTCGAAGGCATACAGCATCGCGAAGTCCCAGCTCAGGATGCACCCGCGCAGGCCACGGCGGCGCGCGACGACGGCGTTCAGGAAATCGCCGAGCGGCTCGGGATAGCCGTCGTTCGCGCCCTCGGGCACGAGCAGCATGCGGCTGTCGATGTCCCAGCCGAGAATGAAGAAGGAATGGCGCGCTTGGCGCAACGCCTGGCGCACCGCCGTGAAATAGGCTGCACCGTCGACCAGGAACGACAGGCGGTGCGCGTGCTCGACCCGCCAGCAGTTCCGGCCCGGCTCGAGCAGCGCATCGGTGCGGCGTGCGGCGCTATCCGGCGGCATTCGCGCGTCTTCGCATAACGTTCAAGATCACGATGCTGCGGCGTCGAACGTGACGTGATCGGTGCACACGAGCTCCTCGGCACGCTCGAGCATGGCGTGATCCGTGAGGTCGAGCCGCAGCGGCGTCATCGCGATGTAGCCGTGCTCCACCGCCCAGCGATCGGTGCGGGGCTCGGCGGGTTGCAGCGGCACGACGGTCATCCAGTAGTGGCGGCGGCCCATCGGGTCGGTGCCGGGCACGACCTTGCCGTCGTAGTGGCGCACCGACTGGCACGTCCAGCGCAGGCCCCGCGGCGTCTCCGCCGGCAGGTTCACGTTGACGAGGCGCAGCGCCGTCGCGGGCAGCAGCGTCTCGAGCACGGCCGCGACCCACGGCTTCATGCGCTCGAAGTCGGGCTCGTCGTCACCGACGGGCGTGCTGAGCGCGATGCCGCGAAGGCCGAGGAGCGCCGCCTGCTTGGCCGCGGCCAGCGTGCCGGAGTGCCATATCGAGTTGCCGAGGTTGCTGCCGAGGTTGATGCCCGACAGCACGACGTCGACGCTGCCCCAGATATGGGTGCCGAGTGCAACGCAATCGGCGGGCGTGCCGTTGACGCGATACGCTTCGACCGGCCGGTTGGGCGTGCGCTTGTAGGACAAAGGCCGGCCCGCAGTGATCGAATGTCCGGCAGACGACATCTCCACGTCGGGTGCGACGATGCAGGCTTCGCCGAAACGGCGAGCGACCTCGGCGAGCGCCACGATGCCGGGACTGTAGATTCCGTCGTCGTTGGTGATGAGGATGCGCATGATCGAGCCTCGCTTCAGTCCCATTGGTCCGGCACACGCGCCAATCGTTCCGGCGACGGCGTGACGTCATGCGCGTGACGCTGATCCACAATCCCGGGGCTGGCGCGGGTAGCGCGCGCGTCGACGTCGACGACCTGGCGACGCTGATACGCGGCGAGGGGCACACGCTTCGCGTGCAGGCGACGGAGGAGGGCTGGGAGACGGCGCTCGACGCCCCCGCGGATCTCGTCGCTATCGTCGGTGGCGACGGAACCGTCGGCGAGGTCGCGCGCCGCATGATCGGCCGCGGCGTTCCGCTTGCGGTGCTGGCCGCCGGCACGGCGAACAACATCGCGATGACGCTCGGCACCGAGCACTGCGGCGCCGATGCGCAGGTCAAGGCGTGGAACAGCGCGCGGCGTCTTGTGTTCGACGCCTGCCGCGCGGAGGGCCCCTGGGGTTGTCGCTACCTCGTCGAAGGGCTCGGTTGCGGCCTCTTCACCTGGGGCATGCGGGCGGCCGACCGGAGCGCGCACACCGACGGCGCGGCGCCGGCGGAGAAGCTCGCCGCGATCCTGGCAATGCTTTCGGAGCGTGTCTCGTCGCATGCGACCACGCGCATCGAGGGTACGCTCGACGGTGACGACATCTCAGGCGCCTACGTGATGCTCGAGGCGATGAACACGCAGTTCATCGGTCCGAACCTCTTCCTCGCGCCACAGGGGCGACCGGGCGACGGCTTGCTCGACATCGTGAGCGTCGAGGACTCCGCGCGCGCGCAATTCCGCGAGCACTTGCAGAGCTGGCGCCGCGGCGCATTGCGTCCCGCGCAGTGGCCGTCGCGGCAGGGCCGCCATCTCGTGCTGCGGTGGAGCGGATTTCCACTGCACCTCGACGATCGATTCTGGCCGGGCGACGGCAGCGTCCGCGACGACACCGTGCAGATCGACGTGCGCGTGGTACCCGCTGCGCTGGAGTTCCTCGTGCCCCCGGATACCGAGCACCCGCCGGTGCCGTGAAGGCGTACACGCAGGCGCTGGTCTCGCAGCGTCGACACCATCCTAAGTCGAGAGCTCGACCAGGAATCGCGTGAGCAGGAGCATCTCGGCGGGATCGTCGACGTAGAGCGCCGCGCCGCTGTCCTCGCGCAAGCCGACGCGTACGCCGAGCACGAGGTCCGCCGGCAGGTCGAACACATGCTCGTCGGTGTCGTCGTCGCCGGCATACACCGCGCAGCCGCTCGGCACGTGCTCGAGCAGCAACTCGCGCAACGAGTCGCCCTTGGTGGGCGCGCCGGGCGGCAGCACGTTCACGACGCACTTGCCGGGGATGACCTTGGGTGGCGGAGCGAGCGACGCGATGAGACGGCGGATGACGCGCTCGGCGAGCTCGTGGTCGGGTGCATGCCGATAGTGCAGGGACAGCGAGTAGCGCTTGTCCTCCAGAACGATGCCCGCCTCGGCCAGCGCCGGATCGGTGGACGACGCGATCGCATCGCGCCACGCCATGCTGACCTTCACCATGGCGCGCGTGCGCGCTTCCCAACCCGGCAGCCCCTCCATGCCGTGATTGCCGAGCACGTAGCGTGGCTCGAACGCGAGCATGCGGCGAGCGTCGTCGGATCCGCGCCCGGTGAGCACAGCGACCGGCGCGACCTCGCAGAGGCCGCGCAGCGCGTCCTGCAAGGCGTCGGGGATGCGCGCCGTTTCGGGGCGCGCCACGATGGGCGCGAGCGTGCCGTCGATGTCGAAGGTGAAGAGCGGCTTGCGCGCGACGAACCGTGCGAGCGTGTCCCGCCCGGCGGGGCTCAACGCATGCGTGGTCATGCCGAGGCGGTCGTCGCCTTGCGGGCGGCGAGGCCCTGCGCGCGCAGCGCGTCGAGCGATGCGTTCGGCGTGAGCGCCTGCGGATCGATCCGCACGTGCAGCAGGGCCGGCCCGCCGTGCGCGCGCGCGCGCTCGAGCGCGGCCGGGAATTCGTCGGTGCGAAGCACCGTCTCTGCGTGCGCACCGTACGCGCGCGCAAGCGCGGCGAAGTCGGGATTGCGAAGGTCGGTGCCGGACACGCGTCCCGGGTACGTGCGCTCCTGATGCATGCGAATCGTGCCGTACATGCCATTGTCGACGACGACGAAGATCACGCCGAGGCCGTACTGCACCGCCGTCGCGAGCTCCTGGCCGTTCATGAGGAAGCAGCCGTCGCCGTTCCACGAGACCACCACGCGGCCGGGGTGAAGGATCTTCGCCGCGATCGCGGCAGGCACGCCGTAGCCCATCGCGCCGACGTACGGCGCGAGCTGAGTGCCCCGCCCGCGATAGCGAAAGCCGCGATGGAGCCATACGGTGCAATTGCCGGCACCGTTCGTCACCACGGCATCGTCGGGCAGCGCTTCGTCGAGCATGCGCACGAGCGCGCCGGGATCGACGTCGCCGGGCGCGGGACGCGGCGTGCGCCACGCCTCGTAGTCCGCGTGCGCCGACCGCGCCTGCACGCGCCATCGCGCGTCGGCGAGGCGTGTCGCATCGAGCGCGCGCAGGAATTCGCCGGGTGTTGCGATGACGCCGAGCGTCGGCTGGTAGACGCGCCCGATCTCCTCGGCGCCCGGGTGCACGTGGATCAGTGCCTGGCGCGGCAACGGAACGTCGAGCAGCGTGTAACCCGACGTCGTCATCTCGCCAAGGCGTTCACCGACCACGAGCAGCACGTCGGCGTCGCGCACGCGCGCCGCGAGCTTCGGATTGATGCCGATGCCCACGTCGCCGGCATAGTGCGGATGCCGGTTGTCGATCAGGTCCTGGTGGCGGAACGCGCAGGCGACGGGGATCCCGGTCGTGTCGCTGAACGCGCGCAGCGCATCGCAGTCGGAGGCGTCCCAGCGCTGTCCGCCGACGAGGCACAGCGGCGCCTTGGCGCCCGCGAGCAGCGATTGCGCGGCGGCCACGTCCTGCGCCGTCGGCGCGATGCGGATGGCGTCGATGCGCGGCGGGTCCTGCACGTCGGCGCGCGCGGCGAGCATGTCCTCCGGCAGCGCGAGCACCACAGGACCCGGGCGGCCGGCCAGCGCGCGGCGAAAGGCCTGCGCCATGTATTCGGGCACCCGATCGGCGCGATCGATCTGCGCCGCCCACTTCACGCTCGCGCCGTACATGCGCCGGTAGTCGATCTCCTGGAAAGCTTCGCGATCCATCGCGTCGGTGCCGACCTGGCCCACGAGCACGATGAGCGGCGTCGAGTCCTGCACCGCGGTGTGAATGCCGATCGCCGCATTGGATGCGCCGGGTCCGCGCGTGACGAGCACGACGCCGGGCCGTCCGGTGAGCTTGGCATACGCCTCGCCCATGTAGGCGGCGCCGCCCTCGTGCCGGCAGACGATGAAGTCGAGGCGATCGCGGACGTCGTAGAGGGCGTCGAGCACGGCGAGAAAGCTCTCGCCGGGGACGCCGAAGGCGTGCTTCACGCCCTGCGCGAGCAGGCTGGCGACGACGAGCTCGCCGCCGGTACGTGCGGGCATTGTCCGTTCTCCCGGGAAACCGCCGATTCTACGCGACGCCCGGCACGCGGCCGCGCCGTCCGACCCGCCTTGCGCACCCCGGGCGATACCGCCCCTATAATGCGGCGCGCCCCATGTTCACGGACCCCACCCTGCACGCGGCCATCATCTTCGCCGGCATGGCGCTGGTGCTGACGCTGATCGCGTTCGCGTTCGGATCGTCCCGGCGGCGCGGGCTCGTGCCCATGCTCGTCGTGCTGATCGTGGGCCTCCTGATCGTGCTGGGGCGCGACACCCTGCAGTCCTGGTTCGGCAGCCCGACCGCGAACGCCGTGGCACGCGAGCTGGGTCTCGCGCTCGTCGCGTTCGGCTTCTTCCGCATCGCGATCATCTTCGTGTTCCAGACGGTGCTCGCGCGCCGGAACATTCCGAAAATCCTCGACGACGTCGTCATGGCGCTCGCGCTGGTCGGCTACGTCATCTACCGCCTCGAGGCGGGTGGCGTGAACCTCGCCGGGATGATCACCGGCACCGCGCTCCTCGGCGCGCTCGCGCTGTCGGGACAGCAGACGCTACTGAATCTGTGGGGCGGCCTCACGCTGCAGATGGAGAAGACCTGCCGCATCGGGGACTGGATACGCATCGACAACCTCGTCGGACAGGTGGTCACCATCCGCTGGCGCTACACGGCTATCGCGACGATATTCAACGAGACGATCGTCATCCCGAACGCACAGGTCATGAACAACCGCGTGACGGTGCTCGCGCGGCGCGGCGAGGAGTCGTACGCCTGGCTGCGATACCTGCCGTTCCAGCTCGCCTTCGCACACACGCCGAGCAAGGTCATCGAGCGGCTCGAGCACGCGCTCGCGGAAGCCGAGATCGCGAACGTGGTTCGCGATCCGCCGCCGCAGATCGGCTGCACCAACTACAACGAGAGCGGCGTCGAATACACGGTGCGCTACGGCCTCGTCGATCCGGCGGACTATTGGCGCACCGACTCGGCGATCCGTGCTCACCTGTTCGCGGCGATCGCGCGCGAGGGATTCACGATCCCGTATCCGCAGCGGGTGGTGGAGATGCGCGCGGACGCGCGTCCCGAGCAGGCGCAGGCCGACCGCGCGGCGCGACTGCGCGCGCTCCGCAGCAGCGATCTCTTCGGACCGCTCACCGACGAGGAGCGCGACGCGCTCGCGGCCGAGCTCAGCCCGCTGCTCTTCGCCGACGGCGACGTGATCTTCCACAGCGGCGAGAAAGCGGAATCGCTGTACCTCGTGGCGGAAGGCGCCGTGCGCGTCGTCAACGAGGGCAAGGATCGCCGCTACGAGCTCGCTCGGCTCGTGGCGCCGGCGTACTTCGGCGAGATGGGGCTGCTCCTCGGTCAGCCGCGCGCGGCGACGGTCGTGGCCGACGGCGAGGCGCTGTGCTATCGCCTCGACAAGCGCGGCTTCGACGCCATCATCCAGGCGCGCCCCGAGCTCGCCGACGCGCTCGCGCGCATGCTGGTGCAACGCCAGGCCGCCAACGACGCCACGCTGCGCGCGCTCGACGCGGACGCTCGCGCGCGTCACGCCTCGAGCCGCGCGAGCGAGTTCGTGCGCAGGATCCAGCAGTTCTTCGGCCTCGACCAGCGGGAGAAGGAGCCGGCGGGACGCAGACGATAGCTCTGCGCCGCACGGCCTCCAGGGGCGTCAGCGCCCGGCGATGATTTCCTCGCGCCTCACCGCGAACACCGCTTCCTCGGGCGAGGAGGTCGCGAGCCACGTGAAGGCGAGCCGCGGAAACGCCTCCTCGGCGGCGGCGCGATTGTGGCCGATCTCGACGACGAGCATGCCGCCCGGCGCGAGATAGCGCGGCGCGTCGCGCAGGATCGTGCGCACCGCGTCGAGGCCGTCGTCGCCGCCGGCAAGCGCCATCGCGGGCTCGTGGCGGTACTCGGCCGGCAGCTCGTCCATGGCCGTCGCCGTCACATACGGCGGATTGCTGATGATGAGGTCGTAACTCTTCTCGGGCAGGTTGGCGAAGAGGTCCGAACGGATCAGGTTGATGCGGCCGGCGAGGCCGTAATCGCTGACGTTGCGCTGGGCCACCGTCAGCGCGTCGGCGGAGAGATCCACCGCGTCGATGTCGGCTTCGGCAAAGGCGTGCGCGAGCAATATGGCGAGGCAGCCCGAGCCCGTGCAGAGGTCGAGCGCGCTTTGCACCGCGTGCGCGTCGCCGACGAATGGCATGAGGCCGTCGGGCAGGAGCTCGGCGATGTACGAGCGCGGGATGATGACGCGCTCGTCGACGTAGAACCTGAACTCGCCGAGGAAGGCCTCGCGCGTGAGATACGCGGCCGGCACGCGCTCGTCGATGCGGCGCGTGAAGAGCGCTGCGAGCTCGCCGCGCTCGGCGTGCGTGAGGCGCGCGTCGAGGAAGGGCTCGAGCCGGTCGAGCGGCAGGTGCAATGCGTGCAGCACCAGGTAGGCCGCTTCGTCATACGCGTTGGTGGTGCCGTGCCCGAAGGCGAGCCGCGCTTCACCGAAGCGCGTCACGGCCCAGCGCAGCCAGTCGCGTAGCGACTCGAGCTCGGCCGGGGCATTCACGCCGCCGCCGCGGGAAGGAGTAGCCGCTCGAGCAGGCCGCGGTAGATCGCCGACAGCGGCTCGAGCTCGGCGATGGCGACGCGCTCGTCGAGCTTGTGGATCGTCGCGTTCACCGGGCCGATCTCGACGATCTCGTTGCAGATGTCCGCGATGAACCGTCCATCGGAGGTTCCCCCTTCGCACGACAGCACGGGGGTCACGCCGCTCACCGACCGGATCACGTCCGACGCGAGGTCGACGAGCCGTCCGCGCGGGGTGAGGAACGGCCGGCCGTGCCCGGTCCAGGTGAGCGTGTAGTCGAGTCGATGCCGGCGCAGCACCTCCTCGAAGCGCGACTGCAGCGACTCGCGCGTGCTCGCCGTCGCGTAGCGGAAGTTGAACATCACTTCCAGGTGTCCCGGTATGACGTTGCCTGCGCCGGTGCCCGCATGGATGTTCGAGCATTGCCAGGTGGTCGGCGGGAAATACGCATTCCCTTCGTCCCAGCGCATCGCGGCCAGCTCGGTGAGCACGGGGGCGACAAGGTGGATCGGATTGCGCGCGAGATGCGGGTACGCGATGTGGCCTTGCACGCCGTGCACGACGAGCGTGCCCGACAGCGTTCCGCGCCTGCCGTTCTTCACCATGTCGCCGAGGATGTCCACCGATGACGGCTCGCCCACCACGCAGTAGTCGATGCGCTCGCCGCGCGCGGCGAGCCGCTCGACCACGCGCGCGGTCCCGTCGATCGACGGCCCTTCCTCGTCGGAGGTGACGAGGAGCGCGATCGACCCGTCGTGCGCGTCGTGTTGTGCGATGAAAGTCTCGATCGCGGTCACGAACGCCGCCAGCGAGCTCTTCATGTCGGCGGCGCCGCGGCCGTAGAGGTAGCCGTCGCGCACCGTCGGCTCGAACGGATCCGAATGCCACTCGGCCGTCGGGCCGGTCGGCACGACGTCGGTGTGTCCCGCGAAGCACACCAGCGGCGCCGCGCTGC
>Ga0105238_10004289_pt1 | contig 14154 bp, 11 predicted proteins | sample KBSC34metaG_FD_81526 | JGI IMG/M metagenome (GOLD analysis project Ga0105238, IMG submission 81526) | Corn rhizosphere microbial communities from Kellogg Biological Station, Michigan, USA - KBS C3-4 metaG | ecosystem: Host-associated > Plants > Roots > Rhizosphere > Soil | place: Michigan, USA... | reverse complement strand
GATCGCCGCGGCCGACGGCACGCGGTTTCCGATCCCGGTGCGGGGCGCGTCGATCTTCACCGCCGTCGAAGAGCAGTTCGGGCTGAAGCTGCGCGACACGCGCGCCCCGCTCGAGACGCTCGTCACCGGACATGCGGAATTGCCCGCACCTGATTGACGATAATCGCCAACGATGCTCCGTCCGTTCGCGACACCGCTGCTCACGATCGCCATTGCCGCTCCGGCGCTCGCGAACCCACTTCCACCACGCCCATCTGAACTCGCTCGATCCCGCCGCGGCGATCGAGTTCTACACGACGCATCTGTCCCGCGAGAAGGCACGATTCGACGGCCAGGATGCGGTATGGACGCAGAGCAGGCGCCGCCGTTCGACGCCGTTTCGCCGCTCTTCCACATCAGATGGGGCGCGGAGGACATGAAGGCGGAGTTCGAGCGGCAGATCAAACTAGGCACGACGTGCCAGACGGTGTTCACCGACGGCCTCGAGCTGTTCGGCACCGGCACGCGCGATCGCAACGGCGGCCGGTGGAAAGGGCGCACCGGGTTTGCGACCAACCGCGGCCGCGCGCTCGATCCGCGTCTCAAACAGGACGGCGTTCGGATCATTTCCGGTCCGCGCAAGGCCGACGGCCTCCGAACGTCAGGCCACGCGCTGAAGCAACTTTCCGGCAGGTTTCCTCGTCTGTGGAAGGCATGACGCGCACAGCTGTCCTCGGCGCCGCTTGCATCGCCCTGTTCTCCACGGCGCTCGCCACGACCGTCTTCGCCCAGACCAGAGCCGCGTTCGAAGTCGCCTCGATTCGCCAGGTCGACGACATTTCCACCGTCCGAATCGGCTTCCAGGCCACCGGCTCCCAGGTGCGGATTGCCGGCATGTCGATCAAAGACCTGCTGGTCGTGGCCTACACGGTGCGGCCGCAGCAGATCGAAGGGCCCGACTGGATTGGGCAGCTGCGGTTCTCGATTACGGCGACGATTCCCGACGGGGTGCCGGGATCCAAAGTGCCAGAGATGCTCCAGAGCCTGCTGGCCGATCGGTTCCAGCTGAAACAGCACCGCGAGACGAAAGATCTTCCTGTCTACGTCCTGGGCGTGTCGAAGAATGGGGCAAAGCTCACCGAGTCGGTGAAGGATCCCAACACACCGGCAGCGCCCCCCAACACCGTCACCGTGACGGCGGCCGGAAGCGCGGCCCGCACCGACGTCGACCTGGGCAACGGGCGATCGTTCGGACTCGCCGACAACCAGATGCAGATCCGCGGGATGACGCCGCGCGACATCGCGGAAACACTGACGCGGTTCGTCGATCGGCCCGTCATCGATCAGACCGGGCTGTCGAAGACCTACGACCTCACGCTCGATCTCACGACCGAAGAGTTCAACGCCATCCGCGTCCGATCGGCCCTCAACGCCGGCGTCCAGCTGCCGCCGCAGGCGATGCGGGCGCTCGACAACGTGTCGCCGGACACCATGTCCGGACCGCTCTCGAAGTTCGGGCTGACGTTCGAAGCGAAGAAGGCGCCGCTCGACGTGCTCGTCGTGGAATCGGCCTCGAAAACGCCGACGGAAAATTAGCGGTTGGGCCGCCTAGAGGCGGCCCCTACGAAGACATCGAACAGTCGATGCGGCCGAGCGCGCCGAAATCCATCCGCACTCGATCGCCCGGCGCAATCTCGAGCGGTACTAGACAGGTACCAGTCGTCACGACCTGCCCCGCCCGCAGCGTGACGCCGAGCGACGACAGCTCGTTGGCGAGCCAGGTCAGCGCGATGCGGGGATCGCCGAGCACGTTCGAGCCCACGCCGTCGCGCGTGAGCTTCCCCGCCACTTCACCGCGCACGGGATGCGCGGCCAGATCGACGTCGCGCCACGACGCCGGCGACGCGTCGCCGAGCACGAAGTAGTGCGCACAGGCGTCGTCCGCGATCAGCTGCGCGGCGCCCACGATGGTGAAGTCGTCGTAGCGCGAGTCTGGAATTTCGATCGCCGGATGCAGCGACGCGACCGCTTCGACCACTTCGGCGACGCCGAACGGCCCCCACTGCGGCGTCAGGTCTCGCCCCATGCGGAACGCGAACTCCGCTTCGGCCACACGCATGTGATTGACGCCGAACGGCACGGTGGCACCGCTTTCAAACGCGCGTTCCTTCAGCAAACGCCCCGCGAGCGGGCCGTCGACGTTGATGTGCTTCTGCCCCGCTACGCTGGTGGCCGCGATCTTCCAGCCGAACAGCGGCCCGCCGCTGCGTTGCTCGAGCGTGGCCTGCACGGCGTAGCCGTCGGCGCGCGACGAAGGGCGGAGCGATTCGGGAATCTGTGCGAGCCGGCGGCCGGCCGTCCAGTGCTCCCAGAGAAGGTTCGAGGCGTCGGTCAGTTGGGCTGATGTCATCGGCCGTTCAGTCCTCGTGTGCCCACGTGCTCACGTCGGCATAGAGGCGCTCGGCGCGCCTCTGCAACGCCCCGTAACACTCGTCAGCGGTTGCCGCCTCGGCGAACACGGTGCAGATCGGCTGCCCGCGGCGAATGAATGTCTGCGGCCGCGGCACGTCCGCGAGATCGCGCGCCAGCAGCCACGCATGTGTGTGGCGCGCCATCAGGTTCTCGCGCGCGAACACGATCGCCTTGCCGACCGCGTGCCGCGCGCACAGCGGGATGCGATCATCAGGCAGCGTCCCACGCGAGCAGGCGTCGGCGTGCAACCCGAACATGGAAAAGCCGTGGGCCCGTTCGATGAGCTCTACTGATGCGGACCAGCGTGGATTCACCTCCACCGGGTAGGCGTCGGCGCGGCGCGCGATGAAGTCCACATTGTTGAGACCGACGAGCGAATAATCGCGCGCCACCGCCAAGGCCATCTCGTGCGCCGTGGCGGCTACGGCAAGTCCGCGGTCGAAGAGATCGGACGGGTGCGACAGAATGCTGCCGCAGTACTGGAATCCCGTGGCGCCAAAGGCGGCGTCGCCGGCCATCTGACGCGAGATCCCGAGTGGCACGGCGCGGCCGTCTCTCGCGACGAACACGATCGACCCGGGCACTCCGGCGATGAACTCTTCGAGATAGCATCCGCTCGAGATGGGGCCGGCCACGTACGGGTGAATGCCATGACCACCGCCTGAGCGAAACGGCTTCTCGAGCCACTGCACGCCAAGAGGAGGCGTCGCCGCATCACCGGGTTCGAAGATGCGCGGCACCTTGAACCCCTGCGTTGCGAGCCCTTCGAACAGCCGCCGCGGCGAGCGAACTTTGGTCAGCACGTCTGGAGGGTTGCCCCACAGCGCACGGCCGCGAGCCAGCAGGTCTACCGCACCGGATTCGTCTTCGAAGCCGGAGCCATAGACAACGGCGTCGGCTTCGACGGTGGAGGAATCGTTCGAGGCGCTGTAGGCATCGAACCGGCCGTCCAGGTTGAGCCGCGCCATCCGTTTCTTGCCGCGCGGCAGGTCCAGATCGGCAAAGGCATCGACGGTGTGGGCGTGATACCCGGCCCTGACGGCAGACTGCGCCGCGGCTCGCATCGAGACGCCGGTGAGCAGCACCTCGGGCATGGCCGTGCGCGCTACGGCTTCGGGGCCGCGAGGCCCCGCGCCACCTCGGCGATCGTCTCGGCGTCGAGCACCGCGTCGTTCGTGTCGAACAGGCGCGCGATGCACGCCTTGTGGATCTTCATCTTCAAGCCGCCGACGCCAAGCGCGCCGAAGACGACCACGCCGTCGCGCTCGGCGCCGTTGTCCTGCACCTCGACGCCCTCGATGCCCTGCGGCGGCACGGCGTTGAGGTCTGCCGCCACACGAAGACCCGGGCGGCCGGCCCACGCCGCGCGCGGCACCATGCACACGCCGGCCGGTCCCGCGCTCACGAGCAGCGCCGCACCGTCGAGCACCTGCGACGCCTGCGCGGCGTCGGTCATCGTCACGGCGCGAATGGCGGCGCCGCCGAAGCGCTTCTGGAGCCCGTCGAGGAACGACGCATCTACGGCGCGGCGTGACGTGATCGTGACCTCGGCGCCCGCTTTGGCCAGCAGGCCCGCCGCGCGCATGCCGACCGGACCGGTGCCGGCCGTCACGACCGCGCGCGCGCCCTTCACGTCGCCACCCGCCGCCTGCACGACTTTGGCGACGGCGGCCACCGCCGTCGTGTTCGATCCGTTGGAATCCAGCATCATCGACACGCGCATCGGACCGAAGAACGCTTTGCGCGCCGCGGCGAAGAGCCGCTCGCCGGCCGCCATGTCGGTGCCGCCCACGAAGATGGCCGTGTTGCGAAGGTCCTTGGGGCCGCGCGTGAAGATGCAGCCATGCACGAGATCTCTGACGGTCTCGGGCGTAATGCCGCCATAGGCCATGACGTCGTCGGCGCCGCCGTCGTGGGCAACGACGCGATCGAAGACGCTCGGCAATGCAGACGTGTCGAGTTGGAGGAGGAGCTTCTTCACGAGCACAAACAGGAAGGGCGGGGCGTCGAGCCCCGCCCCCGAGGGAACCGGGTTACTTCGGGCTGAAGGGATGCTTGACCGACTTCGCGCCGGCGAGCACGTCGTCCACGCTGGGCTTGCCACCCAGAGCGCGGGCGATCGACTCCATCGTCGCCTTGTAGTTGTAGTCGAAGATCTTCGTGTCGTCCGCGGCTTCCCAGTGGATGAAGACACCCACGAGGATGCACAGATCGTTGGCCTTCGCCTTGTCGATCGTGCCGTTGGCCACCGAGTCCACGACGGCGCGGGCGACGGCGGCCTGCGCCGGTCCGAACATCTGAACCGCCTGTTTGGCGCCCTTGATCGTCACCTTGTTGAAGAGAAGCGTGTCGGGCTTGCAGGGCAGGTTCGGCGCCACGACCGCCAGCAGGGTGGTGAACCCGTCCTTGTTGTTGGCGAGCGCGTTCGCGAAGGCGGCACCCGCGTGACCCGATTTCGAGCCGATGATCAGGTCGATGTGCGCCACCTCGTTGCCTTCGCCGACGAGCGACTCACCAAGAAAGAAGTCCGCTGCCATGTCGATGAACTCCTGTTCGAAAATTTAAAGGGATGTTGAGCCCACGAAGTCTACTTCACGATCGCCGGGCGGCGCCAACACCAAAAGCAGTAGGTTCCGCCGCGACAACCGCCGCCTGGCCACGGGCTTTCAGTGGGCGCACGAGCAGCGTGAGGACGAATCCGACCGCGAGCAGCCCCGCAAGCACTTGTAACGGCTGGTCATAGATATTGACGCGGTCGGCCCCTGGAGGGAGGGCCGCCTTGGCGCGGTTCGAGAGCTCGGTGATGATGACCGGCCCGACGACGGCCGCCACGCTCCAGGCCGTCAACAACGCGCCGTGGATGGCGCCGACGTTCTGGGGCCCGAAGATGTCGGCCAGGAACGCGGGAATGGTGGCAAAACCACCGCCGTACATCGTGAACACGACGAACAGGCTGGCCTGAAAGGCCCACCAGCTTCCCCGTGCCGCCAGGCCAGGGATGAGCAGGAACAGCACGAACTGCACGACGAAGAAGATGGTGTAGGTGTTACGGCGGCCGATGTAGTCGGACCCCGACGCCCACAGAAACCGCCCGCCGGCGTTGAACAGGCTGATGATCGACACGACCGCCGCGGCCTCGAGCGGCGTGCGCTTGAACATGTCCTGCATCATCGGCGAGGCTTGCGCCAGAATGCCGATGCCGGCCGTGACGTTGATGCAGAGGATGGCCCAGAGCAGATAGAACTGCGGCGTTCGCAACGCGTCGTCGCGCGAAACGCTCGTGCTCGCGATCATCGGGTTCGCGTGCGCCTGCGGCGTCCACCCCGCGGGGCGCCAGCCCTGAGGCGGCGTGCGCATCAGACGCGATCCGCACAACATGATCACGAGGTAGATCACGCCGAGCGCCATCACGGTGCGCGCCACGCCGAAACGATCCATCAACGCCACGTTGAGGTAGCCGGCGATGAAGGCGCCGCCGCCGAATCCCATGATCGCCATTCCGGTGGCCATCCCGCGACGATCGGGAAACCACTTCACGAGTGTGCTCACCGGCGAGATGTAGCCGAGGCCGCAGCCGATGCCGCCGATGATGCCCATCCCGAGGAACACGAGGACCATCTGCCGGAGCAAGAGACCGAGACCGCCGATCAGCAGGCCCGTGCCGAAAAAGAGCGCGGCCGCCGTGGCGGCCACGCGGGGCCCGCGACGCTCGACCCATGGCCCGCCGAACGCGGCACTGAGCCCGAGCAGGACGAGCGCGGTGGTGAATGTCGGATATGGAGGGGAAAACCACCATGGCGCATCAGGGAAAAGCGCCTGGATCGGCCGGTTGAACGTGCTCCACGCGTACACCGATCCGATGCACACGTGCACGAGCACGGCGCCCACGGGAATGACCCAGCGATTCTGCGGCCCGCTGTTCGACATGCCGCGAAATATACTAGCGAGGCTGCGCCTCGCTAGTATCCCTATTTGATTGCCCGCACTTCGTGCGTTGGGTGACAGATGTCCTGCCTGCGCCTGGTACTGCTTCTCACCGCATCCATTCTGGCGGCGGTTGTCGCGTTGAAGGCCCAGACCCGCCCTACGGACGCGTCAGGCGACTGGCCGATGTATAGCCACAGCCTTTCGGGCCAGCGTTACTCGCCGTTGACGCAGATCACGTCCGCCAACGTCGCGAAACTGGCGCCCGCATGGTCGCTGCGGCTGACGCAACCCGCCGCGGGGCGGCGCGGCGGTGGACCGCCGCCCGCCGCCAATCCAGAACAAGCCGGTGCCGGCAGCAATCCCGAGGTCACGCCGATCGTGGTCGGCGGGGTGATGTATCTGCCGGCGCGCGGCAACCAGGTGCTGGCGCTCGAGGCCGACACGGGGAAAGAGGTGTGGCGCCGCGTGCTGCCGCGCTACGTCACGACCACGGCACGCGGCCTGGCCTACTGGGCCGGCGACGGTCAGATCTCCGCTCGCATTCTGCTGACCGCGGGGCCTCGTCTCGTCGCACTCGACGCCGCCACGGGCGAACCGTCGGCCGGCTTCGGTATGAACGGCATGGTCGACATCGGCGTGCCATGGAACGGCGTGCCGACCATCTATAAGAACGTCGCCATCCTTGGCGCCACCACTGGAGAGATCCCGCTCGGGGTACCTGGCGACACGCGCGCATTCGACGTGAAGACCGGCAGGAAGCTCTGGGACTTTCATACCGTGCCGCTGCCGGGCGAGCTTGGCAACAACAGCTGGCTCGAGAACGGATGGCGCGCGCGATCCGGCGTCAACGTCTGGGCATGGTACATGACGCTCGACGCCGATCGCGGCCTGCTCTATATGCCGGTGGCAGGGCCTGCGGCCAATTACTGGGGCGGAGATCGCCCCGGCAACAACCTGTTCGCGAACTCCATCGTCGCCGTGGATGCGGAGACTGGACGCTACCGTTGGCACTTCCAGACGGTGCATCACGACTTGTGGGACTCGGACATGCCGAATCCGCCGGTGCTCGTGGACATCCAGCAGGACGGACGTCGCGTGGCGGCCTTGGCGTCGGTCGGCAAGACCGGATGGATGTTCATCCTCGACCGCGTCACCGGTAAGCCGATCTTCGGCGTCGAAGAGCGACCGGTTCCGAAAGGCTCGGTGCCGGGTGAGTGGTATTCACCGACGCAGCCGTTTCCCGTGAAACCCGCCAAGCCGCTCGTGCGCGTGGATTTCGTCAAGGAACGCGATCTGGTGCGCCCCGAAGACACGTCGGCGCAGCACGTGGCCGAGTGCGAGGCGCTGTGGGACAAGAGCGGGGGCTTCGCAAACGCAGGCGCGTTCACGCCGTTCGAGTTTCACGAGGAAGGCGCTCCGCCGAAGAGCACGATCCAGTTTCCCGGCGGCACCGGCGGCGTGAACTGGGGCGGAGCGGCGGCGGATCCCACGACCGGTTACGTCTACGTGAACGCGCACGACACGTCGCTCGTCGGGTGGATCGAAGCGAAGCGTCCAGGGTTGAACTACGGCAACGGCACGCAGGGATCGACGCAGCCCTACGATCGTGGCAGCGTCAGCGGCGCCGGGCCGTACTTCACATTCAGCGCGCCGTTCAAGGACGCCAGCGGACGCACCGTCGCCAATCTGCCGTGTCAGCGTCCGCCCTGGGGACGGCTGGTCGCCGTCAACGCCAACACCGGAGAGATTGCGTGGGAGACGCCGCTTGGCCTGACCGAGGCATTGCCGGAAGGACGTCAGCTCACCGGCAACAGCGGCAGCGCGGGGCCCACGGTGACTGCGGGCGGCGTCGTGTTCGTGGGCGCCACGAGCGATCGGCGGCTGCGCGCGTTCGACTCGAAAACCGGCAAGGAACTGTGGTCGACGCGCCTCGAAGCGCAGGTCAACGCAAACCCGATGACGTACCGGGGCAGAAACGGCAAGCAATACGTCGCCGCCGTGGCCACCGACACCCTGGTCGTCTTCGCGCTTCCTTAGTCAGGGTGGTCTGAAGACCGCCTCTACAAGCCCGTCGTTCGTCCCATCTATTTGGAAACGACGCGCCCGAAGTCCCCGCACAAGGCGACTACAGCTTTCGCCCCCAAAAACGGGCGCACCGGGCCAGCCCACCGCACGGCGTGAAACAAGCCGCCACAGCTCAAACATCTATGGAATCAGAGGTTAAGCGGAAATTTCGCGCCAGGGGCACACCTCGAACCCAGGCCCCAAACACTCTCGACAACGCGAGTTGTCGGGGGCCTTCGTGTCGAAAGTGGTCCCAATGACGGACTACCAGTGACGAATCGTTATCCTTGCATTACCAAATGCTTTGGATCCATGATTTTGGTCATTCAGAGTGCTTCCGATGGATCGATTCATCCCGATCCGGGCGTTACCGAGACTTAAACCACTGACCCTGAAGCGATTGGTCCCTTTTCCCACTCTGGTACGTCTTTTCCTACGCGAGTAGGCAAATCGAGGAAGCAATCCCGACAACGAAGTTCGTTTCGAAGGAGTGACAACTGATGTACGCACGCATAACCGGCTTTCTGCTGGCGTTCGCGTTGGCCGTGACCGGCGTCGCGACGGCACAGGAGCGATACGGCAACATTCAAGGCAAGGTGCTGGATTCCTCCGGCGCGGTCCTTCCCGGCGTCACGATCACTGTGACGAACAACGAGACCAAAAGGTCGACCGAGTACGTCACGGGGGCCGACGGGACCTACTACGCGGCAGCTCTCGAACCGGGGCGCTACAGCGTCAAGTTCCAGTTCCCCGGCTTCACCTCCAAGGAAAACCCCGACGTCACGCTGCTCCTCGGCGCGACGGCGACGGTGAACTCGACGCTCGAAGTGGGAGCCCTCACCGAGAGCGTGCAGGTGGTCGCCGAGACCACGCTGATTGATGCCACCTCATCCACGCAGCACAAGAACATTCCCGCCGAGGAATTCGACACCCTGCCGAAAGCGCGCAGCTTCCAGGCTCTCGCTACGGCGCTGCCGTCGGTGAACTCGGGCGAGCTCGAAGGCGGCTTCCAGGTGAACGGCGCGTCGGCCGGTGAGAACAACTTCACCGTGGACGGTGTTTCCGTCGTCAGCCAGATCAACGGCGGCCAGCGTCAGGACGCGGTCTTCGAATACCTGCAGGAAGTCCAGGTGAAGACCTCGGGGCTCGAGGCGCAGTACGGCGGCGCACTCGGCGGCGTGATCAGCGCGGTGACCAAGTCGGGTGGCAACACGTTCCGCGGTTCGCTCTACGAGCACTACAGCGCCAACTGGCTGCGTTCGTACAACGGCTTTGCGCAGCGCCTCCAGATCGACCCGATCACCCAGAACACCGCGACCCTCGTTCAGGATAGCGATCAGACCTTCAACCGGAACGAATTCGGCGGCACCCTCGGCGGGCCGATCATGAAGGACAAGCTGTTCTTCTTCGGGTCGGCGTCACCACGCATCGAAAAGCTGACGCGCAACTACACGCTCAGCACGGGCCAGGTCGCGCCGGTCGAGCGGACGCGCACGACACAGAGCTTGTTCGGCAAGGTCACCTCGTCGCCGATCAACCGCCTGTCCTTGAACGTGTCTGGACTCTACACACCTGACAAGGCCGACGGCGTGATCGTGGCCTACGACGGTGCCACCGCGAACACGACGACGCAGAACCAGGCGTATTTCGACGCGCGGCAGAAGCTGGGGTATGAGATTCCGCAGTGGAACATGGCGTACACGGCGGATTACTCGGCGACGAATTCGACGCTTGTCTCGGTGCGTGGCGGGTACATGCACGACAACTACTTCGACACCGGCGTCAACAAGTCGCAGACGTTCGAATACGCAACCGCCACGGCATCGCTCCCGGCCGCCCTTCTTGCCACGGTGCCGGCGCAGTTTGTCCAGGCGTCGGGCTACAGCAACCTGCCGCGCGTGCAGATCAACGATCACGACATCACGTCGCGCAACTTCGCCGACTTCTCGTTGACGCAGATCGTCAACGCGGCCGGTTCGCATCAGTTCAAGACCGGTTTCGGCATTTCACACGCGACCAACGACGTCCAGCTCGCGTACCCGAATCAGGGCTACGTCACGGTGTTCTGGAATCAGAGCTTCATCAGCGACGTACCAGGCGTGGGAGCGGGACGCGGCGCCTACGGCTACTACGAGATCGACGACATCGGCACGATCGGCAAGACGGGCGCCAACATCCTCAGCTTCTACGTCCAGGACAACTGGAACGTGAGTCCGCGGCTGACGCTGAACCTTGGGCTCCGCACGGAGAGCGAGGACATCCCGTCGTTCCGCCCGGACATCGCGCCGGTCGGCGTCCACTTCGGCTGGAAAGACAAGATGGCGCCGCGCCTCGGTTTCGCCTATAGCCCGCTGGGCAACGATCGCGTCAAGATCTCGGGCTCGTACGGTCGCTACTACGACTGGACGAAGTACGAGCTCGCGCGCGGCACGTTCGGCGGCGACGTCTGGACGCAGCGGTTCCGCAGCCTCGACGATCCGGACGTCTCGAAATTGAGCCGTTCAGCGTTGACGGGTCGCAACCTCTGGGACAACCAGCCGGACTCGTACAAGGACAACCGCATTCCGAGCTTCGGCTCCGACGTCGTCGATCCGGATATGAAGCCGATGTCGAACCAGGCGTTCAACCTCGGTGCTGAGTACCAGCTGCACCGGAACACGGTGGTCGGCGTCAACTTCATCCGTTCGAGTCTGATTCGAACGATCGAGGACATCGGCACCCTGATCAACGGCAGCGAAACGTACATATACGGAAACCCTGGCGAGGGCTTGGCGAAGACGGCCTTCACGACCGGTCTGACGGCACCCTTCGAGATCCCGAAACCGGAACGGAAGTACACGGCACTCGAGTTCACGGCCAACCGCCGGTTCAGCAACAGCTGGTTCCTGGGCAGCAGCTACGTCTACAGCCGGCTGCGCGGCAACTACACCGGTCTCGTGAACACCGACGAGGTGACGTACCCCGGCCGCGTGAGCGTCGGCGCGCAGGAAGCGTTCGGCCAGCGCACGCGTCCCGGCACCAACGCGAGCCGCGCCTACGACCTCGATCAGATGATGTTCGACTCGCACGGCAACTTGATTAACGGCCCGTTGCCGACCGATCGCCCGCACGTCGCCAAGGTCTATGGCTCGTACATGTTCAAGACGGGTACGAACGTGGGCCTGAACTTCTACGGCGGCAGCGGCACGCCAATCACGGAGGTCGTTCAGACCACGTCGAACGTCCCGGTGTTTGTCGAGGGGCGCGGCAGCCTTGGGCGCACCGACGTGCTCACCCAGACCGACCTCCTGGTGTCGCACGAGTTCGCGGTGGGCGGCACCAAGAAGCTGCGCCTCGAGTTCAACGGGCTGAACATCTTCAACCAGAAGGAAGCCCGCCATGTGTTCGATACGGTCAACCGCATCGGCGCCAACGGCCGCCGTCTCGTGAGCTCGGCGATCGACCTCACCAAGACCGACCTGCAGGTCGGCTACGACTACAACGCGCTCCTCGCTGCCTCGCCGGATGCCGCCAAGCCGGCCGGCACGCCCGGCGCCGGCTACAAGGATCCGCGGTACCTGATGCCCGACATCTTCAACCCGGGGTTCGACGGCCGGATTACCGTCCGTTTCCTCTTCTAGTCTCACTAGTGCAGGCCGGCGCACGCGCCGGCCTGCGCGACTCGCAAGACCGAGGGGAGCCCCCAGGCTCCCCTCTTTTTTTGTCCGCGCCTGTCTGGTTGACTCGCGACGCCCGCACGAAGTCCGGGCCCAGAAATAGCGGACAACAAATCGAGAGCACCTTCCAAGGGAACTCTCCAGGCAGTCTCTCGATTTTTTGTCAGAGCGCGCTCGCACTTTTTGTCAGCCCATCCAGTGCAACCGCGGGCGAAACCTGTTGCTCGCGCGCGCCGGCGCGCGAAGCGTGCGAGCTGTGCGAGTGGATGTGCATTGCCGCACGCGCGAGTGTGCGCGGCGCGATCCTGAAATCGGAATGCTGCCGGAATATCTGCTCCGGCAAACTCTGATCTCCATACCAATCTGGGCCACTCAACGCCCGCCTCGGTGCGCGGCCGAGCGATCTCAGGCCGGATTCCGTTCGACTTTCGGCCAAGCGGGACAGTTACGCGCGACGCTGCACGCGCCCTTCGAATTGCTGACGGATCCGTCGAATACGCCGTGGCACGCTTCCTGAATTGAATGCGGCCAGAGGACGGCACAGACAACCATGTGGGACATGAGCGGGATCTCTCAGCAGCCAGTGCAGAAGGTGGTGGTCGTGAACGGCAACGCCGAAGTGCTCAGCATGCTCGAGACAGTGCTCGACGCGGGCCGCTACGACATGGTCTTCGTCGAATCGCCGGACCACGCGTATTCGAACATTCGCAAGGTGCAGCCAAATCTCGTCATCCTGTGCACGCGCGTCGAAGACCTCGACGGCTTCCAGCTCCTGACGATGCTCAAGCTCGATGACCTCACCCGTGATATTCCGGTGCTGACGTACACGACCGAGAGCGAAGAATGCGACTTCGACGCCGCGATCTCGCAGATGGCGGATGACGACGAAGTCAACATGCTGCCGGCGCGCCCCGCGCCGCGCATGAACTGAACGGAACGGCGCTTCCTCCCCCGAGGCGCTTTCGTAGGGGCAGGTCCTGGGGCCTGCCCCTTTTTTCTTGATATAGTCCGCCGCCATGCCCGGTATCCGAAAGAGTGAACGCGTGCCGATCCTCGGTGAACTCCATGGAGAAATCATGGTGTTCGAGCCGTTGCGCGTGAAGGAGCTGGCTGCGGACGGCGCCACGATCGAGACGGCGTTTCCGCTGCCGCTCAATTCATTGCATGACTTGCGGCTGACGCTTGGAACCGGTTCCGTGGTGGTGAAGGCGCGCGTCGTCCACTCGCACGTGGGCGAGATGAGCGAAGAGGGACTGCGCTACCGATCGGGCATGGAGTTCGTGGAGCCGCCCGCATACGTCGGCGCGGCGATCACGGAATTTCTGGAAAGCCTCAAGGTGCGGTAACGGCCGGCGGCTCCGGAGCCGGTGCAACGGCCGGGGGATTCCCCGGTGTCCGCAGGCTCGCCAGATGGTCGATGAGTTCCATCGGCACCGAAACGCCCAGTGACACGTTCTTGCCATCGCCGCCCAGCTCGATCGAGTTCACGAGCGCGGCCACATCGGCCCTCTGTCCCGTCTGAAGCTTCGCCAGCGCCAGAATGCCCTGCACGACCTGCCGCAGGTTCTGAGCCGCCGCGTCGTCACGCGCCTCGGCCTTGACGGCGGCGCGCACGCCACCGTTGACGTGGCCGGTGACGGTCACCCAGTTGATGGGTGGCAGCCGCTGGAGCATGTCGCTCGGAATCTTCCCGGCCGTCGACAGCGCGTCGAAACGCGCCACGACCCAGGCGTTGCCGTCGTCCGCGTCTTTGATCAGCCGCACGAGATCCGCATTGGCGGTGACGTTGGCGCCGCCGGCATGGGCCTCAATGGCGTGCCGCACGGCCGCGTCGCCACCCATCGCGATGAGACCTGGCTCGACGAACGCCAGCGCGCCTTCCATCGGTCCGTTGGCATTGGGCACCCGGAGCAGCCGCACGCCCTTGTAGTCCTCGACCGTGCCGCCCTTCGAGCGGACCAGCCCCTCCACTCGGACGTTGTCGAACCGCCCGCGGGCCATCACCAGGGGCGGCCCCTGGTTCGGCGTGGCGGCGCTGCCGCTGCCGTCGCCGCTC
>Ga0105238_10004288_pt1 | contig 14155 bp, 15 predicted proteins | sample KBSC34metaG_FD_81526 | JGI IMG/M metagenome (GOLD analysis project Ga0105238, IMG submission 81526) | Corn rhizosphere microbial communities from Kellogg Biological Station, Michigan, USA - KBS C3-4 metaG | ecosystem: Host-associated > Plants > Roots > Rhizosphere > Soil | place: Michigan, USA... | reverse complement strand
GCCCGCCGGCGAAGCTCGCGACGCCGAACACGGCGAGACCAGCGAGAAGCATTCCCTTACGCCCGAACCGGTCCGAAACGCTGCCGAAGATCAGGACGGATGCCGCGAACGCCAGGTTGAACGCGTCGACGATCCATTGCAGCTGCGAGGTGGAGGCGTCCAGCTCGCGCGAGAGCGTCGGCAGCGCGACGTTCACGATCGTCGCGTCGACATTGATGGCGAACGCCGCCAGCAGCAGCGCGATCAGGATGAGTGGCTTACGCGTCATGGCTCTCCCAGCAGTCGGTTTAGAATCGAAACCATAGCAGGTAGAAATTCAAGTATTGAGGAAAAAAACTTTTCTGAGTGCTAGAGTTCCAGCATGAGGTCGTACGGGGAGTACTGCTCGCTCGCAAAGGCGCTCGACGTCGTCGGCGAGCGTTGGACGCTGCTGATCGTCCGCGAACTCGCGCTCCGCGGCGCCTGCCGCTACACCGATCTCCGCAACGGCCTGCCCGGGATCGCCAGCAACCTGCTCGCCCACCGGCTGCGCGAGCTCGAGAAGGCCGGCGTGATCACACGCGAAGACGCGCCACCCCCGATCGCTACCACCCTCTTCCGGCTTACTCCGCGCGGCGAGCAGCTCAGGCCGGTGCTCGACGACCTGATGCGCTGGGGTCTGCCGCTGATGAACGAGCAACCCGCGGATGACGCCGTCCAAAGCCACTGGCTCGCCGGGGCGCTGGAGGTGATGCTGACCGACCACCACCCCGACGCTCCGCCCGTCCGCCTCGAGGTTCGCACCGGCGACCAGCCGATCGTGATCGAGGCCCGCGACGGCACAATCCACTCGCGCGTCGTCTCAGCCGACGCCGCCGCCGCGACGCTGACCGGAGCTCCGATGCCCATCATGGGGCTCCTGCTCGGCTTCCTCGACCTCGCCCAAGCCCAGGAGCGCGGAGTCGACTACACCGGTGATCCCGCCATCCTCGACCGCATCCGCGCAGAAACAACATGAAGCGCAAGGTCAACTTCGACCGTGACGGTCTGACCCTCGTAGGCGACCTGTTGACCCCGGAAAACTTCGATGAGAACGGCCACTACACGGCCGTGATCGTCGACGGCTTGTTCACCTCAGTCAGAAGAGCAGCTGCCTGGAACCTACGCCCGGGATAGGCCGATTCGGGATCAGCACGAGCTGGGTGCTACGCGGAGTCGGGGCTGGATCGCGACCGGCCCAAGATCATGCTCGTCCACACCCGTCCGCGTTGCACATCGGTAGATTGGAACCCGTGGATTGCCGCGACGGCGGTCATCCGCTCGATCGGGTGGACGTAGGCCTGGAAGCTGATCCGGCGCACGCGGAACCACGCGTTCATGGTGGCGAAGCCGAGCGTCACCCACCACGACTCGTTGGGCACCGTGATCGCGACGCGGTCGCTGCTGTGCTCGCAGGCGGCCGCGACGAGTGTGTCAGGGTCGGGGTAGCAGCAGACGACCCGGTGCATGACCACGATGTTCGCGGTCGGGGCCGCATCCGCTTCGAGAGCGAAGTCGCTGATGCGTCGGTCGATCCGCTGCTCGAACCCATGGTCGAAGATCAGTTTGCGGGCGGCGGTCTCATAGGTGTCGATGAGTTCGATGTTCGTGGCGTGAGCGGCACCGGCCTCGAGGAGCTCGATCTGCAGGTCGCCGATGCCACCGCCGATCTCGAGCACCGATCGCCCTGTCAGTGTTGGCCCACGCAGACGTTCGAAGACCCAGCGTGCGCTCGGCACGAGGCCCTTTTTCGCGTATCGGCGGGCGTCGCGTTCAACGGTCTTGGCTCCGAAGATGGTGCGGTATCCGGTCGGTGTGCAGCAGCTCATCGGACAGCTTCTCAGGCGCGAGATGGGGTCCCCATCGGCGGCGCGGCGGGATTGGGCTGCCAGGTCGTCGCCACGACGACGAGGCCGCTCGCGGCGGTGAGCGCGGCGACCAGGGTGATCGCAGTATCGGGACTCGCGAGGTCGGTGCCGATGCCTGCGATCAGGGCCCCGAGTGCGAATCCGAAGTCTCGCCAGAAGCGGTAGACGCCGACGACGCGGGCGCGGTCGCGCGGCTGGGTGGCGTCGGAGACGGCGGCGATCAGGGTCGGATAGACCATGGCCGTGCCGACGCCGAGGGTGACCGCGGCAATGACCGACTGTGCGAAGGCACCGCCTCCGGCAACGAGGATGGCAAGCGCGGCCGCCTGGACGAGCATCCCGCTGGCGATCAGCGGCTTTCGGCCGGTGTGGTCGCTGAGCCAGCCGGTGACGAGCTGGCCGCCGCCCCACACCACGGGATAGGCGGCCGCGACGATCGCGATGTCCCGGTCACTGGCACCATGTGCCGCCAAAAACAGCGGTGCCAGCCCCCAGGCGAGCGCGTCGTTCAGGTTGTTCACTAGGCCGGCCTGACTGCACGCGCGCAGCACAGGATCGCGCACGCTGGCTTCGGCAAAGGCTGTCTTGAGTGTGTGGGCCTCGCCCGCCGTCGAGTCATGGTCGCGCTGCTCGAGCGCGACATACGCGCCGGTGTCGCGGACAAACACGATGGCGATGATCGTGCCCGCAAGAGCGATGACGGCCGCCCCCACCCAGACGACCGTGCGAGGTGCATAGCTGGCGGCGAGCACGCCGGTCACGAAGGCGGCAGCCGCCACCCCCAGATAGCCGGCAGCCTCGTTCAGGCCGAGCGCGAGACCACGGCGGGTGGGGCCGGCCAGGTCGATCTTCATGTTCACGGTCATGGACCACGCCAGCCCCTGGTTGACCCCCAGGAGGATGTTGGCGGCGACTATGAACCACCAGCTTGGCGCAAGGCCGATCAACACCGGCACGGGCGCGGCGACCAGCCATCCGATGACGAGGAGGCGTTTTCGGCCCCACCGCTCGGCCAGACTCCCGGCGCTCAGATTGGTGATCGCCTTGGCGACCCCGAACGCGAGTACGAAGGCAAGGATGGCCGTCTTGGAATGCAGCCCGAAGTTGCGCTCGCCCACGAGCGGCAGCACGCTTCGCTCCAGGCCCACCATCGCACCGACCAGGGCGTTGAGGCCGACGAGCAGCGAAAACTGGCCGGCGTTTGCCCGCAGCCCCAGCCGTACCGGCTGGTTCATGCGGGGGCGCCCGCTGCGCCGCGCCGGTTGGCCGCGACGATCTGCGCCTGCTCGGGCGGCCGCTGCGGCATGTCCCTGACCAGCGCCGCAACGAACGCATCGGCATCCGGAAGGGCCACCATCGGGTTGTAGGCCCGTTCGAACCCGATCGTGGAGATCGGATTCGAGGAAAGCCCACGGCCGCAGACCGACCCGCCGTAATGGCTGGGCAGGACGACGACTCCGTCGGACAGTTCAAGCAGGCGCCCAAGCGACGCGTGAAAGATGCGTGCCTGGCCGGAGGCGTCGCCGGCGACATGCAGGTCGGGCCGTCCGACGTCCCCGATCAAGAGCGAGTCGCCCGTAAATGCAAGCCATGGCTCGTCGGTGCCGCGGCGGAGATCGGAAACGAGGTAGGCGTGATGGGCCGGGGCGTGCCCCGGCGTCGCCAGCGCCCGCACGTGCGTGTTCCCCAGCTCGACCACGTCGCCGTCGGCGAGCACCGTGTGCTCGAAATCGACGCCGGCGCCGGCAGGCAGATAGGCCGTCGCTCCAGTGCGCTGCACCAGCTCGGGCAGCCCGGAGACGTGGTCGGCCTGAACGTGCGTCTCGAACACGGCGACAATCGGATGCCCGACTTCGTCGGCGGCAGCCAGATAGCGATTTACGAGATCGGCATGCGGGTCGACGACGGCGAGCGTCCCGTGCGACGTGCACCCGAACAGATAGCTCGCGCACGAGGTCGCGTCGTTCAGAAACGGACGAAGCAGCATCACACACCTCCACCGGCCGCGACGGGCAAGCCGGCGCGACGCCACTCGGGGAATCCAACGTCCAGCCGGCGCGCTTCCAGTCCACGGGCACACAGGAGCCGCACTGCATCGTCGGCATAGACGCAATATGGGCCGCGGCAGTAGGCGATCACCTCGCCGCCACGGTTGAGCTCTCCGACCTGGGCGTCGAGCTCGTTCACGGGGGCCGAGCGGGCGCCGGCGATGTGGCCGGCGCGGTACTCGGCCTCCGGCCGAACGTCAAGCACCACCACCTGGCCGCGCGAGAGCCGATCCGCCAGCTCGGCGGCCGAGACGCGCTCAACGTCGCTGCGGTCACCGAGGTACTCGCCTGCAAGTACGGACACCTCGGCGACATGATGCGCCGCCACGTCGCGCACGGCCGCCCACAGCTCCGCCACTCGTTCGCCGGCCAGGCGGTACACCACCCTGGCGCCGTCACGACGCGACCGCACCAGGCCCGACCGCGCTAGCAGGCGCAAGTGGTGCGAGGTGTTCGCAAGCGACTGGCCGATCTCGCCCGCGATCTCATCCACCGACCGCTCGCCCTGGGCGAGCACGTCCACGATCTCGGCGCGCCGTCCGTTGCCGAGCGCCTGGGCGACGGAGGCGAACGCGTCGAAGAGCGCGTCCTTGGCCTGACGATCACTCACCCACTCAAATTATCACTTGAATATTTGATGGTCAACGATCGCCGCGTCAGACCGCCACGATTCACCCCGTCCGCTTCAGCGCTCGGATCGTGGAACCCATGGCGCCGTACTTGGCGGCCTTGCGGCGGGTGTCTTCGAAGGCCGAGCGGGCGTAGGTATCGATCAGCTCGCCCTGCTTGATGTCGATGTAGGCCCGCTCGACGAGCAGGCGGGCGTGCTCTCCCTCGAGCAGCGCCCCGGCGATTCACCCGGTCCAAAGATCGATGCGTCCGCGTGCGTCCTCTGAGACTTCTCGGTGGATGACGACGTCGGCGAACTGGACCCGGCCGCCTGGGCGAAGCACGCGATCGATCTCGTCCATGACGGCCTCCTTGTCGGGGACGAGGTCAAGGACGCCGTTGGAGATGACCACGTCGACCGATGCGTCTTCGAGGGGCAGTTGCTCGATCAGCGTCTCGTGCAGCTCGACGTTCGTGAGGCCCATCTCGGCGGCGCTCTCACGGACGCGCGTGAGCATCGTCGACGTCATGTCGACGCCGATCGCGCGGCCGTCCGGTCCCGTCATCTGGGCGGCGATCAGCAGGTCGGTGCCGGCGCCGCAGCCGAGGTCGAGCACCACCTCGCCAGGCTCGATCCGGCCGAGCGTCCAGTGGCTGGCGACCCCCGCGAAGCTCTCAACGCTGGACTCGGGGACGCGGGAGAGCTCTGGCTCGGGGTAGCCGAGCTCGCGCGCCCAGCGCCGGCCGGTCGGGAAGATGAACTCCTGCTTCGGCTGGGTTGAGACGTCGGTATAGGTCTTTCTGATCTCGGCGCGCAGGACGTCGACGTCCACCGGAGCCGTGGTATTCATGAGCGTGCCTTTCGGCCTGGGGGTCAGTAGCTGAAGACTTCCGCGCGCTCCTCGCCGATCCACTCCCACAGCGGGGTCGCACCGCCCAGCGTCGCGTTCCCGTTCAGCTGGCTGGGGTCGAGCTTGCGCGCGCTGAAGCAGATCGGGCAGACGAGCAGTTCTCCGCCGCCGTCGGTGTACTGCTGGAACAGCCGCTCGAGCGGGGGGCAGCCGTCGCAGGCGACGCCCTCGGCGTGGCCGGGCAGGCCGAGGTGCACCGCGTCCTTCGTCAGAAACATCGTCACGCGCCGGCCCTGCTCGACCGCGGCGGCGCCGACCAGAAACGCAACCGTCACACGCTCGGGATCTTCGAGTCCGGTCGCGAGGTTGATGACCACCTTGCCGTTCGCCACAGCCGCCTCCGTTCGCTTGCCGTCAAAGTCGACGGTAAGCAGCACCGGCCAGCGCGGCTATCCGGAGTTCTCCCTATACGGCCTGAGCCGGCTCGGCGACAGCGAGGCCGTGCCTGGCCGCGAAGAGCGTGGCGCCCGCTCGGGTCGAGACGCCGATCTTCCCGTAGATGTTCTGGATGTGCTGGTCGGCCGTCTTCGGCGAGATGCCCAGCCGGTGCGCGATCTGCTTCGTCATCATCCCGCCCGCGAGCAACCCGAGCACCTCCGCTTCGCGATCCGTCAACCCACTCGGCCGCGGTGCTGATAGCGGGCCGGCCTCCTGCCCGGCAGCCTCGAGCACCGCTCCGACGGCTGTCGCGTCCAGACGGCCGGCACCAACCTCCCCGCGAAGCAGCTCCGCGGCCGCAGCCGGAGCGTGCGCCGGACGGTGCGGCCGCGCCTCGACCATCGCCCGGTACGCGTCAGCTGCGGCGAAGATGCGGTCGCACGCCGACAGGTCAACCGCGCGGGCGCCTCGCGGGTAGCCGGAGCCGTCCAATCGCTCCTGGTGCCGGCCGGCGATCTGGCCCAGCGAGCGGAGCAGCTCCGGCTGCTGCAGCACCCGCTCGGCGTAGTAGGGATGCAGCCGCGCCTTTTCCTGCTCGTCGCGTGAGAGCGGGCCCGGCTTGTTCCAGATGCTCGCAGTCACTGCGACGCGCCCGACGTTGTGAACGCACCCGACCCTGCGCAGGACAAGACACTCCGTCGCGTCCAGGCCCGCCAACCTGCCGGCAGCCGCCGCGAGCTCAGCCACCGCGGCGGAATGACCGAGCGTGTAGGGGATCGTCAGATCCGCAAAATCTCCGAACACGCGCAGGCCCTCATCGACCATATCGTCCTCGAGAATCGAGGGACGGCCGGGCTCCGCCGCCATCGTCACGTCCCAGATCGCGGGGCCGTCGACGCCGTGGAGCAGCTCCGACGCAGCACGGCAAAACTCGGCGGCGATGGCGGGGTCAAGCGACGCTCCCGCTCGGCGCCGCACCACCGAAAGAGCGCGCTCCACCCCGCCCAGGCCGTGCTGGAGGTCTGCGTCCTCGGCGACCTGCATGATCCGCACCGGAAGCGGCACCTCGTCGCCCACGTGGCCGACGGGAAACCCCTTTCCGTCCCAGCGCTCGAACACGTCGCCAAGCGCCGCCTGGATCTTCGCCCCCAGTCCCAGACGAAGCGCGTACACCTGCGTCATCTCGCAGTGACCCGCAGTGCCCTTGCGGAACGCGTCCTGCAGCTGCACCAGCGCACGCGCAACCGCCACCGCCCGCCAACGAGCCGGTTCACCGGCACGCATCGTGCGCGCGATCGCCAGAAACAGCTCCGCGCGCGAGCCATACAGCACCGGCGCCATCTCCGCACGCACCGCGATCTCGTCGCCGAAGAGCGCCGCGTCTAGATGCGACTCTGCCGTGCACCCCGCATAGCGGAGAAGCGCGACGTAGTACACCTCCCGCCGGGCCTCCTCGTCCAGTCCGAGCGACTCTGCCAGCCGAACCCCGATCACGGTCGTCCGCAGCCCGTGCTCCAAAGGCTCCCCGACACCCAGGTCAGTGGCCAGCGACAGCGCGCCGATCAGCTCCGCCGCACGAAGCGACTCCCGCACACCTTCTCCAACATGTCGCAGATCACCGCCGGCCTCGACCATCGATCGTCACTCCCCGGGCCGCTCGTTCCCTACCCATGCGTGAACCGGCAGGCCGGCTGCGCGCCAGCCTTCAAACCCGTCGATAACATCAGTCGCGGTCGTAATGCCCAGGTCATGGAGGCTCGCCGCCGCCAGGCTCGACTGATAGCCCTGGGCGCACATCAGGATCAGCGGACCGCGGCACTCCGCCAGCCGCGGGTCTCGCCACGGGCTCCGGGGGTCGGCACGCCACTCGAGGACGTTGCGCTCGATGCCGATCGCGCCCGGCACTAGCCCATCGCGCTGCTGTTGGCACGCGCAGCGGATGTCGATGATGATCCCGCCGCGCGCCCTGGCGTGCTCCGCGCGCAAGGCTGTCAGCCGGCTGAAGCGGCTGCGCGCAACCTCGAGCAGCTCATCCACGGACATTCCATCCATGTGTAGAAAGTATCAAGCTGGGCGGAGTTCTGCTCGGCGGCGCTCGGCGCCCTGACACACCCGATCGGCAGCGGGACGACCGTGCCGAGTTTCGGGCCGAGCTTGTGCTGCACCAGGTCGGCCCGTTCTCGGGGCCAGGCGGGGGCACGGCCACGGCTCTTTCACCGCTACACCCGTCTCACCCCCCACGTCGCTAGGCCTGAGCCTTACTACCCTCGCGGTCGCTTCCCACCTCGAGCCTACCTTCTCTTGTCAAGAACAGCACGGGAGGGCAGATATGCGCCCTGCTCGTCGGACTAGCTGTGACGTCCATCGCTGGGGGGTGGGGCGCGGCTGGCTGCGGGGCGGCGAATCGCGCCTGGTCGTCCAAGTAGTCACCGGTTCCGGGAGGCTCGGGAGGCGATAACTGGACAAGTGAGCGGGACAGGCGTAGGCTCGCAGGACCGAAAAGGGGGTGGGGCCGTGAGCCGTAGGAAGCTGAGCGCAATCAGTCTTGGCCTTTCGGTGGTGATCTGCGCGGTCTGCGCGGGCGGAGCGGCCGCCGCCGTTAGCCAGTACAACGTCCATGCCAGCGAGCCGATCTCGACCGTACTCACCTGCCCCCAGGAGCAAATCCAGCTTTCGGGGACGGTCAAGACGGTCGCCCACGGGGTCAACAACGGGACGATTCACTCGCTGCACCTGGTCAGCGTCTCGGCCGGCCTCACGGGCACCGGGATGACCAGCGGCGCCGCCTACCGCGTGGGCGGCGCCAACATGGCCGCCGGTGTGGGGTTCGTGGACGGCGTGGACGAATCGAAGCTGACGATCGTCTACGGGTACACGCTGGTCGCGCCCGGCCGGCCGACGCTTCACGTGTCCGGCCAGAGCGTCCTGCACGTGACCGAGGATCCGTACACCGGCGAGCTCATCGCCTTCGTGAATGACGACCGCTTCACGTGCTTCTGAGCGCTCCGTCGACAAGCCAGCCGTGAACTGACGAACCAGTTCGGCAGGTGAGATACTGAGCGGGCGATGTCGGCGGATCCCGAAGATCTCATTCGCCGGACCCTCGTCGCCGAGCCGGCCCACGGTCAGACAGCGCCTCACTGATGCAAGCGGCCGGTATCAGCGAGTTCGGCGGTGCCGTCGGGCGGATCGAGCTCCCAGATCCGCGCCCCCTGGCGAGCGACGAGGTCCTGATCGAAGTCCGAGGCGCGGGCGTCGGCAACTGGGAGGAGTTCGTTCGCACGGGCGGGTGGGATGTGGGCCGCACCCCTCCCATGGCGCTCGGGGTCGAGGCCGCCGGGACCGTCACCGCGATCGGAGATTCCGTCGAGGACTGGGCGCCGGGTGATGAGGTGCTCACCCACCCTCTCCCGCTGCGGGACCAGGGAACCTGGGCGCCCCTGGTGATCGCCTCGGCGGCCGTCCTCGCGCGCAAGCCTGCCTCCCTCTCGTGGGAGGCCGCTGCAGCGTTCCCGGTTCCCGCCCTGACCGCCACGCAGGTGATCGACGGAGCCCTGGCGGTGGGATCCAACGACCTGGTCCTCGTCCATGGTGGGAGCGGGGTGACCGGCACGCTGCTCGTTGGGCTGGCCGCGGCGCGCGGCGCCGAGGTGATCGCGACCGCGGGCCCGGCCAGCCATGACCGACTGCGCCGACTGGGGGCGGCCCACGTGCTCGACTATCACGACCCCGACTGGCCGGTGCAGGCACGCGCGATCGGCGGCGGGTCGGGCGTGGCCGCGGCCGCGAACGCGGTGCCCAACGGCTCAGCCGTCGCGATCGGCGCCGTGCGCGACGGCGGTCATCTCGCGACGATCACCCTGGACCCACCGGACGGGCAGCGGGGCATCGAGATCTCGTCGGTGATCGTGCAGCCCGATGGCCGCGCGCTCGGCGAGCTCGCCGAACTGGCCGCGACCGGGAAGCTCGAGGTCTCGATCGCAGCGACGTTCCCGCTCGACGAGGCTGCCGAGGCCTTGGCGGCTGCGATGGGCGGCGCCGGCGGAGCCGTCGTGCTTCGCCCCTGACGCGTAGTCGATCGGTGTCCGGCAGGCGAGCCCGCCGCCGGCCGAGATCGCCTCGCCCCGCCACGATGCCTGTCCCGGCCCCGGGGGTCCATTTCGGCCGCAGTCAATGCCGTCCCACCTTGCGGCGTGCCGTCCATGTGGTCTGACAGTTGGCGGTCGACAGCCTGCTGCTCGAACGCCGCAGGCAACGCGTATGCCCGGTCCGCGTTCTCCACCGCTTCAGCTAGCGCGTCGCGAGGACCGCCGTTGCTCCTGCGAGCGACCGCCGGGCAAGGGAAGGTCCGTAACCTCAGGTGGCGGGTGGAGCTGGTTCGCCGGCGTTATCGCGACGCGGGAGGCGGACGCTGATATCCAAGCCACCGGTGGGCATGGCGGTTGCCTCTACCGTGCCGCCGTGCACCGCGGCGATTGATGAGACGAGGGTCAGACCCAGTCCGAAGCCGTCGTGGCGGGTGCGATCGTCGAGTCGGGTGAACGGCAGGAACAGCCGGTCGACCTGATCGGGTGGCACGAGCGGGCCGGTGTTGGCGACTCGCACCACGGACGCGCGGTTGTCGGTACCGGTCCAAATCGTGACAGTTCCGCCCGCAATGTTGTAGCGCTCCGCGTTCGAGAGGAGGTTGGCGATGAGTCGTTCGAGTAGCAGTCCGTCGCCGGTCACGATGGCTTCGTCGAGTGCAGTGGTTATGGTGATCCCGTTCGGGGTTCGACCCTCGAGTGCGTCTTCGGCAACAGCGGCGAGATCAAGCGGCTCGGTGAGGGTACGCGCCTGATCGTTGCGTGCAAGCACTAGCAGTGCCTCGATGAGTCGCTCGGCGTGATCGACTGCCTGGCGGGCCTCGACGGCCATCGACATCAGCTCGTCGCGCGTCGGCTCGGGCTTGGCGAGGACGACGTCGATGGCCGTGCGCATCACGGTCAGTGGCGTTCGGAGCTCGTGGCTCGCGTTGGCGATGAACTGCCGCTGGCTGGCGAATGCGCGGTCGAGGCGTTCAAGCATCGAGTCGAACGTGTCAGAGAGCTCACGCAGCTCGTCGCGGGGTCCCTGCAGCGCAATGCGCTCGGACAGGTTCTGCTCACTCGCGGCGCGTGCAGCTGCGGTGAGCTGGTGGACCGGGCGGAGGATGCGTCCGGCCACGATCCAGCCCGCAACCACGGCGAGTGCGATGGCTCCGGCCAGGGTGAGGAGTGAGTACGTCAGGAGGTGTGTTAGCGTCGTGTTGCGCTGAGCCGTGACGCCCGCGCGCACGCCGTTGGCGTACACCTCACCGCACTTCCGCAGAACGCTGGAACTGACGCCACCCCGGTCCGATGCGGCTTGCAGGCACCTCTCGAGCGCTGGCCGGGTCGCAGTCGGAATCGTCGTTGGGGTCGCCCGGTTCAACGTGTGCGCGACCAGCAGGTACGTGATCAGTACCACCGTGGCGCCGCCCACCGCGAAAAGTGACGTGTAGACCAGCGTCAGGCGCGACCGGGCGCTGAGCGGGCGACTCACAGCCGGTAGCCGACGCCGACGACGGTCTCGATCAGCGGCGGATCTCCGAGCTTCCGCCGCAACCGTGCGATCGTGACCGCGACCGTGTTGCTAAATGGATCGGCGTTCTCGTCCCACACGTGTTCCAGGAGTTGCTCGGCGCTCACCGGCGCGCCGTCCGCGTCGGCCAGACACTCCAGCACGCCAAACTCCTTGCGGGTCAGGCTCAACGAGATCCCGGCGCGGCTGGCACGATGGCGCGCACGATCGACCACCAGGTCGCCCCTGTGCACGATCGCGGGTGAGCCCGGCCCGCGGCGCCCCAGCGCCCGGATGCGTGCGATCAGTTCGTGGAAGGCGAATGGCTTGCCGAGGTAGTCGTCCGCGCCCAACTCCAATCCGTCGACGCGATCCTCGACATCTGCGGCCGCAGTCAGCATCAGGATGCGGCTGGACGATCGGTCGCGCACGAGACGCCGGCACACCTGGTCGCCGTGGACGGACGGCAGGTCTCGGTCGAGCACGACCACGTCGTACTCCGTAGCGGCGCTTCTCTGCAGTGCTGCCGAGCCGTCGTAGACCACGTCGACGGCGAATCCGGCGTCGCGCAGGCCCTCGCCGATTCGGTTGGCCAGCGCAACGTGATCCTCCACAACGAGCACGCGCACCTCCACATTCTGCACCGACGCAGGTGACAGCCGTCTAACACTCGCTGTTCGGCTCCTGTCACCTGGTGCCTGTTAGACCGGACGGGCGATGGGCCGCGACCGCCATGAATGGAGCAGCCGATGAACGTCAGAGCAGCCAGTTTCGACGCACATCGATCGCGGGGAACGGAACGCAGGACTCGCCTGGGCTGGGTGGAAGTGGCGCTCGCCTTTGCAGCCTTGGCGACGCTGTGCGCAGCGGTCCTATCGGTTGCGCCCCAGACCGCAGAGCCCGATGACGGCGCCTATCACGCATCGATCGCGGCCATCACCGACGGGCACTTTCTGACCTTGTCGACCGCTCAGGCGGAAACCCTGGCACGGGAGCTGAGAGACAACCCGGCCGCCCCTCCGAACCAGTGGGTTGAAGTGACCCCCGGGCGGTGGATCAGCGAGAAGGACCCCGGGTATCCGTTTCTCGCGGCACCGTTCGAGAAGCTGGGCATCATCCGGCTGGCGCCGCTGTTCTACGGGGCCCTGGCCTGCCTCGGGTTGTTCTTCGGCGCCCGACGCTGGCTGGGGCGTTTCGGCGGGCCTGCAGCCGTGGGCCTGTACTGCTCCTCCGGAGCTGCGATCGCGTTCGCCTGGCGCGACTACATGCCGACGTTCACCGACACCTCGCTGGTCGCTGCGGGTTCCGGAGCACTGCTGTGGTCCGTGCTGGCGACCGAGGCCAATTCCCGGCGGCGCACCTGGGTCGGCCTCGGCGGATTCCTGGCGATCGAGGCAGCGACATTCGTGCGCTACACGAACGTCGTGATCCTCGGCTGCGCAGTCGTGGCCGTCATCGTGTCGTGGCAGCGGCAGTCCGCGAAACTGCCCCTCCGCACGCTGTGCTGGTGGCTCGCTTCGGTGGCCGCGTTCGGCGCCGGGATCGCAGTCTTCGACGACCGGGTGTACGGCGGCCCGCTGACAACCGGGTACCCGCCGGGAGAGGTCACGTTTCGCGCCAGCGCGATCGGTGCGAATCTGCGGATCATGCCCGCGCATCTCATGCGGGCCATGCCGATGCTGGCGTTAGCCCTGATCTCGCTGGCCTGGATCGTCGCGCGGTGGCTGGTGCTGCGCCGCATGGGCGGAGAGGTCGGCGTCGCGGCTGGTCGCGATCTCTGCGTCGCCCTCGCCCTCGCCGGTTCCTGGTTTGCGATCTGGAGTCTGTACGCGGCGTACACCTGGACGACCGATCCGACCAGTACCACGGTGCAGGTCGTCAGGTTCTACCTCCCGGCCATCGGTGCGATCTCGCTGCTCGGGGCCTGGCTCGTAACCAGGATTCCCGACCGCGGGTGGCTCGCCGGCCTGGCTGCAACCGCCGTTATCGCTGCGCTGTTCGTCCTGGGCATCTGGGCGTTTCACGCCATGTACGCAGCGTTCGGCGTTCCACTAAGCACCTAACGGCCTACCGAAAGTCCTCGATACCTTCGCCGCCGGAGTGGTCCCAGCCGTAGGCTGCGAGGTGGCCCCAGCAGTCGGGCTTGCTGCCGTCGGTGTCGGTGAAGTCGTAGGCGTCCGCGAGTTGGCGCGCGCTGATGATCGTGCCGGCCCAGCGGCTGGGGTCATGATCCAGGGCGAGCGCGGCGACTCCTCTGGCGACGTAGGTGGGTGACTCGGAGATCGCGAATCCCGGCCTCGTGGCGGTCGCGTCGCGCCAGTTGTCCTCGGTGACGCCGAAGTTGTCCAGCATCTTCTCGGAGCGAAGCCAGCCGGGTGTGACGCCGACCGCCGTCACAGGACTGTCCTCGAGTTCGGCGGTCAGTCCCTTGACGATGCGCTCGACGTTGGCCTTGACGAGGTCGTAGTAGAAGCCGACGTAGGGTCGGAACTCGCTGTTTGCTTGCGAGGTGCCGTCGGTCATCTCGACCACGAGGCCTTGACTGGTGTGCTCACCAGCGGTGCGCAGGATGAGGGGGATCGCGGAGTGGCTGGTGATCAGGTGAGTGTGGACGCCCATCTGCAGCATGCGCAGGCCGCCCGCCCAGTCGTGCTCCCAGAGGGGCTTGTCCCATTCGGCGTACCTGTCGCCGCCAAAGATGTCGTTGACCAGCACATCGAGTCGGCCGTGTTCGCGCTCGATC
>Ga0105238_10004282_pt1 | contig 14168 bp, 11 predicted proteins | sample KBSC34metaG_FD_81526 | JGI IMG/M metagenome (GOLD analysis project Ga0105238, IMG submission 81526) | Corn rhizosphere microbial communities from Kellogg Biological Station, Michigan, USA - KBS C3-4 metaG | ecosystem: Host-associated > Plants > Roots > Rhizosphere > Soil | place: Michigan, USA... | reverse complement strand
GGCTACTTCCGCGCCAAGCTCGCACAGGAAGCGCTGATCGCGCGCTCCGGAGTTCCTTATACCATCGTCCGCGCGACCCAGTTTTTCGAGTTTATGGCGAGCCTTGCCGACTTTTCGACGAAGGGCGATGTGGTAACCCTTACGACCGCCACAATGCAGCCCATCGCCTCTGCTGACGTGGCCGCGGCGCTGGCCGACCTGGTGACCGTCGCTCCGCGTCATGGCATCGTTGAAATCGCAGGCCCGGAACAAGGGCCTCTTGCTGAATTCGTCGCCACTTGGCTGGGCCACATCGACGATCCCCGCGCCGTCACCATCGAAGCCTCATCCGATTATTTCGGGGTGGCAGTTGAGGACGGTACTTTGGTCCCTGGACCAGACGCGCGGATAATGCCTACCCGTTACGACGATTGGCTTGCGACTGCGGCGGCCCACCACGGGAAGCACCGATGAATCGCAAGGGTCGCGACCGGCCGCCTGCCCGGCACAGAGACATCTTATGAACATGGCCAACCAGCGCCTGGCCGACTTCGAAAAGGAGCGGCCCCGTTTGCTTCGCCTCGCCTACCGCATGCTCGGCTCGGTTTCTGAAGCCGAGGACATCGCGCAGGATGCCTGGCTTCGTTGGTCGCAGGTGGCTGGCGGCGTCGATACACCGGCAGCGTATCTGACACGAATCGTGACCAGGCTCTGCCTTGATCAGATGAAGTCAGCTCGGGCCCGGCGCGAGGAGTATGTCGGGGCCTGGATTCCTGAACCGCTCGTCGATCTCTCCAGCGCCGACGATATCGCTGATGAGGTCACCCTCACTCTCATGATGGCGCTGGAAAGGCTCTCCCCACTCGAACGTGCAGCATTTCTGCTCCACGATGTCTTTGGTGTGGCCCTGCCGGAAATAGCTGCTGCTCTCGATCGCGACACATCTGCGGTACGGCAGCTAGCGGTTCGCGCCCGCAGGCACGTGCGCGACAAGCGCCCGCGCTTCGCTATCGATCCGGCAAAAGCCGATACGATCGCGCGCGCGTTCTTCGCGGCCTCACGCGACGGTGACTCCACCGTGTTGGCATCAATGCTCGCTGAGGACGTGACGATCCATGCTGACGGCGGCGGCCGGGTCACCGCGTTCCGCAACATAATCAGCGGTGTCGACAGAGCTCTGCGACTCTTCGCCGGCCTGGCAAGAAAGCAGCATGCCCGACCGGTCCTGATCCGCACGATACTGATCGACGGCCTGCCAGGGTTCGTGAGCATCGATCGAGGCGCACTGCTTCAGGCGACCGCGCTCGACATTCGCAACGATCGCATAAAGGCGATCTACATTGTCCGGAACCCGGACAAGCTGCGTCATGTCGCGGCTGCGCTTGGGCTGGCCGCAGATCAGCCGCTCGACAGCCTGCCCTGACACCGACTGCACTGCTGTCTGCGTAGACGCGCTTCAACACAGAAGCCGAAGCGCCAAAATAAAATCACCCGCAATGTCACTATCGGCAGTGCTCCATCGTCAAGTTCATGACGATCACACAAGAACGTCATGGAGAAAAGAGATGACACCGCGTTTGACAAATCCCTTCGTCTTGGCGCCCGCCGCCATCAAGGCCCTGTATGCGCTCGAGGGTACTTTCAAGGACAGTGGCCTTGAGTTCGAGTTGATGGAACTTGTCAAGATTCGCGCTTCTCAGATTAATAGGTGCGCCTTCTGTCTCCACATGCACACGACCGACGCGCGTGCGCACGGCATGGACGAATATCGCATTCACCTCCTCGCCGCCTGGCGCGAGTCCAGCCTCTACAGTCATCGTGAACGCGCCGCTCTGGCGTGGACCGAAGCCCTCACGCTGGTCGCGGAAACCGGAGCACCGGATGCTGTTTATGCTCTCCTCGCGGAGGCGTTCAGCGAGGCTGAGCAGGTTCAACTGACGATCGCAATCGGCGCTATCAACCTTTGGAACCGACTGCAGGTCGGGTTCCGTGCGGCGCATCCGGAGGGCACATCCCATGCGGCGGCCTGACACTCTGAGGCGCCCGACGGGCTGGGCCAAGCTGATCGTGACGGCCTGCGCCGTCGTACTGTTCGGCGCGGCCGGCAACGCTGCCACCGTAAGCGAACTGCAATCGCGCGCCCTTGACGGCATTCCCGGCAAGGAGGGCACGATGATCCTTGTCGAATATGCGCCGGGAGACGTGGATCCGATCCACCGTCACGACGCATCGGTGTTCCTCTACGTACTCGAAGGAACAATCATCATGCAGGTGGAGGGCGGCAAGCTTGTCACCCTTCATCCCGGTGAGACCTACTTCGAGGGTCGGAACGACGTCCATATTGTCGGGCGCAATGCAAGCCAGACCAAGTCCGCGAAGTTCGTTGCTGTGCTAGTCAAGGACCAGGGTGCACCGATCCTGATGCCCGTCAAATAACCTCCCGACATTCAACTCGGCGTCCTCGGCCTTCAAGGCCGCCGCGCGGTCCAGAACCGCGCGGATGGGCGGCCAGAGGGGTATCTCGAATGATTACACGCCAACGCCTCATCCATTGGCCGAAAGCACAAAGTGCCCTCCGCCGTGGGGCGAGCCACCTACAGCCCGTCCTTGCAGCTCTGCTTGTAAGCGGGGTTCTCGGCGGCACTCTGCTGCTCGTGCTGATGGCTGCCGACTACTGTCGCCGGCATCTCGGATTCCCGAAGCCAACCAGCCTTGCCGCCCTTGCATCGGAGATTTTCTCGTGAACCAGCTTAGAGACAAAGTCGCCGTGATAACCGGCGGCAACAGCGGCATCGGGCTTGCAACCGCGAAGGCTTTCGCGCGGGAAGGTGCTCAGGTCATCATCACCGGCCGAAGGCCGGAAGCGCTCGATGAGGCAGTCGCCGAAATCGGCAACGGCGCGATCGCCATAGCTGGCGACGTGTCCCAGCCAGCACACCATCACAAGGTCGTTGCGCAGGTCCGACAGCAGTTCAGCAAGGTGGACATCTACGTCTCCAACGCCGGCGCCAACACGATCGAGCCCACGGCGTCCGTGACCGAGCAGAGCTTCGACGCACAATTCGCGATCAACACGCGCGGTGTGTTCTTCGGCGTCCAAAAGATGTTGCCAATCCTGCGCGATGGCGGCGGGATCATCCTGATCAGTTCGATCGCCAGCGAGAAAGTTCTGGACGGCCACGCCGTCTATGCAGGGACAAAGGCGGCTATCAATGCCTTCGCCCGGAGCTGGTCGATCGAACTCAGAGAGCGGCGCATTCGCGTCAACGTCCTGAGTCCTGGGCCGATCAAGACGGCTATTCTGGAGAAACTCGGTATTCCAGCCGACGAGCGGCCGAAGTTCGAGATGCGCATGGCCGCAGCCATACCGGCAGGACGCATGGGCGAAGCGGACGAAGTGGCCGCTGCCGCTCTCTTCCTCGCGTCCGAGGCAAGCGCGTTCGTCAATGGCGTAAATCTGCGCGTCGACGGCGGGATGGCCCTGCTCTGAAACCGTGCCCGTCGCAACATTTCTCAAGGAACATAGGTGAAGTGATGTCCCATATCGTAATCATCGGCGGAGGTTTCGCCGGACTCTGGAGCGCAGTGTCTGCCGCTCGACGGCTAGGCGAGCTTGGCCGATCGGCGAAGGTCAGTTTGGTCAACCTCGACCCCTATCATAGCATTCGGGTTCGAAATTATGAGGACGACCTCTCTGCCACGCTCGTCAAGCTTGACGACGTACTCGGTCCGATCGGCGTGGAAGTCATCCTCGGGCAAGTGACGCACATTGACGCTGCCGATCAACGCGTCACAGTCCAGCAACTCTCCGGCAACGTCGAACTTGAATATGATAAGCTTATCCTGGCAAGCGGTAGCCGCTTGGCCGCTCCCGACATTTCCGGCTTCGCCGAGCACTGCTTTGACATCGACACGCATGCTGCTGCGATGCGCCTGCAGAGGCACATAGCGGAGTTAGGCAACATGGCTCCACATTCCGGCCAGTTCACCGCGCTGGTTATCGGCTCTGGCGCAACCGGCGTGGAGCTCGCAACCGAACTGCCGACCCGACTGGCAAGGGTGGCAGAAGCCGCTGGCCTATCCGAACCCACCCAAGTGCGCGTCATCTTGGCTGATCGCGCGGACAAGATCGCCTCCCAGCTTGGAGGGGGCCAGCCAGTCATCGAGCGCGCTTGTGCGGAGATGGGCATCGAACTCCGCACTAATTTGAGCATCGCGCGGATGGATGCCCGCGGGGTGGTACTGACTGATGGCAGCAGGATCGATGCACGGACTGTGATCTGGTGCGCCGGCATGCAGGCCGACCCGCTAACGATGCAAATCCCTGGCGAGCGAGATGCGGCCGGCCGACTCTACGTCGATAGCTTCATGCAGGTCATGGGTGCGCCGGACATCTACGCCGCCGGTGACACAGCGCATGCCCTCATCGACGGAGAACGCCCCTCCGTGATGTCATGCCAGCACGCCCGGCCGATGGGGCGTTACGCCGGGACAAACGCAGTGAACGCGCTTTTCCATGAAGGGCAGCTTCCGCTGATGATCGACTGGTACACGAACATCATCGACCTTGGCCCCTGGGGCGCCGTTTATACGCAAGGCTGGGACAGGCAGGTCGTTGCGATCGGAGAGCAGGCGAAGAACGCTAAAACTACAATCAATCGGGTCCGGATTTATCCGCCGATCGACAGGGATCGTGGCAGCATTCTTGCAGCTGGCACAACCGATCTCGAGCGCCCGCCCTTTTTGCCGCCGTTGGCGCAGGGATAAATCGTTCAATCATTCACCTGAAAGGAAAGCGCTATGTTGCACCAAATTACCAGGGTTCGACATGATCTGCGCCGGCGGCGTCTAGCCGTCTGCCGCCGCGAGCAGGTCACGCCCAACATGCTTCGTCTCGTGCTGACTGGCGATGATCTTATCAATTTCGACAGTCCTGCTGCCGACGACCACGTAAAGCTGTTCGTGGCCAACGGTGAAGGTATCGAAATCGGCCGTAACTACACGCCTCGGCGGTACGATCTGGGAGCTGGCGAGCTGACAATCGATTTTGCTCTTCATGACGCGGGACCCGCCACTAACTGGGCACGAAACGCTCAGCCAGGCGACGTAGCAGAGATCGGTGGTCCGCGTGGTTCTGTCATCGTACCGGATGATTTCGACTGGTGGCTGCTGGTTGGCGACGAGACTGCCCTTCCGGCCATCGGACGAAGGATCGAAGAATTCGGGCCAGGACGACGCGCGATCAGCGTCGTAACTGTCACAGGTCAGCAGGAAATTCAGACCTTCAATACAGCCGCCGAGCATTTAGCCGTGTGGGTTGAGCGTCCCGCTGAACGCGCGGACGACCCCGCGCTTCTTCTCGATGCTCTGCGCGCGCTGACGCTTCCAACTGGAGAGGGCTTCATCTGGATTGCTGCAGAGGCAAATGTCGCGCGGGTGGTGCGGAATTTCGCGCTTGAAGAGCTAGAGCACTTTCCTCAATGGATGCGGGCCAGCGGTTACTGGATTAAGGGCTCTGCTGGTGCAGACGAGAAATTCGAGAGCTGATAGTTGGGCAGTCAACCGGGCGGCAAAGTTCGGCAACAGAGTGACCGTGCGACGACCCAAAAATGACTCATTAGAACCTTCCCTTGCTGCAATGGCCATTAAGATGAACCGGTCGACCGACTCTGGGACTTTTCTGCCGTTCCCTCGCAACGTAGCGACCGGCAGGTCCGGCTTACAGCCGTCACTCGGGACATGCCCGAACGCGACCGCAGGATGACAGAGATTAGGCCGTTAGCAGCCTGACCGCTAACGGATCGGCAGACCGCAAGACCGGACATTGTTGAAGGCCGATCGAGCGACGGCCGGATTTGCGCCGGATGCGGACTTGTCCGCCAGCGGCTTGGTAGCCTTATGAAGCTGTCATTCGTCTGCTGACCCAATCCCAGCCAAGCTTGAATACGTTTTGGCGCATAGGGTCCGGCGCATTTGAGATGCAGCTTTACGGGATGGCAGGCCATGAACCCTATGCAGCGATCTCGGCCGCAACCGATGAGAAATACGATGGATACGCCGCCAGTGCCGGAAGCATTGCCTCATGCCGACAGGCTGTGCGCACCCCGTCTCGGTCACGCACATTGTTCCACAAAACTGACAGGAAGTTTGCCACGACGCGGTCGGCAAAACCCGACTCCATGAAAGCGATAGCGGCTGGATCGCTGTGCCCGTATTTGATTTGCTTCTGGAGCCTAGAGAAGCCGTTGAAGAGGGTTTCGTCCATCGGCTCGGCGAGGTCGGAGACGGAGGCAGTGATCATCGCCAAGTCATAGGCAAAGGCTCCCTCGCAGAGCGCGACAGCATCCTCGACGGTTGCATGATCGCCGCTGACCCGGATGCCCAGCGCTGCCAACTTCGCATGGATATGGTGGAAGGGGCGGCCTGCGACCCAGTCCGCCAATGCCTCGGGCAAAAAGCCATCGTTGGACAACGATCTAATGGAGGGGGCCGAGTTCCAGGATATGATCTTCTCGCTCGCCACTTGCAGTAACTGGTTTGCCTCGATCGCAGTCCGAAGCTCCGCTGCGTTTTCGACAAGCCACGCCTGTAGCTCGGCGATGATCGCTGGCGGTAGCGGCGACTTCCGTATCACGGCCCGCTGGTCGCCGTCGGTGTTCGCAGCGATGGCGGCAGCGATCATCTGGAAAACATCAACGAGGGCAGGCCGAACCTCCTCGGGTGCCAGATGATAGGCCAGCGTGTGCGAGGCGAGGTCGGAAACACGATCCTGACCCTCCTCTTCCAGAAAGGTCATATTCGCAACGAGAAATGCCGCGATGGCTTGGATAGCCCGTGCCCGACGTTCGATAAATTTTCGAAACTCTGCTGCGCTGATGTTCGGCTGTATATTAAGCGCTTCCTGCACCACCACCTCAATCCGGGCCTGATCCGCGAAAGCTAGGTCGAGCCATTGAGGTTGAATTGGTTGGACTACCGGCGGCGCGTCTTTCTGCCGCTGCACGTAATCGTCGAACAGGTTGAGGATGCTACTTTTCGTCGGCTCTGACTTGGAGGCGTCCAGCAGATCCTTTGCCTCATTCCAGCGCCACCGGTTTCTGTAGTCGTTGCGCTGATCGAATATCGACGGAGTTGCAAAGATCACACTTCCCTCGGTGTGCATTCCGGCGCGGCCCGCCCGACCCATCAGGTTTTGGAAGTCGCGCACCATGATGTTCTCCGCACTTTGGCGCGTGGACGTGACAATCAGGTACTTCAGAGGGAAATTGACGCCCTGCGCGAGCGTGGAGGTGCAGACCACAAATTTGGCCAACCCCACCTTCATGGCATGCTCGATCGATAGCCGGAGGCCTTGGGGCGTATCCGCGTGATGGGCGAATATCCCGAAGAGCGCCGCTTTAGTCGCCACCGCATCGGGGCCCAGATGCGCTTCGGATAGACTTCTGAGTTTTTCGACCTCCTCTGGGTCCGACACATCGACGGGCTTCGGCAAATTTGCGCCACGATCAAAGATGTCGACAGCACGCCGACAGACGGTCGTCACGCTGTCTTTCTTGCCGCAGAAGACTGCTACGCTCCCGTTGCCCACGACGTAGAGCCCGAGAAACAAACCGACTTCGCCGCCCTTCGATTTTTCAGGAAACCGTCGGACCTTGGTCTCTTTCCCGCGAAGGTTCAGGGGGAAGTCGTCGATGATGCGAGGGACCCAAAATTCGCCTTCTTCGGGATCAGCCGGGCTCACATATTCAAGGCGTCCTCTAGCATCCTGCCAGCTCGCAAATGCTATGCTTTTCGACGTGGGGAGCAGGCCTGCGCCGTCGATGACGGCTTCCGGATCTCCAACCAGCCATTCCGCGACCGTGCTGGCGTTCCCGATCACCGCTGAAATCAGAATGACCTGCGTCGCCTCGGGCAGGGTCAATTTAAGTGACGTAAGGAGAAGCTCATACGTCGGCCCACGCGTGAGACCATCAAATTGATGGCCCTCGTCGTAGATGACGAGGCCGATGCGATCGACCAGCTCCGGCGCGCGGCGCAGCATATAAAGCAGCTTCTCCGGCGTCACGATCAGGACCGTGTTCACCGCAAGGATTTGCTCTAGTTGGATATCGAATTGAAAAGAGTCCGAAGCCTCGTCCAGGCGGATGGGTTCTCTGGCGAATGCCGTAACAAGATCGCCTCTGATGTCGTGACAGAGCGAGCGATAGGGGGCGACGATCACGGCCAGCGACGCCCGCTGGGACAAGAAGGCCGAGCGGATGATCAATTCTGTTGCACGGGTTTTACCAGCGCTCGTCGGCATTTGAATGACGGCGGAGCGGCCTTGCAACAGGCCTGCGGACGCAATTCGTTGTTGGGCAGGCCACAGTTCGATCGGGAAATGAGATTTGCCGAGCGCAGGTTGCCACGCGGCGGCATCAAGACCCAAGGCTTCAGGAAGGATAGTGCGCGACGCGTTTCGGAGCTTGGTTGCACAAACTGCGGCTGCCAAATCTGCGTACAATAGCTCACGGGGCGAGCCGTTTTGATAGGCGACTTCCCGAAGAGCGTCGCAGGCGGCGGACACCTCTGGTACGCCTGATGCAAACGTCATGAAACCGTTCATGCCCGCGAGGACGGCATTTACTCGATCGGAGCCCGGGTCGATCAGCGAAAAGTCGTTGAGCAAAATATGATGGACCAGGCGTGCCAACCCGGCGGCAAAGTCCGGGGGTGGCGCTTCCATCTTTTTGACGATTACCGTCGCGTTGCCGACGCTGTTGTTGAGATAATAGGCGCTTGCGCAAAGCAGCGAGAACTCGACCGAAATTGTCTCGTCGAGCTTGGCATTCAGGTAGGCGTCGAAGAAGGTAGAAGCGAAGCGAAGACCTTCCGATACGGAAAGCTCTTCGCCATCCCAGCTCACCGGCTCGACATCAGGATTGAACCCTTCCAAGCCGCCGGCTCCGCGAAACTGATCTGCGGTGACGGCGGCCACGTCACCGAGGATGCCGACTGCCAGATCGAATAGCGACGATGGGTCCCGGTATAGCTCAATGAAATCCTCCGGGGCGACGCGGAACTCGTGCATTTTCGCCCGCGCCCGCGTTGTGGAAAGCACCCTGGTCGCGGTCGCTCTAGGCTTCATTGGCCGCCCTTTCGTAAAGGGCTTGGACAAATTGCATCAGGGAGGGTCCCTTGATGACGAGCAGCCGCAGATTTGCCGCGTTCTTGTGCCCGGTCGCGTCGGTCTCCTCCAGCTTTGTTGTCCCAAGGACATCGATGTCCAACACTGCGGCTGCCCCGTTAATGCGACGGAAGGGTCGCTCGGATTCGTTTTGGAATCGCTGGACGGCTTCGACTTGCGCGGTCTCCCCGCGCACCAGAAGACGCTGCTTCATCGCATTCAGCGTCATGGCTTCGCGAAGGTGGTCCTTCATCGAGTCCGTGACCGCGTCTTGAAGCCGGTTGCTTTTTGTCGCTGACAGCCCGGACTTTGACTCGAAGATGTAAAGCTCGTCGTTCGCGTTTTCGCCTTGGTTATTTACAAATTTGAAGCCGACGATGTCGCAGCCCTTGGTAGAGTCCTGTCGATTCCAGCGATCCTGATACCGAAGCTCCCGAGGGCACCAATATCCCAATATGAACTCGATAAAATCGGCGACCAGTATCTCGCCAAAGTCACCTGACCGAAGGCTCGGGCCGGGTGCTACCTTCTGATCGGGAAACAATATCGTGTTGAGGAACTCGGCCTTGCTCTTGCCGGTGCCGTCCACAAGTGCCGGAAGATCAGCGTCAGCGCAGTAATGATGTCGGAAATGTGCCGCCCACGCCGAGAGAACGGCCTGGTCGTCAACGGGATCGAGTTCCCAGATTTGGATTTCTTGCCCGCATGCCGTCTGGCGACGTTCACCGGTGTCCTTGATCCAACCTATGTGCGGCAGCGCAGCCACTTCCTTCAAACCTCAAATCTAAATGCCGTGTCATGGCCTATTATACACCGGCTCCGTAGATGACTACGAGGGAATAGATCGAATGTGGCCACAGAATTTGCCTCGGAATTCCAAGGCCATATCCGGATTTTCTCACGTTGACTGACGCGTTTCATCGCTCGCAGCGTCGATACGGATCCGCTGTCTAACTCGCTGTCATCCCGCCACACCTCGATGAGAGCCTTGTCGGTCGAGCGACCAACATGCTCCAGGCAGTGGAAGGCGAACTGTCGATGGCGCTTGGCGAGGTCGCGTCCAGCCTCATGCTTGAAAATCGACTGCGGTGCATAATTCGGGCCGATGACTGCCAATGCCAGCGAACGCAGTGCACACCCCGGCAATTTAAGCGCTCGGGAAATTTCCCTGAACAAGCGTCTGCTTTTGGAAAGCGTATCAGCGATGCTGGTTGTCCGGACTAGGGGCGCCTTCCCGACGGTCCGCTTCGCGTCGTTTGGAGGCAGCTTCTGTCATAAGCGGACCTTTCGGGGGCTGATCTAAACGACGTGTGTTGGCCGACAGCCGCCGGTACAGTAGGCTCCGCGCTATATCGCCTATCGTCCGAATCGAGGCCTATTGCGTCGGCCAGGCGACTGAGGGTCGCTTATTCTTGGCGAATTGCGCTCGACGCCGTCAGCCAGATTGCGGATCAGGAGAAGGACCGGCCGTAGGCGCCGGGGTCGGGGCAGGCGATCGCCGCGATCATGCTGCTTCACGGATCTGTTCCTGGGCTTCGTCCGACGTGTCGAGGCCAGTTGCGCGGAGCAGAAAGGCGGCCGCCGCTTCGGCTTTTGCCGCAGCCGTCATGATGGCGCGGGAATCCTTGCGCAGCACCGCAAGCCACGAGCCGATATACGCTGCATGATCGTCTATATGGGCGGTCGGGAGGCCAAGATCCGCGCCAAGCAGGGCGGATGTCATCTCGGCGCAAAGCTCTTCGAACGCATAGGCGTTGTCGCCGAATTTCCTGCCAAACTCCCGGTTTAGCCGGTCAGGGTGGCCGGTCCAATGCCCTGCCTCATGCGCCAACGTCGAAGCGAAATACGCGCGGGTGGAAAACAACGCGACCGGCGGCATCGTGATGCTGTCGGCAACGCGGTCGTAGAAGGCGCGATCGCCGCGCTGGTGAACCCTCGCCGGAAGGGCATCGAGGAAGCGCCGCGCGCGATCCGGTAGCTCGTCGTCGGGAGCGACCACGCTGACGGGGCATGGATGAAACTTCTCCGGCAGCCCTTCAATCTGATCGGCATTGAAGACGGCGTAGGATCGCAGCACGCGGCGCATTTCGTCCGTAGCATCGCCAGTAACGGGCGACTCGACGGTCTTGCTGTAGGATTTGTAGAAGATGGCGATTTGCGACCGCTCGCCTTCGCGGACCTGGCCGCCCAGCGCCTGCGACTGCTTGTAGGTCATCCAGGTGCGCGAACGATAGCCGGCGCTTTCGGCGCAGAGCCACAGCCAGAAGCAATTGATGCCCTTATACGGGTCGCCGGTTGCGCGAAGGGGGCGGCCGCCAAGGCCAGGCCGCCACGGCTTCACCCAAGGGCGTACGCCGGATTCGAGTTTGTCGATAATCGCGTTTGTGATGGTGTCGGCGGGCGACGGTTTATCGGCGGTCTTTGCCACGGCAAGTTCTCCTGATCTGGAAGAGGCGAGCCCGGACCAGCATCCTCTCCTCAGAAAGGCTGCCGTCGGGGCACAAAAGGAGGGGCGACACTCCGCGAAGAGTGCCGCCCCCAAGTCGCCTCGAACCGTGCAAGCAGGCGTCAGGCCGCCTCGCTCAAATGCTCCTGACCGTCGTGCGTCGCGTCATCAGGGTCGGACTCGTCGTCACCATCGTCGCCGGGATCGACATCGTCGGCCTCGTCGATGAAGGTCGAGCGCAGCGCGATGGTCTCGGGCTTTTCGATGGCGTCGAAGCGCATGGCATCCGGCAGCCAGGCCGCCGCCTTTTCGCGGACTTCGGCCTCGACGATCCCCTGTCCGTTGCAGAGCGAGGCGCAGGTTGCGGCAAGGTCGCCCTTCTTGGCGTCCTTGTAGCGGCCGCGCAGGATCGGCCCGCCGATGGCCTCGAGCGCGTCGAGCATGACGTCCTTTTTGACGCGGCCGAAGAAGTTTTCAGCCGTGGGGCGCCACCAATGCTCGACCTGAATGTCGAGCGCGCGACCAAGATGGTCATGGAACCCGTTGGACCGTCCGCCCTCGGGAACGTTCAGGCTCGGCTCCAGCGTGCGTGCGATCGAGAAGGCCACCCAACTGCCGCGGGCCTCGTCGTCGAGCGCACGAAAGGCATCGAAACGTTCGGACATGGTCTTATGACCGGCCCAGCTCGTATCGAGACGCTGGCGCTGATCCTCGATGGCTTGCGACGCCATCGATCCTTCGTCGCGGAAGCCGAAGATCGGGAATTGGGCGCCGCTGGACTTGAGCGTCGAGTGGTTGCGGACGTAGTTCTGCTCGAAGACGACATTCTGCGCCATCAGGAAGATGGTGAGGTCCAGCGCCATCGCCGGATCACTGGCGATGTGAGCGACGAGGATCTGCCGGCGCTGGGTCGCCAGCTCGTCAATCAGCGTAGCGCTGAGTTTGGGTCCATGATCGATGTCGTCGGCGCCGTCGTCACCATTGGCACCGCCCATCACCTTGGGCGGAGCATTCGGATCGACAACCGGCTTCTCACTGAACATGCGGGTGTGAACGCGGGCTTCGCCATCGCCACCGATATAAACGAACGTCCCGATCTGCGCTCGGACCGCCGGATCGATCTCGCGACGGGATTCCTCGATGCTTTCAAGTTCCCGTTCGATTTCGTCGAGACGATCGTTCGCGACCTCGGCTTCCGCCGTCCCATCGGTCAGTTCGCCTTCAAGCTGCTCGACGAGTTGGTCATTCTCGGCAGAAAGCGCTTCGACGCGCGCGCTTTCCGCTTCGCTAAGCGGCCGCGCGGGCGCGTGAAACTCATGAAGCTGACGCTCGAGATCGTAGGGAACGTGGGTGGCCGCAATCGGCGTCACGAATGCGAGGCCCTCGGCCTGCGCGAGTTCGGCGGCGGCCGCCTCCAGCTTTTTGCCGGCAAGATCTTCAAGAAGATCGACGTCGATCCAGTTCTCGTCCCCCTCGGCGGCAAAGAGATCACCCTCGATGCGGCCGCCTGCGGCGACATAGGCATCGCGACCGATGAACCGCGCCTTGGCATCGTTCGCCTTAATCGTCCCGTTGAGGATCGCACGCCGGATGTTGTCGGGCTGATCGCCATAATAGGAGGTACTCATCTGTGTGAACACGCGAGCCTGACGATCAATGTCGCTCGTCACGGCATAGGCCTGAGCGACCCCCAGGGTGATTTCGCCGGCGGCGAGAGCCTGGAACACGCTTGGTGCAAGCTCGGCAAGCCGCACCCGCTGCTCGACGAAGCGGGTGGTGACGCCCTGTCGCTTGGCAACGTCCTCGGCGGTCATCCCCTTCTGGATGAGGAAGTTGAACGCGGTGCTTTCATCCGCCGGGTTCATCGGAACGCGCTGGAAATTCTCGGTGAGGCTCGCTTCGACCGAGTTGTCGTCGTCGGTAAGGACGAGGACGGGCACGACATGGTCGACGGGCAGACTGCCCTGTTCGATCAGGCTCTGGAGTGCGCGCAGCCGGCGCCCGCCCGCCTTGACGGTGAAATGGCCCGCTTTCTTGAGCGGGGTAACGATGAGATTCTGCAACAAGCCTTGCGTTGCGATGCTGGCGGCTAGGGCTTCGATACCGGCCTCCCGGCTCGATTTACGGACATTGTCTTTCGACAGCGAGAGGTTCTTGACCTTCACGGACTGGATCATCTTTTGTCTCCATCTGGAACTGGCGCGCCGCATCGACGGTCACGCGAGCCTGCTCATCAGGCCCACAAAGCCGAAGGCCCCCTCCCCTCTCCTGCGCTGGGCGCAGAGAGAGAGGATCTGGATCGTCAGGCGGCGATGCGCTCGATGACTGCAGCGGCATTCGCGACGGGAACGAACATCCGCGTCCTGTGCTGGATGATGTCGGTAAAACAGCCGGCCGCCTTGAGTTCAGCAAGCCGCGTGTGCGGCCAATCGAGCAGTTCGAGGCGCTGCTGCCCGGCGACCAAGCTGCGCTTGAGCCGGTAGGGTCCGACGGACGATATCTCGCCGGTCGTCATCACATGCTTTGCGGTATCGTCGCCTGACACGGTGATGGCGGCGTTGATCCCGAAGGCGTCCG
>Ga0105238_10004280_pt1 | contig 14172 bp, 7 predicted proteins | sample KBSC34metaG_FD_81526 | JGI IMG/M metagenome (GOLD analysis project Ga0105238, IMG submission 81526) | Corn rhizosphere microbial communities from Kellogg Biological Station, Michigan, USA - KBS C3-4 metaG | ecosystem: Host-associated > Plants > Roots > Rhizosphere > Soil | place: Michigan, USA... | reverse complement strand
TGAATTATTTCTAACGGGTAAGTCGACGCAGCCAGAACCTGAGCGAGCATCGGATCAGGATAAAGAGCAATGGGTGCTACCAGCGAATCCAATTGTTCAGGAGGAATCTTGGCAGCCTGATTTTTTGCGGAAGACGCGATTTCTTGTCCGGCAGATAATGTATCTGCCAAAGTGTCGCCTGGAACGACAGCAAGAGCACAGAGAATTGCAAGAAATCGGAGGATTGCACTCTGTGGCCTAGAACGCATGAGAATGCCTCCTGCTGATTTCCCCGTTTCTTCTGATCCGGCTCAAGTCGGTTGTTGACGGAAGTACGCCTACCCGTACGTAATCAAAGGATGTATTTCCGACGCGAGGGTACGGATCTACATTAAGTCTCATGCTTGCCTGTGTTAGCTGGCAAAACATACAGGTGCAGGCTCAGGTCAGGCAGGATATGGAATCTGAAGCGAGGAATTCCTTTATCAATAGCCAAGAAATTCGACGCGCTGCTTCGGGGCACGAAGCAGCGCGCGGGAGTAACGCACGTTTGCTTCGGCGTTCACTTCTAGCTGCCGGCAATCCCCTTATTGACCAGAACCTTAACTTCAACCCGACGATTTTCAGCTCGTCCGCTCTTGGTCTCGTTCGGTGCCGCTGCTCCGTATTCCCCCATCGCGCCGGGTGCCACGATATGCCGCATGGGCACCGCACCCTGCTGCATCAAATAAGTGACAACTGCTTTGGCGCGGTCCTCGCTGAGTTTTGTGTTCATCGCAGCGCTGCCGGTGGAGTCGGCGTAGCCGGTTACCTCGACGATGTATCCGGTGAGGCGAGTAGCGGAGTTCGCCAGTTCCTTCAGTTCTATCTGGTCCTTGGCCGAAACCTTTGAACTACCAACCTCGAAGTTCACGGTTGCTTGGCCCTTTACATCGTATTCACTCAAAGCCATAAAGCGTTGCGTGTTTTCATCAATATTCTTGATATTTTCTTCGATCTGCTGCTTGTTGCTCGAGATGTTTTGCTGGTTGGTTTCGATATTCTCCTTATGCGCTGCGAGCTGCACTTTATTCGCTGCAATATCTCCCCGATTTGACTCAATTGCGTGCACGTTGGCCGCCACTTGCTCTGATGTAGGGTGCAGGCCGGACTGGATCATCTCGGCCGTTTCCAAATCGTCGCCATCGACAGTTATGGTTTTGGCAACAACACGGCCCTGGTCATCGAATGTTCCGTCTATGTCCACTTTGAGCCCGGGAATCAGCACGACGTTGGACATGTTTTCCTTGTCCAAGCCAAACAGGCCCTTGTCATCTTTCGTCGTTGTGTCGTCGGTAAGCACTACCGTGATCTTCCCCTGGGGGCCGCTGACGATCAATGTTTCGCCGGTTCGGGACGTGATCATGCCTTTTGCTTCGGCTTTGTCTCCACTGGCGCCAAAGGATGAAATTGACCCTAACAAGCACATCGCGCCCAGAGTAGCTAGACGCAGTATTCGGCCGCTCTGCATAGTTCCTCCTTGATTTGTTCTTCGAAGTATCACTCACCCAATCGGCGTCGTCGGTGAATGTGGTGAACAGAATCTCAGCGTAGCTGGAAGCTTATCGGTGTTGAACTGTCATTTCTATCAGTGCAACAGTCAACCAGAGCCTTGTAGCCTATTTGAAGCGCCTTTCGAATTGTCGTAATGCATTCTAATTCTCCATCAACGCAGGAGAACTGGGGCACATCTTCCAATTCATAAAGTCGTCATCGCCACCTTAAGTTTGCAGACTTGTCCGAAGGCGCGACCCACGAGGGGAATCATGCGAATGGCGACTCAGTACGAGATCAACAGGTGCATTCTCGGGCTCACCGTTCTCGTCCTGACTCTGTGTCCAGGGACAATCGCGCAGGATCAGGAGGCAGCAGGTCCCGAACAGAGGTCCGGCTCTTTCTCCAGGACGGTTGACCATCTCCTGAATTACTTGAACATGGCGGGCACAACGAAGGCGAGTGACTTTCAGCCCTTAAATCAGCCGGAGCGCAATGACATCTACTGGAAGACGATGGTCAATCCTCTGGGTTACCTCAAGGCTGGATTCTCCGCCGGCATCGATCAATGGAAAGACAAGCCTCCCGAATGGGAGCAAGGAATGTCTGGTTATGGCAAGCGATTCGGTAACATCGTCGGCCAGTATTCAATTCAGCGTACTGTGACGTTCGGTTTGAGCAGCGTATTACATGAAGACAACCGGTACTTCAATTCTGGAAAGAACGGCTTCTGGTCCCGCATGGGCTACGCAGTAGCAAGCGGTATTCTTGCGCGGCACGATGATGGGAGTCGGCACATATCCATTTCCCAACTAGGAGGAGTGGCAACTGGCGCTCTCGTGTCCCGCGCCTGGTTGCCGAGTAGCCAACGCACAGGTGGGGATGCAGCCGTCAGCTTCGGCATCACCATGGCGAGTAACATGGGATTCGGCGTTGTGAAAGAGTTACTTCCGGATCTGGGGCGTGCGATCGCCAAGAAGCGCAACAAGCCCCAACATACACCTGAACCAGTAGAGTCATCCGTACGCTGAGCTATCTGCGCCGACCACCGCCGCGGAATCCTCCTCCTCGGCCCTGGAATCCTCCCATCGAGCTACTGAAGTTCTGCGTACGTTGCTGTCCGGAACTGCGTGCTCGTTGTTGCTGTTGTAGGCTGGGTTGAGGTTTGTTCGTCGACTGCCAGCCGCTACCCGAGTTCTGCGACCAATTACCATTCTGACGATCGTATCGATACACTGTGCCATCTTTGCCGGCATATACATTGTTTCCACCCACGGCGGCACCCCTGCCGGTGTTTGTGTTGTAAGCGAACCCGCCACGGCCCGCCGTACCGTGTCCACTATAAATATTCCCGGCGTAACCAGCACCGCCACCAGCTACAACGCCTGTGTTTGGGTTGTAACCAACAGCACCGCGCCCGCCGACGGTATTGCCCGTATAAATATTCGTGTTGCTGCCGCGACCCGCTACGCCTACTGTGCCTCGTTGTGTGTTTTGAAATGCAGTTCGACTTCCCGCGCCATAGTTGCCGGTGTACGGATTCGCCCATGCAGCTTTCGTTGAAGCGTAAGCAGTATTGCCCCAACGACCGTAGACATTAGCCGCCGCGTAGCCGCCATATCCGTAGCCCCAAGCAGGGCCCCAGCAACATGGTCCGTAGTAACCCCAAGGCCCCCACCATGGATAATAATAAGGATAGCCATAGGTGTAGCCGACGCCGATAGTGAGACTCCATCCCGTTCCCGAGCTCCAGGTGGAAGCCACGCCAACTCCATACGTGTAGGGCGCTCCGTACCAATAGCTGCCCACGTAAGGCGGATAGTAGAAGCCCGTGCCGTAAACCACTGTGCTGGTGGTCGAAGACACAACCGTCCCATAATAGCCAGGCGTGTAGCCCACATAAACTACATCGGGCGTCGAGCGGTAAACTTTCACATAAGTCACATAGTGGAGCGGGGAACTAGGTGGAATCGAATAGATCGCCGCCGGCACCGAGGTCGCGACTGCCCACGGACCAAGCGGCGATGTCCCGACGAACCAAACGGCATTCTCAACAGCGTAAAAATTCTTATCTTCCACCCGGATGATCGGCGTCGCTGTATTAGTCGCATATTGCAGGTCAGTACCTTCAATGTTCTTGAACTGCGGATCGCCGTCATAGCGAACCTGAAGTTGTGCTTCGCTTCGAGTGATAGTCGCGGTTTGAGGAATGGAATTCGCAATAATGGCTTCCTTAGCTGCCGGGGTCCCTGGAACGGATGCCAGTACTCCAGCTTTTGGGCTGTCTTCCGGAATCTTTGTGAACCCATCGGGTAGATTATGTGCATCAACAAACTCCCACGGGCCATTCTCGAGCGACTTCGATCGAAACCAGCGTCCCGCCAGGACTACGAAGTAGTCGAGGCTTCCTGTATCCCGGAAAATATTGGCCGTCGTATTCTTCACATATTCCAGCTTCGTTGCCGGGAGCGGTTCGAATTGTGGCGGTCCCTCGCAAACTAGCAATTCAGCTGGACCAAGGCTCATGTAAATCGCTGGAATGCTGGCTTTTTTATTTGCTTGCTCGAGCGATGGTGGCGGACCACCTTCTGTCGCCTTTTCCTTCTGCTGTTCCCGAATGTTTTTGGTCATGTCTTTCATATCATCGGGAATTTTCTTCGCATACGACCACGGACCCGTCAGTTCGGGAGCTTCGAGCCAGCCATCCATTATCTGAAGGTAGTACTTGGGCTTTTGCGGATCGAGCAAAATAGTAGCCTGGGTGTTCAAGACCCGCTGTAGTTTGGTTCCGCCAACATCTCTCAATTGTGGAGGTCCGTCCACGAGCACGAGCAGCGATGGTTTAGTAGCAAAAATGATCCGAGGAGGGTCGTTTTTAACGGGCAAGCCTTTAATCTCTGGTTTTTTCTCAGACTCCACTAACGCCAGTTCCGCTTGCAGCCTGTCCAGCGCAATAACCCTGGATTTACCGGGAAGCCTGGCCTCCAAGAAGGTCTGGAATTCAGTTTCGCGGGACTCCATTGCTGGGAACTTAACTTTCGTGGTCTGAAAGTTGTCGAGTGTTACCTGCCGATTCACCTTGTCGACTTCCGTTCTGGCGGTGAACCACACGACACCGTATCTCGGCTTCTTGCTCGCCTTAGCTTCTACCGAAAGAGCAGCATAGGCGTGAATTTCGTCACCGTCCCAACTGTCAACTTGTGGCTGATAGACAGAGATTCTTTCTTGTCCGTGATCGATTTCGCGCGGCCATGTCCCATCGACGTGCTGTGCACTACGATTCGTGCCAGTTCCCGGCTGGGACGTAGATTGCTGGCGCAGGGCACCTGGGGCGTCCGGCAATGACTGACTGCGAATCTCCATTGCAACGGAGCCCAACATGAGCATGACCAAGGCAGCCGTGGCGCTCAGGCTAGTGGGCCGCAGACGTCGGGACCCTGGAGTTGGCTGTTCTGTGACTCCGAAACACGCTCCTATCCACCGGTTCATAGAAGGATGTCGTTTCATTAACCATTTCAGATTCGTCGTGGAGACGTGCTTGGATTTGCTTTATCGTTTCTGTGAAAACAATGACTGCTGCGCAGCCAATAATGACAAACTCTCTTAAGGTTCAACCTGAACTCAGTAACCTCTACAACAGTATTTACGCAAAAGAGGACAGGAAACTGTCAAAAGTAGCAGCGCAATTCGTGATAACCATATTTTTAGAAGACCAACGTTCTCGAAATGGGCTGCGCTGGATCCTCTGACGCGAGAATTACTGTCAAGTCTGACAGTTAGCCGCGTGATCTCGCCTCAATATGATCTCTTCGAATGCAGTCGCTACTCTTCCATCCACAAGGGCACAAGGGACAGGCACGGCCGTTATAGTTCTGCTTTGCCATCACCGCTTCCCACAAGGTCCCTGGGCACCAGCTTCGGTCTGGTTGAGAGCGGAGGTTGGACCGGTCGCTTATATCGGCGGAGCATGTCATACCGGAAACGGCAGAATGGCAGTCACGAGAAAATTGGAATTGTCGTGTTCTTTCTGGTGTTTACCTTGCCTGTGCCTGTACAGGCTCAGGTTTCATCAATTTCATCAATACCCGCCCAGAGTCTCTACGAAGGACAGACAATAAGCGCCGTCGAACTGATCGCAAACCCCAGTCGTGATGTAGAGGCTCTACGTCCGTTGGTACTGCAGAAAGCAGGACAACCTTTTTCTGAGGCAAGCGTACGTGCCACGATCGACGCTTTGGCAAACAGGGGCTTCAGCAACGTAGGTGCAGAGATGGTTTCGAATGCATCAGGCCTTCAGCTGAATTTCATCATTGAACCTCCCTATTACGTCGGAATCATCGAGTTTCCTGGGCTTGCCAAGCATTTCTCCTACCCCCAGCTTCTAAAGGTGGTGAATCTTTCGGACGATGAGCCTTATGACAAGGGACGGATCGTAAGATACGAAGAGGCACTGGTGCAGTTCTTCAGACACGACGGTTATTTCCAGGCCAAGGTGCACGCTGAGCCCACGATCGATGATGCTCACCAGTTGGTAAACATTAGATTCTTTGTGGACCTGGGAGAGCGCGCCCGGATCGGCAACGTGGCAATCCGCGGGATCCCTGAAAAGGAGAGCAGAACTGTACTTCAGAAACTAAGCTCAAGGCGTGCCAGATTTACCGGGGCACAATTGAAAGCGGGCAAGCCCTATACCGCCGACCGCCTCAAGGCTGCGACTGTCCTCATCAAGAAAAACCTGGCAGCAAAGCATCGCTTTGCGAGCAAAGTCCAAAACTCTCCACCACAGTACCATCCGGATTCCAATCTAGCGGATGTCTCCTTTCATGGTGAGCTCGGTCCCCTGATAAGTGTGCGGGTCAGCGGCGCACGCATTTCGATAGTTCCATTCGTCTCACGCCGACAAGTGAAAAAACTCATCCCCATATATTCGGAAGGCGCAATCGATCAAGATCTGCTGAAGGAAGGAGAGCGGAATCTCACCGAGTATTTCAAAAAGAAAGGGTTTTTCGATGTCGAGGTAAAAACCGACTCCCAGAAGTCGCCAGACCGGATCGCAATTTTATACGAGGTAAAACGAGGCAAGAAACACAAAGTCCACCATATCTCATTCAGCGGAGCTAACCGGATTTCGGAGAAAGAACTCCTCGGCCAGGTCTCGGTCAAGAAATCGCGCCTGTTCTCTCGCGGCAAAATAAGTCAGAAACTTGTGACCGAGAGCCAAGAGAACCTGCGAGCCCTTTACCAGGAACGCGGATACGAGAACGTCAAAGTCACTCCGAAGATCACTGACCGAGATCCCAAGATTGATCTCTCATTCGAAATTGAAGAAGGACCACAAACGCTGGTCGACAACGTTCATGTGATCGGGAATGACCATGTGCCAGTGGGCGAGCTTAGCGGTCCGAAGGGTTTTCAGCTGCAACCCAAAAAGCCATTCTCCGATGCCCGCTTGTCTGACGACCGCAACCGGATTCTAGCGACATATTTGAATCGCGGATATCTGAATGCCGAGGTCAACGCCACAGTACAGAGGAATCAGAGCGATCCACTGCACGTGGATGTTACTTATGCCGTTGCCGAGCGACAACTGGTGCAGGTTAGCCAGGTCACGTACGTGGGGCGCGAGCAAACGCGTCTCTCGATGATTCAAAACACGGCGCGGATTCGGCCTAAGACTCCGATGAAACGAGGGGACCTGCTGGAGGCAGAAAGCCGCCTTTTTGCTCTGAACATTTTCGACTGGTCGAAGGTGGGGCCGAAGAGACCGATCACCGATCAGACTGACGAAGCCGCTGTCGTCAGGGTTCACGAATCGAGTCGTAACGAGATCGCATACGGATTCGGATTTGACGTTGCTCATCGCGGTGGGAACGTGCCCTCCGGTAGTGTGGCCGTCCCGGGGCTCCCCCCTGTTGATCTGCAAAATCATGAAATCGCACCCAGCGAAGCGACCTATGCGGGGCCACGTGGCTCGATAGAATTCTCACGTCGAAATATGCGAGGGCTCGGCGAAACCGCAAGCACATTCTTCCTGGTGTCTCGGCTTGATCAACAGATTGTTCTCAGCTATACCCAACCCCAGGTTATCGGTTCACAATGGAGTTCTATCACCAGTTTTTCGGGCGAGCGCACCACCGAGAACCCGCTTTATGCCGCTCAGCTGGGCACCGGATCATTTCAGATCGAGCACCTCATCAGCCGTAAGAAGGACACACGGCTGCAGCTTCGGTACCGATTCAATAAAACATACCTGACTGATTTGCTGGTTCCCGAGCTTGTACTTCCGCAAGATCGTGACGTTCGTCTGTCAACGATCTCGGGCGCAATCATTCGAGATACTCGCGACAATCTGCTCGATGCACACCGCGGAACCGACGCAACTGTGAATCTGGGGCTTACGCCGACGGCACTCGGGTCGAGCGCAACCTTTGCAAAGTTGTTCGGGCAGTACGCCTATTACAGAACGACGCATTCCATAGTATTCGCGAATAGCGTTCGTTTGGGTCTGGCGAAAGCCATGGCGGGAAGTTTTGTCCCGACTAGTGAATTGTTTTTTTCCGGCGGGGGAACAACGCTGCGCGGATTCCCGATCAATCAGGCTGGGCCGCAGCGCATAGTGCCGTTTTGCGATGTTCTGGAAGGCGAGTCCGGATGTGTCAACGTCACCGTTCCAGTAGGAGGGAGACAACTTTTCATTTTGAATTCTGAAATGCGATTCCCGCTGGGTATCAAGAAAGCATTGGGTGGAGTGGTCTTCTACGACGGCGGCAATGTGTACAGCGCCATCAACCTCAAGGATCTTGTACACAACTATACCAACACGGTGGGATTCGGCCTGCGATACTCAACACCGATTGGGCCGATTCGCATCGATGTCGCCCATAACCTGAACCCGGTAAGCGGGATCACTCCGACCCAGTACTTCATTACGTTAGGACAAGCGTTTTAGGAGGCAGTTACGGCTCTGCGACGTCCAATTGTTTGGACAATAAGAGTTCTGGCGGTCTTGATTGTCGCTGGAATAGCCTGCGAGCCCTTTCTCGTGAAAAGCGAGATCGTCCGCCAATACATAGTTCATGCAGTAGTGAAGGAGCTAAGCAGTGTGACCGGAAGTAATGTCGAAATCACACGTTTGGAGCTCGAATCGTGGCCTATCACGGCGCATTTTCACGACGTAGTACTTCACCACAGGGAAGATCGGGAGGGGCCGCCTATGCTGCACGTCGACACCATTACGGTGCGCTTGAGCATCCGGTCATTGGTGAGGCGACAATTAACTCTAGATGACGTTCTTGTCGATCACCCCGTGGTGCATTTGGTTGAAGCTCGCGAACGCAATGTCCCGCAATTGTCGAAGAGTTCAGCCAGCCAGCACAAGCCGGCTTTGAGTGTGGGTGTCGGCCACCTGCTTTTGAGGAACGGGGAAGTCAGCTATGAGGACACGGAAACCCCGCTCGATGCGGAGTTATATGGTGTAGCGGTTGATCTCCGGTTCGATGACCAAGCAGGGAACTACCGCGGCTCGATTTCGTATCAAGGCGCCCGGTTGCAATACTTGAAGTACGCTCCTGTTCGCCACAGTTTGACTGCGAAAATTAATTTTACTCCTGTTCGCCTTTCAGTCGAGTCGCTCCGCATGACTGCGGGTTCCTCGACTTTGTCACTGCGCGCGAAGATAGACGATTTTACGAATCCTATAGTCAACGGCGATTATGACGCGCGTATTAGCGCTGAGGATCTCGGGAACGAATTGCGGCCGCTGATGCTGGCGGGGGACATCTCCTTTTCCGGGAAACTCCATTACGACAACGCGAGAAAGGGACCCGCCCTGCTGAATCTTTCGCTTGATGGTCAGGTTTCCGGCGAGGCCATGTCGGTCTCCTTCCGCCAAACTCCAATGCAAATACATAGTCTGCATGCGCGATATCAACTAGCAAACGGTATCTTTCAGGCGCGAACCGCAGCGATGGGATTGCTAGGAGGGCAAGCAACTGTTGATGTCGAAATCCAGAATCTAGATACCATTCCGAGCTATAGGCTTGCAGGCTTCTTCAAACAGGTTTCCCTGGAAGCAATGCAGCAGGCTGTTCTAGAGCGGCAACTCAAGCGCCTGGTCCTTCACGGAACGGTAGACGGGACAGCAGAGGCTGCCTGGAGCGGCGCCATTAGCAATGTCATTTCGCACTGTGACTTGCATGTATACTCCGCGAAGAACGATGAAGCGCACCCTTCCAATAACATGCTTCCCATCGATGGGGTCGTACGTCTGAGTTACAACGGCCAGCGCGGAGTTATTTCCTCTCCAGGGACGAAGCTTCAGGTCTCGTCAATATCTCTGACTGCACAAGGTGAAGTAAGCCATAACTCCAACCTGCACATTCATGTTGCAGTGCTGGATCTTCAACGACTGTCCACTCTGATTTCTGCCTTTCGTCCCGGGGAAGCTACCCTGAACGAAATCGCCGGCTCAGTCGAGTTGAATGGAATCATGACAGGAACGATGCAAGAACCTCGATTCGTGGGGCAATTGAACGGCGATAACCTACGCATACATAACAGTCGGTGGACCCGCGCAACCATGAACGTACGACTGACTCCGTGGGAGTTTGTTTTACAGAGCGCATCTGTGGTTAGCGCCAACCAAGGAAGAGCATCGATGACCGGAAGCATCGGATTGCATCACTGGTCGTATCTTCCTTCGAACCCCATAAAGCTCAACCTTTCCATGGAGCGATTGCACATAACCGACCTGCAAGGCATAACGAACCTGCGATATGCGACTTCTGGTGAGTTTTCCGGCGAAATCAGCTTTTACGGCTCACAATTCAAACCGGCCGGCTCGGGAAGAATGACAATTCACCACGCCTATATATTCGAGGAACCTCTACAGAACATAACGTTGCAGTTCCGCGCCGCTCATGGCGCTGTGAACTCTGTGATGAACGTGGCGGCTCCCGCAGGCGCTGCAACCGTGAATCTCTCTTATGTTCCAGCCGCGAGAAGTTATGACCTGCGAGTGAGTGCTCCTTCGATCATTCTTGAGAAGTTGCACACCATTCAGAAAAGAAAATTGCCTATCAGCGGGGTGGCGAAACTGTCCGCGGAGGGTCAAGGATCACTAGACAACCCCCAACTTGCGGCGATCATTGATGTGAGTCAGGCAGAATTTCGTGGAAACGGGGTATCGCAACTCAAAGCGCAGGTTCGGATAGCCGCCCAACGTCTGGAGTTCCTGCTCGCTTCTCAGATTGCACAAGCTTCACTCCAGGCACAGGGCTATGTGAATCTCGCAGCTGACTACTATTGTGAGGCGGCAATTGACACTGGCATCTTGCAGCTTGACCATCTGCTCGACACCCACCCGCCCAACTCACAAGATAGCCTCCAGGTACAAAGCGAACTTCACGCAACACTGAAGGGCCCGTTGAGAAAAACTGCGCAACTCGAGGCGCGCCTCATCATTTCCAAACTGAGTGCAACCTACCACGCGCTGCAGATCAGTGCCGCTGAACCTATTCATGTCGACTACGTGCATTCCGCGTTTAATATACAACCTGCCGAGCTTCGTGGATCGGGTACATCAATTCGCGTGCAAGGCAGCATCCCTGTATCTGAAATGTCGCCCGTGAGCCTGAGTGTTGAAGGCTACTTTGATGCCACCCTGCTTCGTATGCTCAAACCTGACCTGAAGAGCTCGGGAGTTATTTCCCTCGAAGCTCACAGCATCGGATCCGTGAAAGATCCCGCTTTTCGTGGCCAGGTGCAGTTGCGGGATATCGCCCTCTCGGCTGATACCAGTCCACTGGACCTCGAGAAGTTAAACGGATCGCTCGATATAGAGAACAATCGCGTGCGGATCTCCAACTTGTCGGGACAAGTCGGCGGGGGAGAGTTGATACTGGGGGGTTCTATTCTTTACTGGCCTAATCCACAATTCGACCTGACATTACGAGTCAAATCAGTCCGCCTACGCTACCCCATGGGATTCAGGATGCTGCTTGACAGCGATCTTGCACTAACGGGAAAAGCGACCGCCTCCACTTTGAACGGACGTTTATTGATCGACGATCTCTCTTTCACGCCCGAATTCGATATCACGAAGCTTGGCGAGTATTTTGGCGCTGGCACTGTACAGCGTCAACCAGGTTTCGGCGATTCCATCAAACTCGCGGTAGCAGTGCAATCGCCAACACGTCTTAGCGCCACCAGTTCGCTGGCTAGTGCCGAAGGAGACGTTAATTTGAGGGTGATTGGTACGGTTGCAAGCCCTGTGATCGTTGGGAGAACCGATCTGACCTCTGGTGAGGTTTTCTTCCGGAGTAGACGCTATCAGCTGGAGCACGGCATTGTCGTATTTAGTGATCCTAATAAAACCACACCTGCAGTAGATATTTCCGCAGCCACCAAAGTGCAACAGTATAATTTGAGCCTCAGCTTGCGCGGGTATTTGGACAAGCTCAATATCTCTTATGCCTCCGATCCGCCCCTGCCGACCGCGGACATTATCAACCTGATCGCGATTGGCCGAACGACACAAGAAGGAAACACCGCTAGCCACAGCACTGACTCAATTCTGGCATCGCAGGCTGCGAGTCGTTTTAGTACGAAAATGCAGAGCCTCACAGGTATATCTGGTCTGCGTATCGATCCCATGGTTGGCGGGAGTAATCGAGACCCGTCCGCGCGGATTGCTGTCCAGCAGCGCGTTACCAAGAATTTTCTTTTTACCTTTTCAACCGATGTCTCCCAACCCGGCGCGGAAACAGTGGAAGGGAAGTACCAGATTAACAAGAGATGGTCGATTGGAGCGGCTCGCGATCAGGTTGGAGGCATCGCGGTGAACGGAAGGTACCACACAAGGTTTTGACTACGATATCGATGGAGTGGTCGAGGTGACCACCTTCGCACTTATAAATGCGCTTATGCCCACCCAACGCAGTCGCCCTGGTTTTCAAGTTGCGTTTCGGCGTCTACACACAGTCAACGAATCCACTCATTTCATGTTATCGCGAGCCCTGATGAGCAGTTGGTCTGCCGTTTCAAGTTGGATCAAGCCGGCACGTGGGTACTCGGCGTCAAGCATGACATGCGCGATGACTACGGTGATAATGGTGAAACCCAAAATGTGCAGCCAACTCCGGTGTTGACCGCTAGCCATCCTATATCCCGCGAGTAGGGCGCAGACAAGGCCCAGGGCGAATAGAAGCGCGTAAACGATCCTCGGCGGATGATTCTGCAACGCCATGGTTCGGGTCGTAGCCATGTCAATCATGTTGTTTAACGCCGGCAGCAACAACTTGCCTGCATCGGGATGAGCATTGGGAAGACGTGTCGCAGCCACAGCCTGGTTCCAGATTTCTTCCTGGATCCTTTTTGTATTAGACATCTCCTCCTCGGCTGCCTGCATATTGGGCATCCTGCGGTACGTCTCCAGGCGCGAGTCGACGTAGTGACGGAATAATTCCTGAAGAGAAAGTTGCGCTTCATGCGGCACTAGCTGGAGACGCAAATACGCGGTTTCAACCGTGTTGACCTCTTCTGCGATCAACATACGCTTCTCGTTGAATCGGGAGGCCGCTCCCGAGAAAGTGAATGCCATCAGCAAACCGAACAGAGCGAAAACGGCACCTTCTATTGTGCCCAAGTTAGTGCGCTCGCTGTCTGCCTCCTTCGAACGCCGTCTGATACCTAGACGCCTGCCGCTTTCGAGCAGAAGCAACATGCCGACGAAAAGCAACACAGAAAAAATCAGAGGTGAAATTGGAGGTTCCATGAAGTTGGGGTTCCTTTTGCAAACATACGAACCAAACAACACCAGCCTGGCGAAGTTCAGGTCAGCGATCTACTTGTATTAAGAGCCAGAGTTGCGGCCTGAACAGCGACCGCGATTACAATGCCGGTCAGAGTCAACCCTAAGAAGGCAATCAGGATTGCACAAATTCTCAATGCTCGTTTCACCGGCTGAATGTCCCCATACCCAACGGTGGTTGCGGTAATAAAAGACCAGTAAAAGCTTTCGAATGGAGACGACCCTTCTCGTCTTCCTAGATCCTGTCCAAGCAGGATTACAAGCATCGCTAAACTTAGGATGAGAGGAAAAGTTAGCCAAAGACCGAGGCCAAAGTGCCTAAAAAATACGAGCGTGAGACCTGTGCATGGCAATAGTTGCCGCTCTTGGGGTGATCTGAAAAAGAGAGGACTGCCCCGGGACACTGCGTGACCTCGTCCAGTAACGGTGTGGAAACCAATTATTCCGAAGAGATTTTCGCATCCATGGAAATAGGTGACACCTGTTAGGTCTGTCAGTCGTCCGTATGAAATTGAGTGTCGAGGGTGGATTCTGCCGACAGAGGCCTTTCTTGGAGGTCCAATTCAGCAGCTCAACAAACCAGTTGGCAAGTCGCCGCCACCAGATGCTTAAGCATTCAGGGCGAGATGCACCTGTGCTCGCCCTATGAAGTGGGAGGCCGACTCGTCGCCGGCTCTCCGCTTCAGACTGGATTCAAGAGCCATGTATGGTCATGCAATCGCTATCCCGCAACCTGCTGCCGCGTCATCCGACCTGCCAGTTCATCTTTGGAGACTTTTAGTGCGTCGGCAGCGTCAATCCGTGCAAACAAATCGAGCACACGCGCGATTGTCCCGGTCCAGCCCGTTTGG
>Ga0105238_10004275_pt1 | contig 14181 bp, 7 predicted proteins | sample KBSC34metaG_FD_81526 | JGI IMG/M metagenome (GOLD analysis project Ga0105238, IMG submission 81526) | Corn rhizosphere microbial communities from Kellogg Biological Station, Michigan, USA - KBS C3-4 metaG | ecosystem: Host-associated > Plants > Roots > Rhizosphere > Soil | place: Michigan, USA... | reverse complement strand
CGGCCGTGGCTCCCGGTGCTGACCGGGCGTGTGGTCGAAGGCGCTGCTGCCAGCGATCGCTTTCTATGGGATTTCCGCGCCACGCTCGGTGATCTGGTTGCCGACGCGCATTACGGCGAGATCGCCACTGAGGCCAAGGCGCGCGGGCTGATCCATTACGGCGAAGCGCATGAGGAAGGGCGTGCCTTCGTCGGTGACGGCATGGCTGTCAAACGCCAGGCCGATGTCCCGATGGGTGCGATGTGGGCCCAGTCTCCCGGCGTCTATAAAGAGCAGTTCGGCTACGACGCCGATCTCAGGGAATCAGCCTCGGTCGCGCATATCTACGGCCAGAATCTCGTCGCCGCGGAATCGATGACCGCGACGGCGGCGCCGTTCGGCTGGTCGCCGGAAACGCTGAAGCCGGCGGTCGATAAGGAACTGGCGATGGGGGTCAACCGGGTGGTCATCCACACCTCGGTGCACCAGCCGCTCGTGGACAAGGCGCCGGGCCTGTCGCTCGGCATCTTCGGCCAGTGGTTCACGCGGAACGAAACCTGGGCCGAGCAGGCGAAGCCCTGGATCGACTATATCGCGCGCAGCGATTTCATGCTCCAGCAGGGCCGCTTCGTCGCGGACGTGCTCTATTTCTACGGCGAGGATTCGAACATCACCGCGATCTTCGGCGACCACGCACCGCTGGTGCCGCCGGGGTACAATTTCGACTACGCGAATGCCGACACGCTGATCCACGAGCTTTCAGTCCGGGATGGCGGCGTCCTGACTCGCAGCGGGATGAGCTATCGCCTGATCGCGCTCGATCCCCGGGCGACGCATATGTCAGTGCCGGTACTGCGGGCGTTGCACGATCTCGTCCAGGCCGGGGCCATCGTGGTTGGGGATAAGCCGGCGGATACGCCTAGCCTCGCCGACGATCCGGCGCAGTTCACGCGGTTGGCCGATGCAATCTGGGGTACAGGCGATGCGCCGCACAGTTTCGGCAAGGGCAGAGCGATCCCCCGCACGTCGATCGCCGATGCGTTGAAAGTGCTTGGCATCCAGCCGGATTTCGCGTCCGCCACGGCTGACGCTGACCTGCTGTTTGTTCACAGGAAGACCCCGGACGCCGACATTTACTACGTCGACAACCGCCTGGATCGGCCGGTTTCCGTGGAGCCATCTTTCCGCGTCGCCGGCCGCGAAGCGGAACTGTGGCATGCCGACAGCGGAACATCCGAGCCCGCATCCTATAGGATCGCCGGGGGCCGCACCGCCGTCCCGCTCGCGCTTGGCCCTTATGAAAGTGTGTTCGTCGTTTTTCGCAAACCGGCCACGGTCGCAGATCGGTCCGTTATGGCCGGACAAGAAGCGGAGCTTTCGACGGTCGACGGCCCGTGGGCTGTCAGCTTCGGCAAGGGCCCCTGCGCGCCGAAACCGACCCGCGTCGACCATCTCCAATCCTGGAGCCACAGCGCCGACGCCCGCCTGAAATATTTCTCCGGAACCGCGACCTATACGCAAACAATCGAGACGCCTGCCGGCTGGCTTTCCGGGGCAAAACGAATCTGGATAGATCTAGGCACGGTTAAGAACCTGGCAGAGGTCGTTCTCAACGGCACGTCGCTCGGGACCGTCTGGAAGCCGCCTTTCCGTGTAGAGGCAACGACGGCGCTTAAGCCGGGCGAAAACACTCTAGCGGTCAAAGTCACCGATCTGTGGGTGAACCGCCTGATCGGCGATCTGCAGCCCGATGCGGAAAAGTGCGCGTCCGCTGAGCCGATGCCGGTGCTCTACCAGGCCAGCTCGCCGCTCGCGCCGTCAGGGCTGCTTGGGCCCGTACGGATTGTTGGAGTGACAGAGTGAACTGGCCCGTTAGCACCATCAGGCATTGGCGAGCCCGCATGCCGATTTCAAGAAAACGTCTTCACGGACTGCGTTCGCTGTCGTTGATTGTCGCGACGGCAATCCTCGTCGCCGCTGCGCGGCTGTCTTACGCAGATATGCAACCCATCTGGATCACGCATCCGGACGCACCCACGAACGGACGGGTGACGATGCATTTCCGCCGCGATTTTTCGCTCCCCTCGCGGCCAGACAGCGCCAAGATCGAGGTCAGCGCCGACAACCGCTTCATCTTGTTCGTCAACGGCAAGCGGGTCGGTACGGGTCCGGCCCGGGACGATCTTGCCCATTGGCGGTACGAGACCTTCGACATCGCGCCGCTTCTCGTCCTGGGGCAAAACCGTATCACTGCGACGGTCTGGAACTGGGACCAGGCGGGGCCGATGGCGCAGATGACGGCCAGGACCGGGTTCTACGTCCACTCGGATGGGCCGGCGCTGTCGATGCTGGATTCCGGCCCTGATTGGCGCGTCCGCATCGACAAGGGCTATTCGGTGAAATCGCCGCTTGGTCGGCTGATCCGCATGGGCTGGTACTACGCCGCGGGTCCCGAGGAGACGATCGATGGACCGCAGCGCGACTGGTTCTGGGACGATCCCCAAACCGACGCATCGACCTGGCAAGCTGCTGTTCCGGCCATCAAGCCGGCGGTAGCCACGCCATGGCACCTCATGCCGGATCCGCTGCCGCAGATGCGGTTCGATCTCGCCGATCCCGGTCATGTCGTGCAGAGCGACCTGCCGACGGACGGCTTTCCGGCAAAACCGCTCGTGGTTCCGGCGCATCGCACGGTGCACATCCTGCTCGATCGCGGCGCGGTCGATGCTGCCTATCCGGAATTGACGGTTTCGGGCGGGGCGGGAAGCACGGTCAAGCTCACCTATGCCGAAGCTCTTTATGACACGGCCAACGCCAAGGGCGACCGGGCCGAGGTGGCCGGGCGGCACATCATCGGCATCGAGGACAAGTTCGTGCCCGATGGCGCAGCCTCGCGGTCCTTCGCACCGCTATGGTGGCGGGTCTGGCGCTTCCTCGATATTGCTGTTGAGACCGGGGACCAGTCTCTGACCTTGGAGGGGTTCAAGGTTTACGAAACGGGCTACCCATTCGAGCAGAAGGCACGGTTCAAGAGCAGTGACCCCGAGCTCGACCGGATCTGGGAGATCGGCTGGCATACCCTCCAGGTCGACGCCCACGAGACCTTCATGGACTCCGCCTATTGGGAGCAGCTCCAATATATCGGCGATGCGCGGGTCGAGGCGGCGATCGTTTCCGCTGTCTCGGGCGATCCGCGCCTCACGGTCCAGGCGATCGACGCCTTCATCGACAGTCGCCTCCCCGACGGCGTTACCCAGAGCCGCTATCCGTCGCGCAGCGTGTCAGACATCCCGACTTTCTCGCTGGTCTTCATCGGCATGGTCCACGATTTCTGGATGCGCGATCCGGACCTGTCGGTCGTGCGGCGAAGCCTGCCGCTCGTGCGCTCCACGCTCGACTGGTTCCATGGGTTCCAGCAGTCGGACGGCCTCCTGCGAGAGGTGCCGGGCTGGAGCTTCGTCGACTGGATCAAGGCGGAGGACCGTTCCTATCCGTCCTATGACGCCAACCACGAATCCTGTGTCACCAGCCTGCTCTATCTGGGCGCGCTCAACGAGGCGGCCGATCTCGAGGCGGCCGCCGGGGAGGTGGCGCGCGGCAAGGCCGATCGCAAGTCGGCCGATGCCTTGCGGAAGGCCATCCATGAAAAATGCTGGGACGGCGAGCGTGGTCTGATCGCCGATCATCCCGGCAAGACGGTCTTCAGCCAGGACGCGAACGCACTCGCCGTCCTCTATGACGTCGTCCCTAAGTCCGATCAGCCTGCAGTGCTGGAGAAGGCTTGGCCCGCCGGCTCGGCGGTTCCGGACGGGCTGCTGCCGGGGTCCTATTATTTCGGCTTCTACGCAGTGCGCGCCTACGCGCATGCCGGCTTGGCCGACCGCCATTTCGATTTCGTCCAGCCCTGGCGGGCCATGCTGAAGCGAAATTTCACCACCTGGCCGGAACTGCGCGACCCGACACGGTCGGACACGCATGCCTGGAGTGGCCATCCTACCGCAGATCTGCTGGGGATCGTGGCTGGAATTGAGCCGGACGCGCCCGGCTTTGCAAAGGTCAGGATTGCGCCGCATCTAGGCTCGCTGACGCAGCTCGACGCGGCGATGCCGAGCCCGAAAGGATTGGTAGAGGCAGGCTATCGCCAGGACGGGAACAGGCTGAAGGCCACGATCCGTCTCCCGCCTGCGCTCAAAGGCACGTTCGTCTGGGGCGGCAAGACTGTCGCCCTGCATCCGGGGCAGAACGAGGTCGACGTACCGCGCTGACGCGCATCAGCGTCCGATAGCCGATTGCTTGCGGAACTGGGTCGGCGCCATGCCGATCCATTGCCCGAAGGCGCGGCGGAAGGCATCGGAGTCGCAGAAGCTCAGCCGGTCGGCAATCTCCTCGATGCTGAGCGCTGTACGCGACAGCAGGTCCATCGCGATCTCGCGTCGGCAGGAATCCTTGATGTCGCGATAGGACAATCCGCTTCGGCCAAGATGCCGGCGGAAGCTGGCGCGCGACAGGCCGACCTTCTTTGCCGTGGAGTCCAGCGATGGCGGCTCCTGCCCGTCGACGAGGGCCTGGAAGAGGATCCGGCGCACCCGTTCGGTGACATCCAACCGGGTGCCGTCTCGTTTTGTGTTGAACAGGAACCCCAAATTCGTCCCAAAGGCGGCCTCGCAATCCTCGCTCGTCCTCAGAACCGGGTAGTCGAGATATTCGGCGGCGAAGCGGAAACCGTTGCGGTCATTCTGCATGACGATCGGATACGGCAGCATGCCGGTGTTGAAGGCGTCGAGCATGTCTGCCCGGTAATGCATCAGGACCGTGATCGGCAGGGCCTTTGCGATCAGCCAGCTGAACAGTTCGTGCTGCGACAGGACGCCGATCATGTCGACGACAAAGGAGGGAATGGTCTGGAACGGCCAGCCGGAATCGATACGGAATTCGGCCGTGCCGCTGCCCTCGATCAGCTCCATCCGACCGCAGCGTCCGTTGAGGACGGACACATATTCAGCCGCCCGCTGCATCGCCTGCCTGAGCGTCCGGCCGCTGACCGCGCAGAAGAACAGCATCCGATAATCCGGCGGCCGCAGCGGCTCGCGCCCCGCCTGAAGGGCGACGTGGGCAGCCAGCGTTCCACCGCTCAGGGAGCGGAGATGATGCAGCTTCTCCGGTGGGATATGCCGGAAGGCCCCGGCGGAGAAGGCCTCCACAGAGCAGGTGATATTTGCGCTTTCGAGCAGTGGCTGAGGGTCGATCCCGACCTGCTTCAGAACAGCCAGCAGCCTGACGACAGTGCGTTCGCCGGCCGTCCATTCGCCTTCGGTAACTCTACCGGAGTCAGGCCTGTTTCCCAGTAAATCTGCCATTTCAAATGTCGATCTTCCACCCTGCCGCCGCAAAACTAGCCGGATGTGAGACTTGGATCAATCTTGCTTCAGGCCGCTCAACAGATCGGCCAGCCTTATCCAACCGCGCAGAAGAACATTGAAGAGTGAGCAGAAAATGGGTGGTCAGGAAACGCGCGTGGGCGGAATGTGGCGCGATTGGCAGGGGAAATCAGAGAGCAGTCGCAGATCATGCGCCGATCGATGTGTATTTTTACCGTGGGGCTTGGGCTGCTGGCCACGGGGGCGTCCGCCGAGCCGGCGAACGCGCCTTCCGTCATGCCGCCGGCGAAGGTCGGGCGGATGCACGGCTACGTCATGACCCACTTCTATTTCGCCCAGCCCGACACCGATCCGGAGACGGACTGCCCCGGCGGCATGACCATGAGCCTGCGGGACGACTTCATCGCCCAGCTGCCGCCGGCGGACCGCGAGCGTGCCAGCCAGGTGACGGAGCTCGGCAAGGTCGCGCGCATGATCCTGGCGACCGACCACCCGAAGAGCGGGCTGAAGCTCGGGGAGTGGCTGACCAACAAGGACATGTATGGCGGCCACAATGTCTGCGACAACCCGGCCGACTACGAATACACCCAGTACAAGACGATCGAGCACGCCGGCACCGCCAAGGGGCTCAATCTCGACGGCACGGCCGATGGGGCGGCGACAGCATCCACCTGCGCGCACAAGAAGTTCACCGGTGCCGACGGAACGCCGGCGATCGACAACCAGATGTGGCGGGGCTTCGGCTGCATCAAAGTCTACCGCCATGACGGCAACATGGACTGGGATTCCAACATCCGGACTGGCGAATGGACCGTGCTGATGGAGGTTTCTGATCCCAAGGGCGGCGGACCCGACGGGGATGTCGATGTCGCCTTCTATTCCGGCAAGGATCCGGTCACGCTCGACGCCAACCGGCATATTCCGGCCGGCCTCAGCCTGTCAGTCAGTGACGATCCGCGCTTCCGCGCCGTCACGCGCGGCCATATTGCCAACGGCGTGCTGACCACCGAACCGGTCGATTTCACCTTTAAGTATGACAACCAGATCGTCCACGTGCCGTGGGTGTTCGATGCCGTCCGCTTTCGGCTAGCCCTCCAGCCGGACGGCAGTATCAAGGGCATGATGGGCGGCTATGCCGACATCGAGAAGCTTTATAATTTTGTCGTCATGCCGCAGTCGATCCAGGGTGCGGTATCGAACAAGATCGACTGTCCCGGCCTTTACGCTGCGCTGCATCGGCTGGCCGACGGCGAGCGCGATCCGGCGACCGGTACTTGCAAGGCAGTTTCCGTTGCCTTCGATGTTGAGGCAATCCCCGCTTTCGTGATCCATCCGTCGGACAAGCAGGCAGCGCTGGGAGGCAAGCCGTGAGCCGCGCGTTGCTGCGCGGGGCTGCCGCGCTGGCGCTGCTCGGGGCGTTGGCCGGCTGCAAGCCCGACGAGCCGGCGAATTCCGGCGCCCAGCCGGTCGTCCAGCGGCTCAGCGAACAGCAATACAGGCAAACGATCGCCGACATCTTCGGCGCCGACATCAAGGTCACCGGCCGGTTCGAGCCGATCGTCAGGCGCGAGGGGCTGCAGGCCGTGGGCGCGGTCGCCGCGACCGTGACGCCGTCAGGCTTCGAGCAGTTCGACGTCATGGCGCGCGGGATCGCGGCCCAGGCCTTCGATGACGCCCACCGCGCCCGCACTGTCGATTGCCAGCCGAAGGCAGCCGACGCGCCGGATAGCGCCTGCGCCGCCCATGTGCTGGCGAGATACGGCCGCCTGCTGTTCCGCCGGCCGCTGACGGACGACGAGGTGAAGGACCGGGTTGCCGTTGCCGATGCGGCCACGCGGTCGGCCGGCAATTTCTACGCAGGTCTCCAGTTCGCGCTGGCGACCGAGCTCGAGATGCCGGAGTTCCTGTTCCGCATCGACCGTTCGGTTGCCGACCCGGATCATTCCGGGCAACGCCGGCTCGATGGCTACGCGAAGGCCTCGCGCTTGAGCTTCCTGCTGTGGAACGCCGCGCCGGACAGCGAACTGCTCGATGCCGCCGGGCACGGCGATCTCGATACGCGCAGGGGGCTAACTCGCGAAGTCGACCGTCTGCTCGCCTCGCCGCGGCTGGAGGAGGGCGTCCGCGCCTTCTTTTCGGACATGCTGGTGTTCGAATCCTTCGATACCCTGGCCAAGGACCCGCTGATCTATCCGAAATTCAGCACGGCCGTCGCGGCTTCGGCGCAGGAGCAAACGCTCAAGACAGTTGCAGACCTGCTCGTGCGCCAGAACGCCGATTATCGCGACCTGTTCGTCACCCGGCACACTTTCATGAACCGGGCGCTGGGGCCCGTCTATTACGTGCCGGTGGCATCGAAGGAGGGCTGGGAGCCGTTCGATTTTCCCGCCGACGATCCGCGCGGCGGGTTGCTGTCGCAGGTGAGCTTTACCGCGCTCTACGCCCATCCGGGGCAGAGCTCGCCGACCTTGCGCGGCAAGGCGATCCGCGAACTGCTGTTGTGCCAGAAGGTGCCGGCGCCGCCGGCCAATGTCGATTTCACCGTCGTCCAGGATACCAGTAACCCGCTCTATCGCACGGCGCGGGCGCGTCTTACGGCGCACCGCACCGCGCCGACCTGCGCGGGTTGCCACAAGATCATGGATCCGATCGGGCTGGCGCTGGAGAATTTCGATGGCGCCGGCGGCTATCGCACCACCGAGGCCGGCACGCCGATCGATGCCAGCGGCGACCTGAACGGGCGTGCTTTCACGACACCGATCGAGCTCGGCCATGCCCTGCATGACGATCCGGCAGCGACCGCCTGCCTGGTCGGCACGCTCTACAAATATGCCGCCGGGCGTGCGCCGGTGCCGGGCGAGGCGGCGTGGCTCAAATGGCTCAACGACCGCTTTGCCGCTGACGGCTATCGCCTGGTGGACCTGCTGCGCACGATCGCGACCAGCGATGGCTTCTATGCGGTGAGCCAGCCTGCGTCGGCCTCGCGCGACGAGGCCAACCTGCGGCATGGGCAAGGGAAAGAGGGTTAGATGGCAAGCGCGATTGCAAGACGCACGGTGCTGCGCGGTCTCTGTCACGGCGGGCGGGTCGCGCTCGCGGTGCCGCTGCTCGACTGCCTGCTGTCGTCGAACGGCACGGCTTTGGCCGATGGGCGGCCGCTGCCCGTCCGCTTCGGCACCTGGTTCTGGGGCTGCGGCATGAACCCGGAGCGCTGGACGCCGAAGAAGACCGGGCCCGATTACGACCTGACGCCAGAGCTTCAGCCGATCGCGCCGGTAAGGGGCAAGATAACGCTGCTCAGCGGCTTCAATGTCGAGCTCGACGGCAAGCCGAACCATGTGCATTGGAGTGGCAATATCGGACTCAGGACTGGCGCCGCCCCGGCCCAGGCGAACCAGAACGATCTGCCGACCCTGGACGTGCTGATCGCCGATGCGGTCGGAACGGATTCACGCTTCCGCTCGCTCGAGGTGACCGCGACCGGCAATCCGCGTCACAGCTATTCCAGCCGCAGCACCAGCGTGATCAATCCCAGCGAGCCGTCGCCGCTCGCCTTCTATACCCGCCTGTTCGGCCCCGATTTTCAGGACCCGAACGGCGCCGATTTCAAGCCCGACCCCAAGGTGATGCTGAGGCGGAGCGTTCTCTCCAGCGTCAGCGACGACCGCAAGCGCCTGCTGACCGAGGTCGGCGCCGCGGACAGGGCTCGGCTCGACCAGTATTTCACCTCGGTGCGCCAGCTGGAGCAGCAGCTCGACATGCAGCTCCAGAAGCCGCCGCCGGCGGAGGCCTGCCGCGTGCCGGGCAAGCCGGCCGATGCGCCGCTGGGGCAGGAGATCACCCAGGTTGTCGCCAACCATCGGCTGATGACCCAGCTCATGATCATGGCGCTGGCCTGCAACCAGACCAAAGTCTTCAACATGGTCTTCACCGACTCCGCCAGCTCGACCACCAAGGCGGGGACGGACAAGACCCACCACACGCTGACCCATGAGGAGGCGGTCGATCCCGCCCAGGGGTGCCAGCCGCAGGCCACCTGGTTCGAGATGCAGTCGATCCAGGCCTGGGCGGAGTTCGTTGCCGCCATGGACGCGGTCATGGAAGGACCAGGCACCTTGCTCGACAACTGCCTGGTGCTCGCGCATTCCGATACGTCGTTCGCGCGTATCCACAGCGTCGTCGACCTGCCGATCATGCTGGCGGGCGGGGCCGGCGGGCGGGTCAAGCCCGGCCTGCATGTTGCCGGCACCGGCGATGTGGTGAGCCGGGTCGGCCTGACGCTGCAGCAGGTCATGGGCGTGCCGGTCGACCGCTGGGGCACCGGCAAGATGGAGACGCGCAAGCCGGTCGGCGAAATCCTGGTCTGAATTCCGGCACATCAGCCGACAGCGGCAGGTCATCGCCGTTCCGTCATTTAACGTCATAATCGATCATATAGAATCAATTAACAATCAGTTTGAATCGCGGCGTTGCGAGCGACTCATGGGTTTTTCTTGCCCGATTTCGACGTTCGGGCACCAGCTTTAGGTACCCCAAGCTCCGCCTTCCGATACTCGCGCACCCGCCGCTTTTCTAATGTCGGCCCATGAACTTCTCTGCCGGAAATGCCAGCGGGGAGGGATGTGGTGGAGTTTCAGAAGACGGCAGTCGCGGCGTCGCTCGCGGCCCTGGCGCTCTGCTCGACATCGCGCAGCGTATCGGCCGCCCCCGAAGCGATCGAGCGCGTCGGCGCGCTGATCAATGTCTCGAACCTCGACACGTCACTCGACTTCTTTACCCGCATCGTCGGCCTCAAGGAGGCGGCGCGCGTCCCGATCGGGCCGGGCGCCTGGGAAGTGCTCCTAAGCCCGGGCGGTACCGATGTGGAGGGGCAGATCGCCCTCGTCTATGTCCCCGGCGCCCTTAAAACCGTGGAACTGGGCAACGGTTTCAATCGCCTCGTCCTGTTCACGAAAACCGCGGGCCAGGTCGATGAGATCGCCGGGAAGATCGCGGCGGCCGGATACGCGACGGTGATCCCGCCGAGCACGGCCGAAATCCCCGGCGGTCGCAAGTACCGATACACGCACATGAAAGGCCCGGACGGATACACGGTCGAACTGACCTGGTTCGACCCCGCGGTCCACGTTCCGAAATCGTGACGCCGCCGCGGCGATAACAACACAACCCCAAAACCAGACCATCAAGGGTGCAAGACATGTCAGCAAAATCTCGTTCCGCCTTCTTCACGCGCGCAAGTATCTGCGGCGCCAGCCTGATCGTGTTGGCCGCTATGCAGCCGGCCGTGGCCCAGACAGCCGCGCAATCCGACCAGCCATCGGCCGCCAAGCCGGAAGGGTTGGAGGAAATCGTCGTCACCGCGACGCGGCGGACTGAGCTGCTGAAGAACGTGCCGATGGCGATCGACGCCATCACGGGCGACGAGCTCAACAAGAAGCAGATTTTCGACGTGAAGGATATTTCGAAGCTCGCGCCTGGGCTCGATCTCGAGAACAATGACGGCCGCTCGAATACGGCGACCTTGCGCGGCATCGCGTTCAACCCCGACGAAGGAACGCTTCCCACCGTAGATATCTATTTCAATGAAATCCAGACGGACGCGCAGACGGCGTTCACGGCGATCTACGACATGGAGGATATCGAGGTGTTGCGTGGGCCGCAGGGTCTGCTGCGCGGCAGCACCTCCCCGGCCGGCTCCATCACGATGAAGACCAAGACGCCGAGCCTGACGACCTATGAGGGCTATATCCAGGCGAGCGGATCGGATCAGGACGCCTATAACTTCCAGGGCGCGGTCAATGTCCCGGTGATCCAGGACGTTTTGGGTATTCGTGTTGCGGGCCTCGGCGATCAGAACGACATCAACCACGTTCGCAATGTGACCCGGGGCGATGACTCGGTCGGACATACCGTAAGCGGACGCATCTCGGTCAATTTCGCGCCGACCGACAATTTCCGGTCGGTGTTCACCTACCAGTACCTCCGCGCCGACAACGTGCAGTACCAGCAGGTCGTCGGCACCGGCGGATTGTTCCCGGCTTTCGGCGGCACCGGCCCGCTCACGCCCAACGGCCCCGTGGCCGGCGTCTCAGACCGGGTCGGGGTCACGCAGGGTGTGGACGAGTTCCGAAATCAGACCCATTTCCTGACGCTCAACGCCTTTCTGGACATCGGCGACGACACGCTGGAGCTGAATGCCGGCTATCAGGACACGATCCTGCGGCAGGAGCACGCACTCAACCTCGGCAACGTGCCGCTGACCTATGTGGATCAGCAGTTCGTCCACACGCCGTACGACGTGTCCTCGGTCGAGCTGCGCTATTATTCCACCGGCAGGGATTTCTGGAATTATATGATCGGCGCCGACCTTATCCGGCAGCTTGATCCGGTCAGCGTCCAGCAGCCGTCGGATTCGTTCATTACCGGTCTCAAAATTGGACCGACGATCATCCCGTTCTACCTCGATACGCCGGTCAACGTTTCGATCTTCATCCCTGATCAGGCGACGCACTATTCGGTGTTCGGCAGCTCATCCTTCCAGCTGATGGATGCGCTGAAGCTCGATGTCGGCGCGCGTTATCAGGTCTATCGCGTTCACCAGCAGAGCAATCTCACGGTGGTCGCCGGCGGCAATACCGTGCTGAACAATTTCCCGACGGTTACCGACGACAACGCCATCCGGACCTATCACGCCTTCACCGGCGGCGCGAACCTGACCTATACCTTCACCCCCGACCATGTCGGCTACGTGTCCTACAATCACTCCTTCCGTCCCGGCTCGTCGGCTGTCGGCGTGACGGCGCCGCTCAGCAACGACCTGATCCTGAGCAAGCCCGAAACCTCGGACGCCGTGGAGATCGGGCTCAAGAGCAGCTGGTTCGATCATCGGCTCAACCTGAATACCGACGTGTTTTACCAGCACTTCAACGGCTACATTAACCTGCTGGTGGTCAATGCTTCGAGCGCTGCGAACGGCGTGATCGACACCAGCCCCACGCTCACCTTCAACGGCGATGCCGAAAGCGAAGGCATCGAGACGCAATTGGACGCCGTCATCACCGAGGGGTGGGATGTCGGCCTCAAGGCGAGCTGGGCCAACGCGCAGTACACAAACGCGCTCATCCCCTGCAACACCTTCACCGCGACCGGCGCCGCATACGTCCCCGTCGGACAGCAGGTGTCGATGTGCCCGAACAACGGCAGGATCGGCGAGACGCCGAAATTTCATCTGACCCTGCAGTCCGAATACGATTTCGACATCGGCGAGTACCAGCCGTTCATCAGCGGCCTGTTCAGCTATCAGCCGGGCTGGCACTCCAGCATCGTGAATTTCGACTATCCGGATCTGCCGATCATGGATCTCTATGCCGGCGTGCGCGACAACGATGCGGGATGGGACTTCACCTTCTTCGTCAAGAACCTGTTCGACTTCCAGCGTATTCGGACGATCTCACCGGCGGATTATCAGCAGGCCACAAGCCTCGTTGACCTCTCCCACGGTAATGCACTGGTGGCCGGACAGCCCTTCGACTCCGGGTATCGCACAGTCGCTACCACGCTGCCGCGCGAATTCGGCGTCACGTTGCGCTATCGCTTCGGCGGCGGGTCGTCGGTGCCCGAGGCCGCTCCGGCTGCCTATGTACCGCCGCCGGTCCAGGCGGTCGCGCCCGCGCCCAAAAGCTATCTGGTGTTCTTCGACTTCAACAAGTCGGACCTGACGCCTCAGGCCAGGGACATCGTCGACACCGCGGCGAAGAATGCTTCGGCGACGAAGGTGACTCAGCTGACCGTCACCGGCCACACCGACACTGTGGGTTCCGACGCCTACAACATGCGGCTCTCGCGCCGGCGTGCCGAGTCCGTGGCTGCGCAACTCGAGAAGGACGGCGTGCCGTCGTCGGAGATCGAGATCGTCGCCAAGGGTAAGCGCGACCTGCTGGTGCCGACCGCCGACGGCGTGAGGGAGCCGCAGAACCGCCGCGTCCAGATTGTCTATTCGGGCGGCCCGACCTCCTGAGCCGCCACGGTTGCCCTCGTGGGACAGGCGGGTCACGCGCCTGTCCCCGAGGGCTTCGCGGTAATCGAATGCTGGCCGTCCAGCCGGCCCTCGGGCAGTATCTGAGCCTGATGCGCCAAGTACCAGAATGAGGCTCGGCAAGATACGGGCCCGCAAGCTCCGTTGCGTTGCGCCTTGGGACGCTCTCATAACTTCGCCGAGGGAAGACGAGAGACGATGAGAAACACTTCGAAATTTCCGCATCCTGCTGCGAACATTGTCCGGCGCTGCTGCACATTGGCAGCGCTTCTCGGCGCCTTCTGCGGTGCTCCGGTCGAACATGCCGCAGCAGAGACAAAGGGCTACGTCGTCAGCTGGTTCTACATGGCCACCTACTCGCAGGACGGCGATTGCCCGGACGGGCTGAACGACGATATCGAGCAGCATTTCCGCAAGATCCTGGCCCAGTTGGGCAAGAGCCAGCCCGAGATCGAGGCGCTGGTCAAAGCCGCCCCGGGCTCGATGTACGTGACGCTCGGCGACCGGGGCCGCATCGACGGCAAGCCGGTCAGCCCCTATCTCTACCCGACCTCCGTTCCTGATCCGCACATCAAGACGCTGAAGGGGAAGGTCGGCTACGGTTTCGACCTGGACGGCAAGGACGGGCCGGACGATTTCACCGATCCCGAGACCGGGGAGAAGGGCGTCGACAACCAGCTCTACCGGGTGGTCGGCTGCTTCGTGCCCGAGCGCGCTATTCCGCCGGATCGGCCGGGCTTTCCGGCAGCCGAATGGGACATGCCGCGCGACGCGATGGGCGCCTGGCTG
>Ga0105238_10004268_pt1 | contig 14202 bp, 15 predicted proteins | sample KBSC34metaG_FD_81526 | JGI IMG/M metagenome (GOLD analysis project Ga0105238, IMG submission 81526) | Corn rhizosphere microbial communities from Kellogg Biological Station, Michigan, USA - KBS C3-4 metaG | ecosystem: Host-associated > Plants > Roots > Rhizosphere > Soil | place: Michigan, USA... | reverse complement strand
TCACCGAGTTCGATCTGCAAACCGGTCGTCTCGAAGTCGAGGACGACGACTGATTGATCCAACATGGAGTCCAACACGGGATATCTTCGTGGTATTCGTTGTTTGCGCGTACGGTATGCCGCTCGACGGCCCGTCACTATGACGCACATCACGGAGTACGCTTGTGATCACGTCGACGAGACAATCTTCATAGGATTGTCACATCCAATGTGCGGCGCACAGTCTCGGCTGCGAGGAAGACTGATGCCGCAAGCGGCGATCGACGTAGACAAGGTCGTTATTTTTGCTCGGACTCGGCGATCTCTGCGCCATCGATGCGAAAGCGAATATTGGCAAGGTCGGCGGGAGCCACTTGCCCGACCCCCGCGTCGTCCGCGATGCGTTGATTGGAAGCCAGCGTCTGACGCACCGTCAGTGGTGCGGCCTGATTGATCACCCGTCCTGTGGCATCGACGAGCACGGGTGTGATGCGGATATTTTTGAGCGGCAGCGGCGCACGATTTTCCACGATGAGAACGAGGCGTCCGGCGCCGTCGAGCTGTCCCGCCGTTGCAATGTAGTTGCCCGGATTCTGCGGCAGGTCCATGCGCACGAGTTCGGAGGTTGCGAGCTGGCCATAGCTACTCTGCGATTCTGCTGCGGCTTTGTAGTACTGCGCTGCGCCGGCGTTGTCGCCGCGTTCTTTCGACAACGTGCCGAGATAATAAGCCGCAGGTGCGGTGGGTAACAGGTCCGCGCTCTTCTTCAGCCATTGTTCTGCCTGTTGCCGATCCCCTGAGCGAAGTTGTGCGATTCCGGCGCCCAAATACGAACCGTAGTAGTTGGGATTGAGCTCGATGGCTTTGCGATAGAAGGGTAGCGCGGCGGCGTACTTCTTTTCGGCGAGCTCGACGTCGCCTTGCAGCTGATAAAACAACCCTTCGCGCTGATTGAGCGCGACAGCCTCTTTAGCCAGCGTCCGTGCCGCTGCGAAGTCCTTCTTTTGTGCTGCTGCTTCGGCCTTGTCGTACTTGTCGTAGGCGGGTTTCAATGTCAGAAGCGGCGCGATGTGTGCGGCATAGCTTTCTTTGTCGACGGCGCCGCCCGTGCCGAGCTCGGCGAGTTCCTTCTTGTTGGCTTCGACCCGTTCCATCGAAGGCGGATGCGAGGCAAACAAGCCTTCGAACCAACTCGATTTCTTGTCGCTCTGCTCGAAGAGGCGCACGAACGTTTCTTGCAACGTCACTGCGCCGGTGGGGTCGTATCCGGCGCGGCGCATGTACACCATTCCATATTTATCCGCTTCGAGCTCTTGATCGCGTCCGTATTTCATTTGCGCCATCTGCGCACCGACGCCCGCACCTTGAATCATCAAGCCTGCGATGTTCTGGTCCACACCGCCCACCGCTGCGCCCACTTGCGCGACGGCCATTCCGGCTTGCATGAGTGTGCCGCGCTCTTGCGCTTTTGCACCGTGACGCGCGGCTGCATGCACGATCTCATGTCCGAGCACGGCGGCGAGCTCGGACTCGTCTTTGAGCTCCGTCAACAGGCCGCGATTCAACGCGATCTTGCCGCCCGGCAGCGCCCACGCATTGGGCACCGAGTTGTTCAACACGACGAATTCATACGGCAATTTCCGATCTGCGACAGCTGCGAGTTTTTGGCCGACGGCGTTGACATACTGAGTGACGTCGGGCAGGACTTCGAAGTCACCGCCTTGGCTTTGGCGCGAGGCCAGATAGTGTTGTTCGCCGAGTTTGATTTCCTGCTGTTCGGAGACGAATTGCATTTCACGCTTGCCGGTCACGGGATTGACTCCGCATGCCGTGAGCGCCAGACAAAGAATCAAGCTAATGACGCGCATGTATTTAATTCGCAGTGCACGGGGCCGTAAGTGTAAAGCAAGCGAAGCAGGCGGAGCACGGAATGGAACCCGGCACAGAATTGTGTGGTTCCTACAACGCAAGCGGCAGCACGAGCCGCCAAACCTCGTGGAGTAACGGGTACTTACTGGATCGTCTATGTAGATATGAACGCTGTCGCCCAAGGTCTCGCAGTCGGATTTGCGTGTGGAGTTGCAGGAGGCGTATTGCTGGCGCAAGTACCTGCTGTGACCATCGAAACGGCACATTCGCCCGGCGCTGCCAAGAGCGCCGAGACGAAAGAGGTCGAAGTCGGTACGAATCTAGCGCGGAACTCGCCGCTCGCTGCGATCGACACCTATCTCGTGGGCTTTCTTCCACTGAAGGATCATCCGAGCCGTCAATTGGAAGCCCATTACTACTGCCATCAAGTCAACGGAGAGTTTGCGCAATGCGTGCTCTTCGACGGCAGCGGCAAGGATGCGAATCTCGCCGGCATCGAATACATCATTTCGGAGTCATTGTTCGATGCATTACCCGAGAGTGAGAAATCCTATTGGCATCCGCACAATGGTGAAATTCTCTCCGGGCAACTCATCGCGCCCGGCGTACCGGAAGCGACTGAGAAAGCGTTGCTGAAGAAAAAAATAAATAGCTACGGCAAGGCTTGGTATGTATGGACCACGGGGCTTGCGAGCACGCAAGCGGATCGTCTACCGCTCGGCACGCCGGAACTCGCCTGGTCTTTCAACCGCGACGGCGAAGCCATTCCAGGGTTGCTGGAGCAGAGAGATCGGCGTTTGCATGTCAGCACGGCGGAAAAACGCAAAGACCGTGAGGACCTACAGCCTCTAGCACAACCGCAAGTCGGTGTGGATCAACTCAAGCAGTCGTTCATGAAAACGGGGACACCCATTCCGGGCGTGATAGACAAGCGTGAAGCCGGGCAGCGGTGATGTTTCAGCGCGCGTGAGCTTGCCCCCACCCTAACCCTCCCCCGCACAGCGGGGGAGGGGATCGGAAGGTGCCACAGCGTGATTGTTTCTTATTCCCTCCCCCGCTTCGCGGGGGAGGGCTGGGGTGGGGGCAACTTCTAATACTCGAGATGCAATCTAATGGACCAAAACTTCACCGGGCCGCGCGCTTGGTTGTAACCGGGATTGCGCGCGTATTGGAAATCCGGGCTGAGTTGCAGTCTCACGTTCTCAAACAAAGTGAATTGCGCGCGATAGTAAATCTCGGTGATGTTCTCGCGCGCATAGTCGAGCGCGCCGTCTCCCAATACGAAACCCGATCCACCTGCGGCGAGGTATTCGCGATGCGGCGTCGACAATCCCTCCAATACCCACGCTACAGCGAGTCGATCGTCCGGTCGCGACCAGTGCATTCCGCTCAACTGTCCACCGGCAGAGAAGTGTCTATCGACCTCTGTGAACGCGAAGCTCTCGGTGGCTGCGGCGTCACTAACGATACGCGCGAACAGTCCCGTTTCGCCGGCATCCGCAAACGGCTGTTCCATATTGATTGCGAAGCCGTATTTACGGCGGCCGGCACGATCATTTGCTGTTATATCGGGAACGCTGCCTGTGTTGGCTGCGATAGCTAAAGCTTCACGATAGTCACCCATGTTCGCGATATTGCGATAGGCGAGTAATCGTAAGATGGGTCCCGAGGAATAGGGCGATAGCGTGAGTTCCAAGTTCTCTTCTCGCGCATCTTGCAATGACATTTCGAGCTCTTGGCTGTTGGCAACTTGCGGCATGCGATAAATGCCGTAGCGAAGCGACCACGTGGGACTCACATAGCTGATGACTGCGCCATCCGTGAATCCGCGCGTGTTGGCTGCGTAGTCCCATGCAGTATTCGCCCACAAAGACCAATTCATGAATTGGGTGCGGGGCGATGTAGCGTAGCGATTGTGATCGAAGTCATCTGTGACGGCGACGCGGCCGATCTTGAACTCGAGATGTGTCGCGGGCTCGGTGCCCGGCAACTGATCTTGGGCGCGTTCGAGTTTGATGGATTCGTCACTCAGCGGAATGACGATGCGCGAATACACGCGAGCGATGTAGAAGGTCTTGTGAAGTCCGCCCGCACCTTCGCGAACGACTTCGCCGTTGGACAATCCACCGAGGCCCGTTGCGCCGCTCACTCCGGCGCCCATGAATTTCTCCGTATCCAAATAAAATTGCAGCCAGCGCAACGGAGCCCACCCGGCGTAAACGCCGATGGTGTGCGAAGGCTCGGTATCGCCGTCGGGATTTAAACTGAGCGGTCCTGCATACGGCGAGTGCAGCGCTGTTTGATGTTGGCGAATGTAGGTGTACTCAGCGCCAACCAGCATAGGCCAGCGATGTGTATCGTCCGCTTCTACCGGAGTCGAGTTTTCCTGGGCTGCAGAAGATGTGGCTGCTGCAGCCAATGCGAGCGCGAGAGCGTATCGCACATCAAGTTTTCGGTAGTGCGCCGCCCGGCGTCAAATGATCGACAGCCTGGGGAAGGAACCGCGCCAATTGTTGTGACAGCTCTTGTGCATCGAGGCCGAAATGCTGCGCGATCTGTTCGATGTGTTGGTTGCCAAGAATCTGCTGTAGTTGTTGCGCAGAGATGGGAAGATTTCCGCCGGTGCCTACCCAAGACTGCGCAACGTGACCGAGCCCACTTTGCTCGAATTTGGATACGAGCCCGGCGACGCCGCCGTTATCCGCGATCACCTTGCTGACGACGGCGGTCATCTCGCCACCGATTACACCACCGAGCATGCTTTCGAGAAACCCCATCTTCGCGCTCCGCCGGAATGCACTCAGCCTTTGAGACAGTCGCTCATGAATTTCTTGCGGTCATCGCCTTTCAGTCCCTTGGTTTTCGCATCCGCGCTGCAGGTCTTCATTTTTTCCTGCTGACTGTTGGTTGCGGCGGGAGCTGGCGTGGCGCTGTTAGACAAACATGTTTTCATGAACGTTTTGCGATCATCGCCTTTGAGCCCTTTGGTCTTGGCATCGGTGCTGCAACTCGCCATCTTGTCTTGCTGAGAATTGGCAGCCGTCGCTGTGCCACCGCCGAGTACGACAGCCAGCGACAGCGTAGCGAGTGTCAATGTCGATCGAATCATGACGATCTCCTGCGTCCAAGGGTGCGGAGATAGTAGTCGCGCGCGTTTTTTGTAGGGCGGATGTCAGAGACGCGGCGTCCCCTCCCCACCTTGCGGGGGAGGGTTAGGCTGGGGGTCTTTCTGGCTACTTAGTTTGCAGCGGCGGTCCCGAAAACTCCGTTTCCAAAATCACCTCGACTGTATCGCCCACGCCCATGGTGGTGCCGGGTGCAGGAATACCGAAGCTCATACCGAAGTCCGAGCGTTTGAGCGAACCGTGTGCCGAGAAGCCGATGCGTGCGTGCGGATCCATGGGATGGCCTGCGTAGCCGCCGTTGTATGTCGCGTTCAACATCACGGGGTGAGTGATGCCGCGCAGTGTGAGTTCGCCGTTCACCTTCATCGTGTTCTTGCCTGTCACTTCGATGTGGGTGGAACGGAATTTCATTTGCGGAAAGCGGGCGGTGTCGAGCCACTCCTTGCCTTGCAATTGCGCGTTGAAGTCGAGCTTGGCCGGATCGGGAAAGTCCGTCTCGAGGGATTTGGCGTCGACGGTTGCGGTCAGTTTCGATGACGCCAGATTGGCAGGGTCGAAGTCGAGCTGCGCGTCGAAGCGTTTGAAGCGCGCGGTGTAATTGGAGAAGCCCAAGTGGTTTATTTTGAAAATCAAACTCGCATGGCTTTTATCCAACGTGTAGCTGCCGGCGGGCACGGGTGCGGGTGCAGGTGTTTGCGCGAAGCTGGGTAATGCAAGCGTGAGGAGGGCGAATGTACAGACGATCGAGGGTTGTCTCATGGCAGTCTCGGTTGTGGTTGTTAATGGCATGCCGTCATTGCGGGCTTGTGTTTGAAGACGATCGAGAGTGCTGCCATCCGACAGCGCTCCGTCTCGGTCCTCATGCACGAAGGTCAGGAGGAGGATGAGTCGATGCCGCCCATCCGGCCGCTTTGAAAATCCACGAAGGCTTGTTGAATTTCTTCGCGCGTGTTCATTACGAAAGGACCATAGCCCACGATGGGCTCATCGATGGGTTCGCCGCTCAGCACCAGCAACTTGGTTTCGGCCAATGCCGTGAGTTCAAGATCCGGTTCGTCCGGATCGAGCACTGCAAGTGTGGCTTCTTCGAGCGTGCGATTGCCGATCTGTATTTTGCCGCTGGATACGAAGACGGCCGCAGTGTGGCCGACAGGCAGTCGGAAGCTTGTGCGTGCAGCAGCGTGTAGACGAACGTCCCAAAGATCGATCGGCGTGAACGTGCGTGCTGGCCCCCGCACAGCGCCTAATTCACCGGCGATGACACGCACGAACCCCGCGCCGTTGGGCAATTCGACGCGAGGGAAGTCGGCATCCTTCAGCCCTTGATAACGGGGTGCGGCCATTTTGTGTGCGGCGGGGAGATTCACCCATAACTGAATCATCTCGAATGCGCCGCCGCGTTTCGTAAATTCTTTTCCGTGCATTTCTTCGTGCACGAGTCCGGAGGCTGCCGTCATCCACTGCACATCGCCGGGTCCGATCGAACCTCCGCCACCCGACGAATCGCGATGGTCCACCTCGCCCGAGAATACGATGGTCACGGTTTCGAAGCCGCGATGCGGATGCGCGCCGACCCCGCGCGCGTGATCCGACGGCGGAAACTGCGCCGGACCGGCGTAGTCGAGCAGCAGAAAGGGCGAAACGTCTTTGGCGATATCGTTGTAGCTGAAAAGGGTGCGCACGGGGAAGCCGTCGCCGACCCAGTGGCGTTCGTTCGAGCTGCGCGTGAATACGATTTTTTTCATGGCGTTCAAAGAGGCGGACGTTTGCGAAACACGGCGTTCGCGAACAGTGTGCCACGCGCTTTGATAGCTTCGAGCCAGCGTTTGGCCCACGCGAACTCCAATCCCAAAATGCCGAGCCCCATGGGGATGACCACGATGGCGGGGCCGGGCAACACGATCATTGCAATGCCAATGAGCACCACCGTACCGCCCACGACGGCGATGGCAATGCGCTTGGCCCAACGATAAGGGGTGTGGAATCTGCGCAAGACCGGGCAACCCATTTCACGAGAGGAGCTGAAGGTACGGTATCTGTATGACACGAGACAGAGGCCGACGCGGATAGCCGACACGGTACCTCAGACTTGGTTATCGTAAACGCCTTTCGCGGGTCGATAGATCGGAGACTACCTTGCCCATTACGCTCTACGGCATCAAAAATTGCGACACCATGAAAAAGGCGCGCGTCTGGTTGGATGACCATGGCGTGAGCTATGTGTTTCACGACTACGCGACGCAGGGCATCGATCGAACTCGGCTGCAAGCGTGGTGCGAGCAAGTGGGCTGGGAAGTGTTGCTGAATCGTGCGGGCACCACTTTCCGTAAGTTGCCGCCCGCCAAGAAGGTCGATCTCGACCAGGCCGCAGCCATTGAGCTCATGGTGGCCCAGCCCTCGATGGTGAAGCGCCCAGTGCTGGAACAGGGCAAGCGGCTATTGGTCGGGTTCAAGCCGGAGGTGTATGGGAGGGAGTTGGGGTGAGTGGATCAGGGAACCCTAGATGGAGATCTTGAACCGCTTCCGTCCAGCGATCCGATAGATGGAGAAATCGCGTTGATCTGTCGTCAATACAACATCTGTCCCAAGATCTTCCGCGAGCACGACGAGAGTGGCATCGGCGAAATCCATCGGACAATCCGCGTATCTGTTCATGAGATCGCGCGCGCGGCGAATCGAATTTGCGGTCGCTGGAATGAGTAGCGCACCTCCCGAGAGAACGAAATCTAGACAGGCGATTGCGCCGCCGGCGATGCGGCCCAGCAGGTGAGTCGACTCGGTCAGAACCGCTTCGGTGGTGACGACCTGGCCGGTCCATGAATCGAAGAAATCCGCGAATTCGCGGTGCCTACGCTGACCGCGGTCCAGCAATGAAACAAGCGCTCCGGTATCTAGCAGCAGCTCATTTGCCACGCGTCAGCGACTCGATGATGTATTTGCGATGTTGTTCTGCTAAGTCCGGAAGACCTGAGTCTAGAGAGCCGATGAGCCCTCTGACACGTTCGGCAGGCCGCGGACCGGAAGCGGAGGGCGCGCTCAAGTAGTCCCGCAGCGCCGCGCGTACGATGTCGGATGCCTTACGGCCAGACTGTCGGCTGGCTCGCTCCAGGGCCCTCGAAAGATCGGCGGGCAGACGAATAGTGAGTTGTGATTCCATGCGATGCATTGTAATGCAATGCATTGCATTGGCAAGATCTGCGCTAAGTCTAGCTGCCCGTGAGAATGTGCTGAAGATCAGTGACTTGTGAGCGGCGAAACTCGATCTCCAATTCCACCTGCCTCGCTCATTAAGACTTCTGGTCTGGCTGATCTGGCAGGTTCGCTGGTCGGCCGTCAGCTTTCCCCTGATTTCCCGCCCCGTTCCCCTTGCCCGCCGTCAATCCATTGGGTATATCGTGAGGTGCCTATTGGTGCGCCGGGCGTCTCGTCCGTCCCTCAGATAGCTCCGTCACAGTCTTCCTCCATGGGCCCGGCTACACTCGCCGCGCGTTTCATCTCCGCAGTTGCGGAGCGTCTCGGTCCCGATCCATGAGTGCAGAAATTCAAGCTAGGAAACAACGAGAACTGACCGGCCAAGTGCTATTCGGTGCATTGCTGGTGTGGTGTCTGGGATTGATTGCCGTGCGTGTGGGTCGCACCGGTTCCGATCACTTCATGTTCCTGATTTGGAATTTGTTCCTCGCGTGTATTCCGCTCGCCGCGTCGCGATTGCTGCGCATATTCCACCACCGTAGATCGCTCGACGTCGCGCAGCTCGTTTTGCTCGCCGTGTGGTTGTTGTTTCTCCCGAACGCTCCCTACATTCTCACGGACATGGTGCATTTGGCGCCGAGTTCGCCGCTGCTGTACTGGTACGACCTGGGCATGCTGCTGTCGTGCGCGCTGACGGGCTTGTTGCTCGGATATTCCTCCATGTTCGATGTGCATCGGGTCGTCGAGGAACGCTTCGGACCCAAGCTCGGCTGGGTCGTCGCAGTCACTGCGCTCGTGTTGTCGGGATATGGCGTCTATCTCGGCCGCGTGTTGCGTTGGAACAGTTGGGACGTTCTCACCAATCCGCGCGGGCTGTTTGGAAGCATTGCCGATTGTATTTTGAATCCAGCGCTGCACCTCCATACCTATCTCGTCAGCGGCTTTTTCGGCATTGCGTTTCTGCTCGGATATGCAGTGCTGCACTCAATGACACGCGCGCGTACGACGTTGGCACTCGATTGAGCACAAGGCCGTTCCGCAGCTTGCGGAACCGTCCGTGTGCGCTGCCGATTCTTTCTCTATCGATGGGAGGGAACGAGATGCACGCATCCTTCGTGGACCGCTACTTGGAACAGGGCAAATGTTTTTCTCTGTGTGAGCAGCGCGCCGAGGAAATGAGCTCGGATCAGTTGCTCGCCATCATCGGTTTCTTGGCGCAGTGGGCGCCCACGGAACCTGAAGTGAGTCTGCAGCACGCGCGTGATCTACCTTCGCCGAGTAATGGTTTGTTGGAAGGTTAGACGCACCATTCCCTTCTCCTGCGCGCGAGCCGAGTCGGGAACTCACACCGTCATCCGCGCGTAAGAAGCATGAAGCGTCCAGAGCGCGTTTCATGACCGGCGATCCTCAGCTTCGAGAACCCGAACGAAATTCCCGCATCCCGCGTGTGAGCATCGGCATCATTGCCGCAGCGGCGGTGATCGCCACGTTGTATTTCGGTCGCGAAGTCTTCATTCCGCTCGCGCTATCCATCTTGCTCAGCTTCCTGCTCGCGCCGCTGGCAACGCGTTTACAACGTTGGAAATTGCCGCAAGGTGTGGCTGTTCTGCTGACCTGCACGCTCGCGTTCTCGTTGCTAGGCGGGCTGCTCACAGTGGTGGGTTATCAGTTCGTCGATTTGGTCGAGCAGGTGCCGCAATACGAAAAGAATCTACGCAGCAAGATCCGTGTCATACGCTCGCCGTGGAGCAGCCTGCGCAAGACCACGCAAACTGTCGACGAGCTGCGGGCCGAATGGCAGAAGACCGCTGGACGTCCGCCGGAGCCTGTCGCCAAGGTGCAGGTGTTGCCGTCGCCGTCCAATACTTTGCAACTCGCTACGGACATTCTCGGTCCGATCTTGAAGCCCATCGGATCGGCGCTGGTCGTCATCGTGCTCGTCGTCTTCGCGCTCTTGGAGCGAGCGAGCTTGCGCGACCGTTTGATCGCTCTGGTCGGTGCGCGCGATCTATACACGACGACGCAGGCGCTCGACGAAGCATCGAACAAAGTTACGCGCTATCTATTGATGCAGACCATCATCAATACGGTGCAAGGCATCGCTGTGGCGTTCGGTCTTTATCTCATCGGCATACCGAACGCCATTTTGTGGGGCACCTTGTCCATGGCACTGCGATTCTTGCCGTATGTCGGGCCGTGGGTCGCAGCGGCCATTCCGATTGCGCTGTCTTTCGCAGTGTTCAACGACTGGATGCATCCGCTCGTGACATTCGGTTTATATGCGCTGCTGGAGCTCATCACTGCCAATTTCGTCGAGCCGCTGTTGTATGGATCGGGCACGGGTGTTTCGCCGTTTACGCTGCTCGTTGCGGCTGCGTTTTGGACCATGTTGTGGGGTGTTCCCGGTCTGCTGCTCGCCGTGCCGTTGACGGTGTGTTTATTCGTGGCTGGCAAGTACATGAACCCTCTGCGGTTCTTTTCCGTGATGCTGGGCGAGGAGCCGGTGTTGGAACACTACCAACGTGTCTATCAGCGCTTGCTAGCGCAGGACGAGCACGAATTGGAGCAGATACTGCGCCAATGCATGACGGCGGCGCCGCCCATCCAGTGCCTCGATCGCACTGTGATGCCGATGTTGCAACTCGCACAAAACGATTTGACACGCGGCGTACTCGCGGCACCGCTCCACCACCGCATGCTGGTGCTAGTTGGAAGCACGTTACACCGGCTCCACGAAACGCTAAGCACGCAAAATGCCACGATTCCGCCTGCGCGTAGTGAAGTGCAAGTGCTGTGCGTCGCAGTCGGAGACGAGACGGATTTTCTCATCGCAGAATTGCTGGCGGCAGTGCTCGAAGCGAATGGCATTGGAGTTGCCACAGTGCACGCTGCCGAAGTGGGGCAGGTGACGAGTAGACCGGCTTTTGTATGGCTCTGCGCCTTGCCGCCCACTTCGCTAGTGCAAGCGCATCAGCTGTGCAAACACGTGCGTAAGCGCTTTACAGAAGCGACAGTAGGAGTAGGGCTTTGGGACGCCGATCATAAGTTGCACAAGAGCATGGAACGCATGCGCATGGCGGGAGCACAGCGCATAGCAACGTCTCTGTCGCGTGCGACGCAAATGACATTGCAGACTTTGCGCCCTGGAATCCCAGCACCCGGCAACATTTCGCGTACCACGCAAGCCGAGCCGGTAGTGCTGCGCACGTAATGACGGTCGCTAACGTGCGTTAGCGATCGAGCGCTTCTCCTCGTACATGGCTGCGTCTGCGCGTGCTAGCAAGCTGTCGAGATCATCCCCGCGCTCTGCATCTACCAACGCCGCGCCCACACTCATGTCCAACGTGAACGGGCGATTGGGTATGGCATTCACTTGATTGAGGTGCGCCCGCAGGCGTTCGCGAATGGCTGTGATACTGCTCTCGTCCGTCACATGGGCTACGACTGCGAACTCGTCGCCGCCCAATCTCGCGAGGATGTCCGAATTGCGGAACGTGTGGCGGATGACCGAACCGGCTTCACGCAAGGCTTGGTCGCCTAGCGCGTGACCGCCGTTGTCGTTGATTTGTTTGAGTCCGTTCACGTCCATGAAGAAAAGCGCGAGCAGAAAGTGCTCGCGGCGCGCGACTTTCAATTCCTGCTCGGCCAGCGCATAGAAGCCGCGGCGGTTTTGCAAACCAGTGAGCTCATCGATCAATGTCAGCGATTGCAGGATCTCGGCGTCGCGACGTAAAGCCTCTTCGCGCCTGCGCAGCTCCAACTCGGTGCGGTGCTTGTGCACGGCGACCTCGATCGCACATTGCAATTCGACTTCTTTGATGGGCTTGACCAGATAGGCGAGCGGCTCCGCCGCGACGGCCCGCCGCAAGGTTTCTTGGTCCGCAAAGCCGGTCAGAAAGATGACGGGCGTGTGCGCATTTTCCTGAATGACGCTAGCGGCTTGAATGCCGTCCATTTCTCCCTTCAGACCCACGTCCATCAGAATGAGCTCGGGGGTGAGCTCCTGTGCCATGTAAATGGCTTGCACGCCTTGAGAGGCGATGCCGACCACACGGTGTCCGAGCCGGCTTAAAAAATCTTTCATATCCTCGGCGACGAGGTTTTCGTCTTCGACCAGCAAAATACTGACTTTCGCCGTATCGTCTTGAGACGCGGAAGCCTCAGGCGCAGCTTGAGAATGCGTAGAGGGCTCGCTATTGATTCGCTTACTTTCCAACACGCCGGAGTGTCCTTGATACATCGGCACTTCGATGCCGGAGAATAACGTTCGAAGTTGCACTTTGGTTCATTCGAGTCCCACACGCTGCCAACCGCAGCGGATGAGTAAATGAGGGGAAGCGCGTATCGGCGGCAATCTTCATCCTGCTTCGCTGCGCTTGATGGCGGTGAGCCATGCCAAGTTCTTGTGTGACTCTCGCGTGTCTAGCCATGTAAAAACGACGTTATGCCAAAGTACGCGTTGCACATAAGCCCGCGTTTCGTTGTAGGGAATATTCTCGATCCACACATCTGCATCTACATCGTCGCGGGGTAGCCAGCGCATAGCTGCTGCAGGACCGGCATTGTAGGCCGCCAGAGCTACAGGAAGTTGACCGTCGAATCGATCCAGCAGTCCACGCAGCTCAGCGGCGCCCAAAGTGATGTTCGTGTCGGGCTCGAACAAGTCGGTCGCGGACTTGAGGGGTTTGTGAATACGTTGGCCCATGCGCCGCGCCGTTTCCGGTTTCAATTGGAGCAAGCCATACGCGCCCGCCGACGAGACCGCGTCGCTGCGATACAAGCTTTCTTGCCGCAACACTGAATATAAGATTTCCTGGGGAATGCTGAACGTCCGCGCGGCATGTCGCGTTGCGCGGTCATAAGGCCGTGGATACAAGATTTCGTAATCGTTGAACGTACTCTGGCGCGTCGCGGTGGCGATGGCTTGCTCGTACCAACCCCATCGCGAGGCGAGCGCCACGGTTTGTGCCTGAAGCTCAGGTGACAATAACGCATAACCGTATGCCCACTCGGTGGTGGCGAGTGGCCGCAAGTTGCAGAGGAGCAGCTCGTGCGCGCGCACCATGGCAGGTTGTTGTGCCGCACGCTCGAGGTGTTCTTCGTTGAAGCTGAGCCGCTGCGGATGTGGAGCGTATTGTTCGCTCAGCCTCGCAGCTGCAAGGACGGCGTAATAGTTGTCTTCGTCGAGTAAGCCTGTGTAGAGCGTGCGCGCATGCTCGCGTTGGTGCAGTTGTTCTTGCGCGCGCGCAGCCCAATAGCGCCAGCGCGCTTGTTTTTTGAGACTCTCCGGCATCGAGTCGATCACGGCGTCGACTCTTTCCCATTCGCGTGCCCACAACGCCGCACGTGCATACCATTCGAGCGCGCGTTCGTCATTTGCCATGCCCTGCTGTGCGCGTGCGAAATAATCGAGCGCTTCAGGACGCCGGTTGTAAGAGAGCGAGAGTGCGAGCACCAATGCATACGTGCTTGCGGTGTTGTCCTTCAAGTCGCGCGCCCGTAGCAGAGTGTCGTAGCGAACGATCGCAGCATCGGGATTCTGTCGCGCAAGCCGTGTCCAACCGTCGAGCAGCGCGGCCGCTTCGACCGTCGCGCTCGGATCGTTGATGAGCGCATCGAGTGCTGCTTGCGGTTGCTGGATGAGCGCTGCCCATTGCTCGATTGCGGAGCGACGGATCGGCGGCAGATCGATTGCTAGTCGTCGGGCTAGCGCGGCGTTGCCGCTCGTAAGCGCGGCGCGCGCACGTTGTTCGATCAAATCGGCGCTGAGCTTGTTTTGCGACCGCAACCAGTCGAAGGCGGCATCGCATTCGCCCGGAGCTTCTTTGCCAACGATCCACAACGGCGTAATGGCTGCTTCAAGATTGCTCGTGCGCTTCAATTCGATGCGGGCTGCCACGGCCTGACATTGCAGCACGGTGTCCGCACTGTCGGCATGAAAGTTCTCCGTGAAGAGCACCCATTGCTTGCGCGACGCCAGGCTAACCAGCCAGTCACGCCGCAAGCTGCGGGTGACGGGTTCATTGCCATGACTCTCC
>Ga0105238_10004266_pt1 | contig 14204 bp, 13 predicted proteins | sample KBSC34metaG_FD_81526 | JGI IMG/M metagenome (GOLD analysis project Ga0105238, IMG submission 81526) | Corn rhizosphere microbial communities from Kellogg Biological Station, Michigan, USA - KBS C3-4 metaG | ecosystem: Host-associated > Plants > Roots > Rhizosphere > Soil | place: Michigan, USA... | reverse complement strand
GTGGGAGCAACTGGAGTTCTGGCGAAGGCGCCAAATGGGTAAATTGACGCGGTCTCGTAACCCGGTGTTCTGGGCAAAGACGCTGCAGATTGCCCTGCTTTGCATCGTTACGATCAGCATGCTGGGTGCGGGCCAGTCGCGGTATGAACGGCTTGGCCATCAGCTGATGTGCTCGTGCGGTTGCGGCCAGATTCTGCTGGAGTGCAACCACGTTGGCTGCCCGAACTCTGCCGGCATGATTAACGAGTTGGAGGCTCAGGTTGCGTCGGGCGTTGGAGATACTGCCGTTCTGAACTGGTTTGCTGCTAAATACGGCGCGACCGTACTTGCCGCGCCGATCCGCGGCGGGTTCGATAACGTTGCGTGGATTATCCCGATCGGGGTATTTCTGCTGGCGACTGTGGGTACATTTGCGATCGTTTGGCTGTGGAAGCGGCGCGGGTTATCGCTTGCGCCTGTGGGGACGCACTCACCCTCTGCCGGGCCGATCTCGCCGGAAGAGGCTTCTCTGCGCGAACGCATTCGCCGCGAAACGGAGTACTGAGCTATGGCACTCTGCTACATCGCTGTCCTCGCCCTCACTATCGCGGCATTCGCGTACGTCTTCTGGCCGGAGCGCGATCTGTTTACCCAGGCTGACAAGACTCGTGTCGATTATCTGCGTGAACGCAGGGACGCGATCTACGAGAACCTGCGCGACCTCAATTTCGAGTACCTCGCCGGAAAATACCCTGAGGCCGATTACAACGAGCAGCGCGTGTCCCTTGAAGACGAGGCTGCCCGCGTCCTCTCCGAGATGGAAGCGCTGCAGGCCCGTGGAGTTCGCGGCACGCGTTCTCGCGCTTAGAAATGCACCTTTGGAACTGGAAAGATTGAGCCCTTGCACATGCTGAAAAGAACGTCTCTTCTCGCGCTGAGCCTTGCTGCGTTTGCCACGTCTGCGCTTGCCGCCACTATCTCGGGAACTGTTACAGATCGCACGACCGGGAAGCCCTCCAAGGGTGACACCGTCGCGCTGATCAATACCGCGCAGGGCATGGATGAGATCGCCAAGGCCACCACCGATACGCAGGGCAAGTTCCAGGTGAATGCGCCTGATGGCGGACAGATCCTGCTGCACATCACGCACGCCGGCGCCGAGTACTTCAAGAGCGTGCCGCCGGGAAGCGGCAGTGTGGATATTGATGTCTACGACTCCGCTCCGAAGATTGACGGGATCGCGGGTGAGGCGCTCGTCTTCCGCGCAGAGACCGATTCAACCGGCAAGACACTGAATGTCACCGAGAATTTTTTCATCCAGAACGCCTCTGCACCGCCGAAGACGCAGTTCGGAGGCAACACATTCGAGTTCTATCTGCCGGCTGGCGCAAAGGTGAACGAAACCGTTGCCAGCGGACCCGGTGGTTTACCGACCACTGTTCAGATCAAGACCATAGACGCGGGCACCGGACATTACGCGTTCACCTTCCCCATCCGTCCGGGGGAAAACCGTTTCCAGGTTGGCTACACGCTTCCCTACTCGGGCAAGCAGGACTTCACGCTCAAGCTGACGGTCCCCACGGGTGACGTGGCGGTGATGCTGCCGAAGTCCATGCAGTTTCAGGGACAGGGCTCGACGCAGTTTCAATCCATTAGCCCCGATGTGAACGTGCAGACATACGACGCGCACACTCCGCCATTTGGGCAGCCGATCCAGTTCAGTATCTCCGGCTCGGGCCAGCTGCCGCAGGCGCAGCAACAGGCCGCACAGAGCGGCGGCCAGCAGAGTGGCATGCAAGGTGGCGGACAGGCGCAAAGCTCGTCTGAACGGCCGGGCGGCGGGCTTGGCGCACCGGGCGACCCGAACGACGAGAACGATCCCTGGTCGAAGTACAAGTGGTGGATTCTCGGCATTCTCGGACTGGCATTGGCTGGTGGTGCAGGCGTGATGCTGAAGCGCAGCCCGGTGCCGTCGGGCGCAGTGCTGCCCACCTCGTCCGATGCGCTGGATGCAGCGGCTCCTCTGCCGGCGGAATCCGCTACCCCGAGCGGCTATGTCTCCTCTGTCGCTCGGCCCACTAGCTCCACGCTGCAAGCACTGAAGGATGAGCTTTTTGCACTAGAGACGGATCGAATTATGGGACGGATTACGGCGGCAGAATACGCCGAGCATAAGGCCGCGTTCGATGTGGTGCTGCGCCGCGCGCTCAGCCGCATCGAAGCGGGCCATGCCGCGTCTAATGTGTAGAAAGGTTCACATGAGTTCACTCACATGTGAGCCGAAGGCGCAGTGGCTGCAACAAAGGAGCCGGTGCCAGACAGGTGAAAGACCTCGATGAACACGTTCAAATCGACATTGCTGCTGGTTGCGCTGATGCTGGTGCTCGTCTTTGTGGGCGACCGCGTCGGCGGCCAGAACGGCATGATTCTCGCGTTTGTGATTTCGGTCGCGATGAATTTCACGGCGTACTTCTTCTCCGACAAAATTGCGCTTGCCATGTATCGGGCGCAGCCTGTGACGCGCGAGCAGCTTCCGCGCGCGTATGAGGTTGTGGAGCGGCTTACGGCGAAGCAAGGATTGCCGATGCCGAAGATCTACGTGCTTCCGACCGAGTCACCAAACGCATTTGCGACCGGGCGCAACCCGAAGCACGCGTCGGTAGCAGTGACGCACGGCATTCTGCAGTTGCTGGACGACGAGGAACTTGAAGGCGTGCTGGCGCATGAGCTTGGCCACGTAAAAAACCGGGACATTCTAACCAGCTCGATTGCTGCGACGCTTGCAGGCGCCATCACGATGATCGCCCGCATGGGCTACTTTGCCTCACTGTTTGGCGGCTATGGTGGCCGCGACAGCCGCGAACGCGGTGGTGGTGGTCTGGGTGCGCTGTTCATGATTATTCTGGCGCCGATCGCGGCAACGCTGATCCAGCTCGCCGTCTCGCGCTCGCGCGAGTACGAGGCAGACGCAACCGGCGCGCATACGACAGGAAATCCTTACGCGCTGGCGCGTGCGCTCCAAAAGCTTGAGGACTACTCAAAACGGCTGCCGCTGCAGGCAACCCCTTCCACGGCGCATCTGTTCATCATTGCCCCCCTGCTCGGGGGCGGTATTGGCAGCCTGTTCTCCACGCATCCGCCGACGCGGGAGCGAATCCGACGGCTGATCGGCCGCGATCTGGTCTAGGCGGAATGGGCTATCTACTGCGAGCGTTGCGGCTGCTTTCCATGGTCATCTGGGTGGGCGGCCTCGTCTTCTTTGCGTTTGTTGAGGCGCCCACAGCAGTTCATGTGATGGGCACTACGCGGCAGTTCGCACAGCTCATCGGCGTTAGCGTTGCGGGTGCCAATCAACTGGGCCGGGGAGCTGGCATGGTGTTCATCCTCTGCACCATTCTGCTGTGGGCGCGAAGTTCGCCGCGTACGCGGAAGCTCTTGCTAGGCCAGTTGATCCTGGGTGCCGTGATGTTCGCTTCGGTCGTCTATGTTGACATGCACATCGTGCCGGCGATGGAGCGCGACCGGGCCTCGGTGGGTGGGGATATCACGTCGGTGCCTGCCGACAACGCGGCCCGCACGCATTTCGACGCGCTGCATGCGGCGTCGGAGAAGGTCGAAGGCACCGCGCTCTTCCTGGGTATTGCTATTGTCCTGCTGATGGCGGGTGAGGACACGCGGCGCAATGTGCCCTCCGCGATTACACGTTGAACTTAAAGAACAGAATGTCGCCGTCCTTGACGACGTACTCCTTGCCTTCAGACCGCAGCAGCCCTTTCTCCTTCACCGCCTGCTCACTACCGTATTTGAAGAGATCTTCGCAGTGATAGCAGTCGGCCTTGATGAAGCCTTTTTCGAAGTCGGAGTGGATGACGCCTGCGGCTCCCGGAGCCTTGGTTCCCTTCACAATTGTCCACGCGCGCACCTCCTGCACGCCCGCGGTGAAGTAGGTGATGAGGTTCAGCAGGGCGTACGCCGAGTGGATCAACCGGTTCAGCCCGGGCTCTTCCAGACCCATCTCCTTCAGGAACTCATCTCGCTCCGGCGGATCGAGCTGAGCAATCTCTGACTCCATCGCACCGCAGATCCGCACCACCTGCGAGTTCTCTTCCGCGGCCCGCTTCTCCACCGCATCGACCCACGGGTTGTGGCCGGAAAGACCGGACTCGTCGACATTGGCGACATACATCAGTGGCTTGGCTGTGATCAGGTGCAGGTCTCTGGCAAATGCCTTTTCCTCGTCGGAGAGCTCCGCAGTGCGGGCAGGCTTGCCGCTATCCAGCGCGTCTTTGAGCTTTTTGACGGCCGAGAACTCTGTCTTCACCTTGTGGTCGGCGTTCGCATTCTTCTGCAGCTTCTCAACCTTCTGGTAGCGCTTGTCGACAGTATCCAGATCGGCCAGCAGCAGCTCGGTATTGATGATGTCGATGTCGTGCAGCGGGTTCACACCGCCGGCCACGTGGACGACCTCAGGGTCTTCAAAGCATCGGACCACATGCAGGATGGCGTCCGTCGACCGGATGTGGCCAAGGAACTGGTTGCCGAGGCCCTCACCCTTCGACGCTCCCTCCACCAGTCCGGCGATGTCGATAAACTCCATGGTCGTCGGCACCAGCGACTTCGGCACGATGAGTTTGGAGATTTGGTCCAGCCGCGGGTCCGGCACCGTGACTACGCCAGTGTTCGGGTCGATGGTGCAGAACGGATAGTTGGCGGCTTGGGCCTTTGCCGAGGTGAGTGCGTTGAAGATTGTGCTTTTACCAACGTTGGGCAGCCCAACGATTCCGCAATTCAAAGGCATTCTGTGGCTGTTCCTTATCGAGGTGGGGGGCTGGACGCCGGGCGGGCCGAATCAGGAGCCTCATACAGGATAGTGCATCGCGACACCAAACACCTGGGTACGCGTTGCACACGGTTAGAATGGAACGGGTGCCGGCGTGCTCGCCACACCGCACATACCCTTCTCCGCGAAAGACTCGAATGCAACTCAGATCCGCCGCAACGGCACAGCGCCTATGAACGTCGCCTTCTCGGCTCCGCGGTTCTGGCTTTCGCTCGTCCTGGGGCTCTCGGCCGGGCTGGCTGATTATCTCGGCGGTTACCTGCTGGTCCGCCGGTCTCCCTCGGCACGCGCATTGCGCTATTTCGTCGCGCTGGGTGCAGGGTTTATGCTGGCCGCTGCCATTCTGGAGATGCTGCCGGACGCGTTTGCGCTGAATACCCGCTGGGCCGCGCCGCTCGTGCTCCTGGGTTATGCGGGCGTCCACCTGCTGGAACACACGCTGGTGCCCCATTTTCACTTCGGTGAAGAGACCCACCATCACGAGTTCAGCGCTGGCCGCAGCTACTCGGTCCTGCTCGGCCTGGCAGCGCACACATTTTTTGACGGGATCGCCATTGGCTCCGGATTTGTGCTCTCCAGTTGGCTGGGCTGGATGCTGTTCATTGCGGTCTTCCTGCACAAGCTGCCGGAAGGCTTCACCGTCGCAAGCGTAATGCTGGCCAGCGGGCAAGGCCGCCGCGCGGCGCTCAACTCCTCGCTGTTCCTGGGAGCCACCACGCTGCTGGGTGTGTTAGCCATCAATCTGCGTCCGGCGTGGGTGGAGGCAGGCCTGCCGCTCTCCGCGGGAGTGACTATCTACGTCGCCGCAACCGACCTCGTTCCTGAGGTCAATCGCGAACCCGGGATCCGCATGGCTCTGGTGTTCTTTATTGGCGTTCTGCTGTTCTTCGCCCTGCGCACCTTCGCCCCGGGGTAGCCGGCTGTTAGTCACCGGGACTGCTTTGCGCGCGAAATGCCCGACCTGCGCTCCGGGCCGGACGGCTGTCCAACTGTTTCCAACAAATGATCCGGTTGTACAGGTTCGGCGGCCGTGTTATGCAATAGCGCACGCACCATGCTGAAGGAGTCGGCCAGCGGCCGGTAGTTGTCGTCCAGGCACCACGGTTCGGCGCTGCCGAAGGTCGCATGTTCCGCGATGGGATAACCATTGCGGGCGATATGCAGCAGCATCGCAAACTCGTACTCGTAACGATCGCCGGGAATGTTGATGAGTTGGGGCAGGAGTGCCGCGGGTAGAGCCCGCAGCCGTGTCTGCACGTCAGTCAGCGAGATCCGGGTGACCGCGCGGAAAGCCATGCCCAGCACCCGATCCCAGAGCGACCAGCGCGACTGAAAGCCGCCCGGCGAAGCTGGCGGCGTGTTCGGTTCCGTGGCACCCAGAATCACCAGATTCGGCGACCTATGCGAGGCGCGCATCAGTCGCAAAACATCGGCAGTTGCATAGCGGCCATCTGACGTGGTCGTTACCAGCCCGGTATAGTGCCGCAGATGCTCGGCAAAGTACTGCATTCCAGTCTTCAGCGCAGCACCCCGGCCCAACGGCTTCGCGTGCCGCAGCAGGTGCACGGTAGGCTCCATACTGATGCGATCCAGCACCCACTTCCTTGCGGGGGAGCTGCCGTCATCCACCACAACGATGGCGGCAGTGCCCGCCCGAACCAGCGGCTCCAGCACATCCAGCAGCGCACGCCCAGGCTCCGAGGCGATGACAAGCAGCGCCACTCCGGGAGGCGCGGCGAGAGCCATCAAGTTTGAGTTGGAGGTGTCGCTCATATCTCAATAAACCTCCAGGGGTGACATTGACGGGTGCTGTCGAGGCAGTCCTCAAGGGGCTGGTCCCCGTTTCTGTCACGATGATGGTATACGTGCTTGTGTGCGATTGGCCGAAGGCCGCATTCGTGCGATCGTCGCCCGACGATGGCAACAATCCCAATAGGATGCAACTTCCGCCCAGGATGACCAGCCGCCGGAGTTTTTAAAGCCGTGCCGCCACATACCGGCCGGTATCAACAATAAAGCCTACAACCGGCCTACCGCTGGCCTTCGGGCCACGGCGGATGACTGCCAGATCGATTGTCCCAGATCCAATCGTTGCTTAGACCTGCCTGGCCAGGACCAGTGTAATGTCGTCCGGCTGCTCCCCGGCGCCAATCCAGGCCTCTAGCGCCAGCATCACCTGAGCGGAGATCACATGGAGCGGCTGATCGCGGTACCGCGACACCACCTCCAACAGCCGTTCCTCGCCGAACTCGCCGAAGTCGTTTTCTGGCTCGGAGATGCCGTCCGAGTATCCGATCACGATGTCGCCCGGCGTCATGCGAATCGTCTCCTCGTCGTACTTCATGCCGTCCATCAGGCCCACCACGGTTCCGCCGCAGTCCAGCCGCCGGATCCTGCCGTCCCTGCTCATCACAATCGGTGGCAGGTGCCCGGCGTTTGAATACGTCAGCTCCGCCGTGTCCGCGTCATAGTGAGCAAGGAAGAGGGTCGCGTATTTGGCCGCCTGCGTGCTCCTGTACAGGTGCCGGTTCAGCAGCGCAAGAATGCCGCCCGGCGACTCGAACAGCTTGCCCTCATCGGCCTCGGGGGTTCCAGCTCCGCTCTGCACGAAATCCATGCCGGAGAGCTGGTACGCGCGAACGGCCGAATGTAATGTGGCCATCAGCAGCGCCGCAGAGATGCCCTTGCCGCTGATATCTCCCAGAGCAATACCTACCCCGCACTCCGGACCCGGCCTTCCGTCGGACGCATTCGGCCGGTGGAACACGAGGAAGTCGTAATAATCGCCCGAAACCGACCGCGCCGGCCGGCAGATGCCGTGCAGCTCAAGCGTGGGAAGGTCCCGCACCTGCCGCGGAAACAGGTTCGCCTGCACCTCCTGCGCGATGCTCAACTCGCTTTGCAGGCGCTCCTTCTCATGTTGCTCCACCAGCGACCGCTCCAGCGAGCCCGTCATGCGATTGAACGACCGCGCCAGCTCCCCAAGCTGATCTTTCTTGGCACTGTAAAGCGCCGGGATACGGTGACCCAGATCTCCGCGGTCCACCCGCTGCGTCGCTGCGTAGAGCTCCTCCACGGATCCTGTTATGTTTCCGCTCAGCCGCAGTGCCATCGTCAACGCCAGTGCCTCCACCAACCCGAAGACAATGCACAGCCCAATCAGACCATAGCGAATGTAGTCCGTGACGATGCCACCCAGCGAGCTGCCAAAGAGCTGTCTGTACAGGAGTGATGGCCGTGAATGCACCTCCACCGGCACGTTCTCCAACGTCTTGGTGTCCCAGTCGCGCACCTGGATGGTGGACACGAACGGCACCCGAAAATCGTAGAAGTACTCAGGGGCCGGCTCTGTACCTCCATACACGGATGCACGCTCGACGTTACCTCCGAACACCCTTCGGCCTGGGATCAGCCCCGATAGCCGAACCCGGCCAAGGTTGCGGGCCACTGAATCAATAAAGGCGCCGTTCACCGGCAGCGCAGTTACCAGGCTCAGAATTCCCCGGCCCTCAATGTGCCGCTGATCGATGCTTACAAGATAGAGATCTATCCCGTCCAGCACTACTCCGCGAAACGGATTGCCACCCAGATCCGCGGCCCACGGCGGTAGCCCCAGCGGCATCGATCCGAAATTGTCTTGTGCAGACACACCGAGGGCACTGGCCTGCTGCCTGCCGGCCACGGGGGCGCCATTCAGGTACGCCATACTATGACGCGGGAGGCGCATCATGGCCGGATCCACCTGACCGTCCCCCTTACCCACAACCGGCATGGGTCGAATCGGAGGGTGCGCGGTGCCCTCCTGCCCCGCCTCTCGCAGCATCTGTGCGATCCGCGCTGCGTGACCGGCATTCTCCAACCCAATCTCATCCAGGTGCTGCTGCATCCGTGTTTCCGCTAGATGGATGGAGAACTGGCCTGCCGCAAGATACGTCGAGATCGCGACCAGCGTCAGGAACAACAACACCGGCGCCAGCCCGATCAGCAGATAGGTCAGCACCAGCTTGCTGCGCAGGCTCCAGAGGAACCGCTGCTGCACGATTTTCCATGCCAAGGGCACCGCCAGCGCGATCAGGGCGATGCCAACCACAATCTGCATCCAGCCCAGCACCGGCGACTCCACGCTCGGCACATGGCGGATCAGCCACAGTACTCCGGACCACACAGCGAGCCAGAATACCCCGCCGGCGATCCCAGTGGGTATCCTGCGCAGCCCCAGACCGACAGCCGTTTCAGGAGCCGCTGCCATGGTGTTCGCTCTCTTTCTCGGCAGCCTCTTTCTTTTCATCCTTGCGCGCAACGCACAAGGCGTAGCGCGTAGCAGAAAAGTGCGCTCCGGCCAGCAACATCAGTCCGGAAAGGAATGCCCAGATCATCAGCCCGATGGACACATAGAACGGCCCATACACGGCGGCGAAGTCGAGCTTCGGCAGCACGATTACGTACAGCCCCTTCGCGAGTTGCCATAGCAGTCCCGTCACGATGGCCGTCGGCAGCACTGCCCTTGCCGGAATCTTCCGGTTCGGAAGCACCCAGTAAATCAGGAAGAAGATCAGGATGGCGAGCACACCGCCCAACAGCTGCAACATGCTGCCGGCAAAAAACCGATACACCGCATTGTCAATGTGATGGAAGAACAACACCGTCAGGATCATCTGCTGCGCCGTGCTCAGCGCCACCGAAGCCATCGCCAGCACACCCACGCCCAACGAGAGTCCGATCGACACAAGCTGGTTGTGCAGGTAGGAGCGATTCTCCTTTACGCCCCATACCCCGTTCAGCGCCACCTCAAGCGGCAGAAAAACACCTGTGGAGCTGATCAGCAACATGATGAGCGAATAAATCTGCACGCCCTTATGCGGATTCGCCAGCACCTTCATATTGCGAATGATGAAGTCCTGGTTGGCGGGCAGGAAGTGCCACATCATTTGCTCCACCACGTGCAGCATCGCAACAGAGTTGAAAACATGGCGCGTCAGCGTCATCATCATCACGATGAACGGAAACAGCGACAGAATCACGTTGGCCGCCACGCTGAATGCATACGTGTGGACCTCCGTCCGCATCATGTACTTCGCGAGCGCCAGCAGCCGCGACACCAGCGAGCTGTTAGGCAACACCGGTTGCACTTCTTCGAGCGGAAGCGCCTGAGGCGTTCCCGGCGTCAGCGCCTCATCCTGCGTTGTCGCCAACTCACCGCCTGTTCGCCTGGGAGTTCCGGTCAACATCACCCACTAGGCTAGCAGACGCAGTCTCGCTCGCCCGGGCTTCATTCCGCGCACGAATCCTGCGCTGCGCCCACTCTGCGGCCTCGCGCAGCGCCGCATCTGCAACTCCATCGCCCGGGGCCGCGGCCCAGGTATCCAACCGCTCTAAATATCGCGCGCCCGCATCTGGCGTGTCGGCCGCGTTGCCCATCGCAATCGCCACGTTCCGCAGCAACCTCTTCCTCCCTGTCCGCTCCAGCGGCGATCCCTTGAACAGCCGCTTGAACTCGGCACCCTGCAATCCTGCCAGCCACTCCAGCGTTGGATTCATCAACTCGTCCCGCGCCTGCACCAGCGCGGGCGCCGCCACAGGCGCCTTCCGATTCCACGGACACACCTCCTGGCAGATGTCACACCCGAACACGTTCCGCCCCATGCCCGCGCGAAGAGACTCTTCAACACCGCCCTTCTTTTCAATAGTCAGGTACGAGATGCATCGCGATGCGTCCATCTCCCGCGTGCTTCCTGCTTCCCGCCCGGCCAGCAGAGCGCCCGTCGGACAAGCATCGACGCAGCGCGTACATGTGCCACAGCGATCAGCCGCTACCAGTTCCGCCGCGCCCTCTTCCACCGACAGAGAGGTCACAATTACGCCCAGCAGCAACCACGATCCCAGCTGCTGGTTCAGCACGCAGGTGTTCTTGCCAATCCATCCCACGCCCGCTTTAGCCGCGAAGTCCCGTTCCAGAATGGGGCCGGTATCCACGTAGCATCGCGTTTGGCACTCAGCCTCGCTGGTCAGCCATGCCTCCACTTGGCGCAGCCGCACCAGCAACTCCTCGTGGTAATCCGTTGGCCCGAGCATGCCGTCCTCACCGCTTCTGCCTATCCACGCATACCGCGCAATCCACCCCGACCCCACCGGCGCCGCTGCAACCGATCTCGGGCCCGCCGCGTTGTAGTTCCCGGCGCACACCACCACGGATTTCGCCCAAGGCATCGCTCGATGTAGCGCGCCGCGCACCAGCTCGCCATTTTCGTTGCGACGCTGCAGATAGCCCATCTCGCCTGCGCGTCCGGCCTCCACCCATTGCGAAAAGCGATCCGCCTCTTCGCTCGTCCGGGACTCCTCCGGCAACGGCACCCGAGCCACCTCTGCAGCCGCAAACCCGGCCTCCCGCGCACTCGCGCGCAACCGTTGCCGCATGTCCTCGCTCCACCGTTGCGCCTTCATCTCCCCCAGCCTACCGCTCTCCACTCGTCTTGTTGAACCACCCGTCGCTACAATGGATCCAGATGCCCAGCTCCTCGACATTCCAGCCTGCGTACTCCGTCCAGGCCGTTCTCTTCGATTTCGGCAAGGTACTCTCCAACGCCGAGGACCCGACCGCATGGGCCGCCCTGCTCGACTTCACCGGATTGCCCGAGCAGCGCTTCCACGACGCCTACTGGGCCTACCGCCACGACTACGACCGCGACACCCTCGATTCCACCGCCTACTGGCGAGCCGTTGCCGCTCACGCCGGCGCCACCTTCGCCGAGGCACAGATCCCACGTCTCAGAGAGCTCGACGTGGACCTTTGGACCAACATGAACGAGAGGATGGTCATTTTCGCCCAGAACCTGCAGCGCGCCGGCATCCGCACCGGTATCCTCTCGAACATTGGCGACGCCATGGCCTCTGGCATTGTCGCCCGGCTGCCATGGCTTTCGGGCTTCTATCACTGCACTTGGTCTTACGCTCTCGGCCTCGCGAAGCCTGAGGCCGCCATTTATCTCAAGACCGCTGAAGCGCTCGCGACTCCCCCCGAAAACATCCTCTTCTTCGACGACCGAGAGGAGAATATCGCAGCCGCAGTCGCTCTCGGCTTCCAAGCCATACGCTTCACCGATTACGAGTCACTCCTCCGCGATCTCCGCGACCGCGGCTACGCCGATATCCTCGAACTCGGTACTGGCAAGCAATTGCAAACCGCCTAGCGGCTCGTCACGGCTGGCGCACTTACCGGGATCCGCACCTGCTCCACAATCTCGATTCCGAACCCCTGCAGCGCAGGCACGTGCGTCGGCGTATTCGTCAGCAGCCGAATTCGCCGTATCCCCAGGTCAGACAGAATTTGCCCGCCCAAACCCACCTGCCGCAGAGTCTTCTGGACGCGATGTCTGCCCTCGTCTTCGCCGATACGCGCACTCGCATCCCGATGCAACACCAGGCGGTTGGGCGTCATTGCTGACCCAGCGGTGCGGTCAATTCCGAATCCCCGGGTTCCGTTATGCAGGTAAATCAGCGCCCCACGGCCTGCCTCGGCAATCATTCGCAGTGAGTTATCCACCAGCGCCCGGCAGTCGCAGGTCGTTGCTGCAAACACATCTCCTGCCAGGCAGTGCGCATGCACTCGCACCAGCACCGGTTCATCCGGAGTCTTCTTGCCAGGGGTGTCACCGTACACCAGCGCTACATGCGACTCCGCACCGTCCACTTCGCTCTCGTACGCGATCATGCGGAACTCCCCATAAGGAGTCGGCAGCACAGCCTCGCCTGCCCGGTGAATGTATCGCTCATTCTGTAGGCGGTAGCGGATCAGCGCCGCCACTGTCACCAACTTCAATCGATGCTCGGCGCAAAAGCGCACCAGGTCCGGCACGCGAGCCATGGTGCCGTCCTCGTTCATTACCTCGCAGATCACGCCTGCCGGAATCAGCCCTGCCATGCGCGCCAGATCGACAGACGCCTCCGTCTGTCCCGCGCGCACCAGCACGCCTCCCCGTCGCGCCCGCAGTGGGAACACGTGCCCTGGCCGCGCCAGATCATTGGCCGTCGACTTCGGATCAATCGCTACCCGGATCGTATGCGCCCGGTCCGCGGCCGAAATTCCGGTTGTCACTCCCTCGCGCGCCTCAATCGTCTCGGTGAACGCCGTGCCAAAGCGCGATGTGTTCTCCGAGGTCATGGGCGGAAGCCGCAGGTAATCCGCGCGCTCCTCCGTCAGCGTCAGACAGATTAGCCCGCGCCCGTACTTGGCCATGAAGTTGATGGCCTCCGGCGTGACGAACTCTGCCGCGAGCGTCAGATCGCCCTCGTTCTCGCGATCCTCGTCGTCTACCACTATGACCATCCGCCCGGCGCGGATCTCGGCCACAGCCTCTTCTACATCCGCAAAGATAGTCTGCCGTCCCTCGGCCATGCTATTCCTCCACTTCCACAGGCCGGATCACCTTGCTGAAGCCAAAAGCGATCCCTTCATACAGCCCCGCCGCCACCGCTGCCAGTATCAGGCCGGCAATCAGGGTCAAGCCCGTGGAGTGGGTCTGGGTAATCCGGTCAAAGTAGTGGCTCTGGTCAGCCAGATACGCGTCCCGTCCAGCGGCCAGCCACTTCATCTGGATAAAGTGTTTGTACGCGCCGAACAACAGTCCTATCAGTGCGGCGGCCAGTACGCGCGGCATCTTGCTCTCTGTCATTAGAAGTCTCCACTCACCATGATAGAGGTTTGCCCCACCGCCGCGACAACCAGAAAGCAACATCTCCTGTCGGCCACGATCACCAACCCATCTGTCGCATGCGCCGTAGAATGACGCCGCTATAGCTGTTCATGCGCTCCGGCCGGCGCCTCAGCGGAGCGGGAAGCACTGCCGCGAGCCGTGCCGCCTCTTGGCGCCCGATATTGCGGGCGGCCGTTCGGTCGTAGGTACGAGACGCTGACTCCGCACCATAAATCCCGGGTCCCCACTCGACCACATTGAGGTATAGCTCCAGAATTCGCTGCTTTCCCAGGACAAGCTCCGCCACCGGCACAAGGGTCGCCTCTGCGCCTTTGCGGAGGAAAGACCGGCCGGTTCCGAAGAACAGGTTCTTTACGAGCTGCTGCGTAATGGTGGAGGCTCCGCGCGTGCGGCCGCCCTCCAGATCGTCCTCCGCAGCGATATGCATCTCGTGCCAATCGAACCCATGGTGCTGGTAGAAGCGCGCGTCCTCCGCGGCCACCACTGCGTGCTGGAGGTCGGGTGAGATCTGCCTGAGCGGAACGAACTTGTAATGTTTGCTATATGGCCTGTGGTTGATCCAGGCCTGCGCGCGCCGCTGCATGTGCACCGCGGTCGTCGGGGGATCGATCCACCGCAGAGCTATCAGGGACAGCGCGGCCAGCGACCACATCGCCACCACAGCAACGAGAACG
>Ga0105238_10004264_pt1 | contig 14206 bp, 14 predicted proteins | sample KBSC34metaG_FD_81526 | JGI IMG/M metagenome (GOLD analysis project Ga0105238, IMG submission 81526) | Corn rhizosphere microbial communities from Kellogg Biological Station, Michigan, USA - KBS C3-4 metaG | ecosystem: Host-associated > Plants > Roots > Rhizosphere > Soil | place: Michigan, USA... | reverse complement strand
TGCGCTCGAGGGTCTCGACCTGCACGCGGCTCAGGTGGTCGGCGATCTGAGCGGCCACTGTGGAGCCGTCGGTGGGGACGTTGTGGTCGGCCGTGGCAAGCGTGCGGTCCGGACGGCGGACCTTGCGGCCGGCCAGGCGGAGGCCGTCGAAGGCCTGCGGCGAGGTGACCTCGTGCACGAGGTGAAGGTCGATGTAGAGCAGGCCTGGGGCGACCTCGTGGGCCTCCCAGATCTTGTCGAACAGGGTCTTGGGCATCGTTTTGCTCCTAGCTACGTCTGAGTCCGGCTGAAACGACTGCGTAGAAACGGGCGTCGGTGTCGCCCGGGTTCTCGAAGTGGTGCGGAAGATCGGCGTCGAAGGTCACGCAGTCGCCCTCCTCGAGGTCGTAGGGCGCGCCGTCGCAGAAGAGGCGCAGCTTCCCCTCGGTCACGACCGCGGTCTCGCGGCTGCCGGCCTCGTGGATCGGCGGGTCGCCGCGCTGGCCGGTGGCGCCGCCCGGGGCGAGGAAATGCTCGGACAGCTCGAGCCGCTGGCCGGGCAGGGCCGGCGTGAGGACCTCGAAGCGGTGGCCGTAGGCGGCCACCCCACCGTCGCGGCGCTCGTGGAAGCGCACCACGTTGACGGCGTCGGCTTCGTCAAGTCGCAGCAGCTGGCTGAGCGTGAGCTCGAGGCCCGCCGCGATACGCTCGGCCACCGCGATCGTCGGGCTCGTCTCGCCGCGCTCGACCTGGGAGAGCATCTGTGCGGAGACGCCGCTGCGCTCTGCGAGATCACGAAGGGAGAGGTTGAGCCCCTCCCGCAGGAGGCGGATCCGCGGTCCCACGGACGGAACGCTGCTGGTCGTCGCCATGGGCGTACGTTATCACGGACGTTTGTCCGCCACTGGATCTGGGCTTGCAGCTGCGGCAATAGGAGCGGCCGGAGCCGCGTCCAGCCTCGCGAGATCCACGTTAACCCCCATATAGGTGGCAAACGTGGATCTCGTGGTTATGCCTCGGCTGCGAACTTCGCCCGCAGGACCTTCTTGTCGAACTTGCCGACGGAGGTCTTCGGCACCTCGTCGATGAACTCGATCCGGTCCGGCAGCCACCATTTCGCGACGCGGGGCTTGAGGTACTCGAGCACGGCGTCGGCGTCGAGGGAGCAGCCTTCCTTCTTGACGACGCACGCGCACGGGCGCTCGCTCCACTTGTCGTCGGGCACCGCGATCACCGCCGCTTCGAGCACGTCGGGGTGGGCCATGATCTCGTTCTCGAGCTCGACCGACGAGATCCACTCGCCGCCCGACTTGACCAGATCCTTGGTCCGGTCAACGAGCTTGATGTACGAGCCGTGGATCAGCTCGGCCACGTCACCGGTGCGCAGCCAGCCGTCCTCGGTGAACTTCTCGTCCGAGGTGTCGTCGTTGTAGTAGGCGCGGGCGACCCACGGGCCGCGCACCTGCAGCTCTCCCCCGGCCTCCTCGTCGATGCGGTAGTCGACCAGTGGCAGTGTGCGGCCCTGTGCGGCCCGGACCTTGTACTGCTCGTCCTCGCTCAGGTCTTCCTCGGCCGGCACGCGCGAGGTGGAGGCGAGCGGGCTCGTCTCGGTCATGCCCCACCCCTGGAGGATCGGGACGCCGAATTGCTCGTCGTAGGCCCGGATCAGCGCCTCGGGCACGGCGGAGCCGCCGCACATGATCTCGCGCAGGCTCGACAGGTCGGGCTTCTCGTCGAGCTGCAGCAGCCCCTGCCAGATGGTCGGTACGCCTGCGGCCATGGTCACCTTCTCGCGCGCGATCAGCTCCGCGATGTCGGCGGGCGTCATGCGCGGCCCGGGGAAGACGAGCGAGGCGCCCGACAGGCTGGAGGTGTACGGGATGCCCCAGGCGTTGGCGTGGAACATCGGCACGACCGGCATGATGCGGTCGGCCTGGCGGATGGCCATCGCGTCGGAGTGGCCTGCCCCGAGCGAGTGCAGCACGGTCGAGCGGTGCGAGTAGACGACGCCCTTCGGCCGCCCGGTCGTGCCGCTCGTGTAACACATGGCCGCGGCCGTGTTCTCGTCGAGGTCCGGGAACTGGAAGCCCGGGTCGCCGTCCGAGACGAGCTGCTCGTAGTCGAGCGCGCCCTCGCGCTCGCCCGGCGCGTCGGGCATGAGGACGATGTGCTCGGGACCGTCGAACTTGGGCATCACGTCGGCGAGTGAGGCGTCGACGAAGATCACCTTGTCCTCGGCGTGGCCGACGATGTAGTGCAGGTCCTCCTCGAACAGCCGGATGTTGAGCGTGTGCAGCACGGCGCCCATGCTCGGCACCGCGAGATAGAGCTCGAGATGCCGCACCGAGTTCCAGCCGAAGGTGGCCACCCGATCGCCGCGCTTCACCCCCAGCTTCTCGAGCGACGACGCGATCCGCCGCGCCCGATCCACCACCTGGCCGTAGGTGCTGCGCTCGACGTCGTCCTTCGTCTGGCTGACGATCTCCCGACCCGGGAACACCGTGGCCGCCCGCTCCGCGATGTGGCGTACCAGCAAGGGGTAGTCCTGCATCAAGCCGTCCATGCGGGCCAGCGTAGCGGGATTCGGACGCCTAAGAGACGGGCAGTAACGTCAACCGCATGGTCAAGCAAGTGCTCATGTGGACCGTCCGCTACGGCATCGCCGGAGCGCTGATCCTGGTCGGCCAGATCGTGCTGGTGGCCGACAGCAGTCCTGAAGGAGCGGGCTGGGAAGGCTGGGCCCTATTCACGGGCGCAGGCGTCGCCGTGCTGCTCCTCAACCTCCTGTTCCGGATGGGGGTCGAAGGCGACCGGGACAGGGAACGCGAAGAAGCAGCACGGCGCTACTTCGATGAGCACGGGCGTTGGCCCGATTAGCTCAGGTAGTTACGGCTGGGCGCGTCAGTACGACGGGCGCCTGAAGTGCGCGAAGAACGCGACCAGCGCCAGAACGCCCAGTACGAACAGAATCGGATGGACAATCGCCCCGCCCGCAATCGCAATTACGAGCAAGATGATCCCCACGATCAACCACAGCATCGACAACCTCCCTGTCCTCGCTTGGGGTACCCGCCGGTAGTACCCGGCTACGGGGCAGCCACGCCTTAATAGGCGCGTTCGAGCAAGTCGCGTAATTCGCGCTGACCAGGGGGTTCTGGCGTATTTCGCAGCTCGCGACGGCCAAGCGCGACGCGCACGATCTCGTCGAATGCCTGGCGCTTCACGCCGATCTCCTCCAGGCGTGACACGCCCGACATCGCCGCCAGCTCGCGCGCGAGCGGCCCGGCCTGCGAGGGGTTCTCGGCCCCCGCGCCCAGCGCCTTCGCCAGGCGCCCCATCGCCACCGGCGCGCGCGAGGCCATGAAGTCGAGCGCGTGCGGGAGGAGCACCGAGTAGACCTTGGCGTGCGGCGCCTCGGTCTCGCGGACCGTCGTTTGCGCGAGCACGTGCAACAACGCGATGCCGGCCGACCCGATCGCGTAGCCGGCGAGGATCCCGCTGAGCGCGAGCGCCGGCCGGTCGGGCTGCTTGGCGCGGAGGCCGGTCGCGATCAGCTCGGCCGCCGACAGGGCGGCGGCGTCGGCCGGCGGGTTGGCGGTGGGCGTGTAGAGCGCCTCGCTGGCGTGCGACAGAGCGTTCATCGCGCTTGCCGCAATCCCGGGCATTGGCTGCGAGCCGAGCAGCGCCGGGTCACCGATCACGAGCGACGGCCGCACGAGATGGAACTCCTCCACACCGGCTGGCATGCGGTGGATGCGAGTCATCTCGGCGCCGGAGAGCGTGGTGGGGATCGCGGCAACGGCCAGGCCGTCGGCGCCCGCGATCGCCTTGGCCGAATCGATCACGCGGCCGCCGCCCATGCCAACGACGGGCCGCTCCCCCACGTCGCTGCGCACGGTTGCCGCGGCGTCGGGCACCGGGCCCGGCGGAACCTCCAGCACCACGCCGGCGTTCTCGATGAGGTCAGGCGCCTCGGCGGCCGCGCGCTCGGTGGTGAGCAGGGCGTAGCCGGAGAAGCCGCGCTGCTGGAGCAGGCGCGGCGCGTCGGCGAGCGCGCCCGCGCCGTAGCGGATCAGCCGCTCGCCGTCGTACCAGGTGAAGTTGTCCCGCGGCATGCGCCGCAGGATATGTGGCCGCGCTACGGAGTCGCGGTGCGGCTGGCTGCCTCGGCGAGGTGGCGCTCGGCCTCTTCGCTGACCGACACCGACGCCGTGCTCGAGATCGCGTTGGTGAGTGCGCGCAGGTACGCGCGTCCCGACGCCTCGAGGATGTCCGTGGACACGCCCTGCCCCGAGGCGAGCACGCCGTCCAGCTCGAGCAAGACGGTGACCTCGCCGAGCGCGTCGCGCCCACCGGTGACGGCGCTCACGTGGTACTCCTTGAGCCGCGCGTCGTACCCCACCGCCGCGCCGAGCGCGCTGAAGAACGCGTCCACCGGGCCGTCGCCGGTGAAGCTGCCCTCGCGCACCTCGCCGTCGGGCATGCGCACCCGCGCCCGCGCGAGCGGCGAGCGCCCGGACGAGGCCTCCACGTCGAAGGAGTCGAGCACGAACGCGGCCGGCGACTCGCGCATCTCGTCGGACACGATCGCCTCGAGGTCGAGCGCCGTGACCTTCTTCTTCTTGTCCGCGAGCTCCTTGAAGCGCTTGAACGCCGTGTTCAGCGCCGCGCCCTCCACCTGGAAGCCCAGCTCCTCGAGCGCCTTGCGCAGCGCGTGGCGGCCTGAGTGCTTGCCGAGCACGATCGAGTTCGTCTCGAGGCCGATCGTGGTCGCGTCCATGATCTCGTAGGTGGTGCGCTCCTTGAGCACGCCGTCCTGGTGGATGCCCGCCTCGTGCGCGAACGCGTTGCGGCCCACGATCGCCTTGTTGGGCTGCACCTGGTAGCCGGTCAGGCGCGATACGAGGCGGCTGGTGCGGGCGATCTCGGTTGTGTCGATGCCGGTCCACAGGCCCAGGCTCGACTCGCGCGTGTGCAGCAGCATCACGATCTCCTCGAGCGACGCGTTGCCCGCGCGCTCGCCGATGCCGTTGATCGCGCACTCGAACTGGCGGCAGCCCGCGCCCAGTCCCGCGAGCGAGTTGGCCACGGCCAGACCCAGGTCGTCGTGGCAGTGGACGGACACGGTGACGCCCCGCAGATCGGGCACGAGCCGGTACAGCTCGCTGAACATCTCCGCGTACTCGGCCGGCATCGTGTAGCCGACCGTGTCCGGCACGTTGATGGTGGTCGCGCCCTCGTCCAGCGCTGTCTGGATCACCTCCGCCATGAACTCGATGTCCGAGCGCGAGCCGTCCTCGGGCGAGAACTCCACGTCGTCGGTGTACTGCTTGGCGTGCGCCACGGCGGCGCGCGCCTGGCCCTTCACGTCCTCGCGCGTGGTCTGAAGCTTGCGCTCGATGTGAATGTCGCTAGTGGCGATGAAGGTGTGAATGCGCGGGCGCTCGGCGTCCTTGACGGCGTTCCAGGCGGCGTCGATGTCCGCGGCGTTGGTGCGGGCGAGGCCGCAGATCACGGGGCCCTCGACCTCCCGCGAGATCGCCTGCACCGATTCGAAGTCGCCGGGCGAGGTGATCGGGAAGCCGGCCTCGATGACGTCGACGCCAAGGCGGGCGAGCTGGTGCGCGATCTCGAGCTTTTCCTGCTTGTTCAGGGAGATGCCGGGCGACTGCTCGCCGTCGCGCAGCGTCGTGTCGAAGACACGTACTCGGTTCTCTTCACTTCGCTCTCGATCTGGGCTCATGACGTTCCTATTCCTCTCTTCTCAATTCCTGCCTTCTCCGAATCGGTTTGCGGCTGCGCGGCCGCCACGCGTTATTCCCCCCGAGGGGGGAGGAGGAGAAGTCGAAGGTTGAGAAGGAACGCCATGCCCGAAAAAGACTACACAGTGAGTACAACCTTGCCGACGTTCCTGCGCTCGGCGAGGTAGCGGTGGGCATCGGCACCCCGTTCGAGCGGGAAGGACTCCGCCACGACGGGCTGGATCGTTCCGTCTGCCATCAGCTCGGTGAGCGGCTTGCCGTATTCGCCCATCATCGAGCCCTTGTCCTGCCAGATGCGGAGCATGTTCACTCCGATCGCCGCGCGCGAGCTCGACATCATCGTGAGCGGGTTGAAGCGCGGCATCGTGACGACCGTTCGCAGGGCGCGCGGGATGTTGCGGCGCTCCCCCTCCATCACGGCCGACGCGCCGAGCATCACGATCCGCCCGCCGGGGCGCAGCAGCTTGTAGCCCTTCTTGAAGCTGGCGCCGCCGATGCCGTCCACCACCAGGTCGAGGGGCGTCTCCTCCCCCGTTATCCGGCGGATTTCCTTGGCGAAGTCCTGCGTGCGGTAGTCGATCGCGTGATCGACGCCGAAGCCACGGATCGCGTCGTGCTTGGACGCGGACGCCGTACCGAAGATCTCGCCGCCAACCTTCCTCGCGATCTGCGTGGCCGCGATGCCGACGCCACCGGCGGCCGCGTGCACGAGCACGCGCTCGCCGGCGTGGAGCGCCCCGTAGCGGACGATCGCGGCGTAGGCGGTCGCGTACACGACCGGCACCGCCGCGCCCTGCTCGAAGCTCCAGCCGTCAGGCAGCGCGACCAGGTCGGCCGCAGGCGTGACCGCCAGCTCCGCGTAGCCGCCGAACTTGGTCGGCGCCATCACGCGGTCGCCCACGCTGAAGTCCTCCACGCCGTCGCCCACGGACTCGATCTCTCCGGCCACCTCGTAGCCGACCACGCAGGGCGGTTTGGGCGCGTCCTGGTACAGCCCGACGCGCGCCATCAGGTCGGCGAAGTTGATCCCGGCCGCCTTGACCGCGATACGGACCTGACCCGTACCGGGCTGTGGATCTGGCTGCTCGAGCACCTTCAGCATTTCGGGCGGGCCGTGCTCGGTGATCACGAGGGCGCGCACGCGCGAAAGCGTACGCGCGCGGGCTCAGCAGTGCTGGTTGCCGACGGGGTTGCCGTGGCCGTTGCCCGTGCAGCCGGTAGCACCGGTCGGCAGCGGGGGCGCCGGGACCTGCACCGGCACGGTCACGACGGGCGCGGATTGCTGCTGCTGCTTCTTCAGTTCGCTGGGCGGAGTCTTCTTTGGCTTCGCCCCCACGTCCTGACGGCGCTGCTGCCCGGGCGGTGTGGACTTCGGACCCTGGGTGGGCTGCGCCGGATGCGTTGGATGCGTGGGATGAGCTGGTTTGCCCGGACCGGTTGTGCCGGCGGGGGTCTGCGGATGGGCCGGATGCGTGGGATGCGCGGGATGAGTGTGCGCGGCCGTTTGCTTGTTGGTCGCGCCGTGGTGCTTGCCCCTGGCGCCCGGTGCCAACTTCGACGAGCCCGGGACCGCGGCCGCTGCCTTCGGCAGGTTGATCGTCCTGTTCACGGCCTCCGCGTGGCGAGCCGCCGCGGCCGGCGCGCTCTGGTGCGTGCGGTTGGCGTGGTGCGTCTGCGACTGCTCGATCTCGTAGGTGCCGGCACCGGCCAGCGCGGCCGCGGCCACAACGATGCCCGCCTTCGCGAGGAGCGGCGTTGCCACAGCCTTGCCGGTCGCGGCGGCCGCAATGCCTCCACCGCCGCCACCCAGGGTGCCGCCGCCCCCGCCCAGGATGTGGTGCAGGAGCCCCGCCGCGAGCCCCGCCGGGATCGGCGGCGCGATCATCGCGAGGTCGCGCTTGCGCGTTCCCATCAGCTCGGCGAAGCCGGCGCAATCGGAGCAGCCACGCAGGTGGGAGCGGATGCGGCGCCCGCGCAACACGCGACCGTCGTTGTCCGAGATCGCGCGCTGTACCGACTCACACTCCATGGCTCGTCCCTCCGCCATGTCGTGCAGCGCGGTGCGTGCCTCGAACACGATCTGCCGCGCGTGCTTGTCGGTGGTGCCGAGCGCCTCGCCGATCTCGCGATAGCGGAGCCCGCTCAGCTCGTGCATGACGAGCGCGCTGCGCTGCGCCTCCGGAAGCTGCTTCAGGTCCGCGACCAGCTCGCGCAGCCGCTGCCTCATCGCGGGATCGTCCTCCGGTGCCTCGAGCTCGAAGTCGTCGTCGATCGGCGCGTGCGCCCGGCGCTTTCGCAGCAGCGAGATGCTCTCGTTGTGGGCGATGCGGAAGAGCCAGGGCTTCAGCGTGATCGTCCGCTCCTCGCCAGAGAGACCACGTAGAGCCGAGGCCATCGTGCTCTGCAGGGCGTCCGCCGCGTCCTCCGAGTTGCCGACTATCGAGCGGCAGTAGCGGTAGAGCGCCTGGTGGTAGCGCTCGTAGATCGCCTCGAAGGCCCGCTCGTCCCCGGCCGCGGCGAGGCGGACCAGGCGGTCGTCCCCCAGTGCGCGCAGCGCAAACTTCGGCGTGGCGGAGCGAGGCAGTGGCGCCGATATCCCGGCCATACCCGAGATTATCGGCACACTGCCCGGTCGCCCCTACCCAGTTGCGCCCGCTGCAGGCAATCGGAAGGGAAGGCGTGGTTGGCACTTTCCGCGCCCTCGATCGCACGCAGAGGCGCGATCAGCCGCCGCTCCGTGCGGGCGGATGTGTCTGATCGACCAGCCTGGTCGCCGTGAAGGGCTGGTCGCCTGGGTCCTTGCGCGGGAGGCGCGCCTTGACGACGACGTGGTCGCCACTCGCAAGATCCGCGCTGTCGCGCTTGCCGTCGCCGTTGGTGTCCCTGACGACGATCTTGGCGTTCGTGAGGTCGAACGCGACGTTCGTCCCCACGAGCTTTGCCCTGCGCACATGGGAGTTCCCGTGCTTGACGGTGACGGTGCCGTCGCTGTTCCACGTGCCCTTGAACACGTAGGTCACGCGATGGATTCGCGTCTTGCCGTTCGCGTGGTTCTGCTGCCCCTGGCCGTGCCCGTCCGCGTTACCGGGCGTGGCCGCGGCCGTGCTCGCGCATACGAGCGCGATCGCGACGGCCGAGACTCCTGACTTTCCAAATGGGATCTTCATTTCCCTGCCTCTTCGTTCGGGTCACAGCGGGGAACGCATGCCCGCGGAGAACGTCAGGGCCTATTGGACGTACGTACGAGACTTGGCGCGTCAGCGGCGACGAGTGACGCGTTAGAGGCTTACGGCGCGACCGGTGCGGAAGTCGTCGAAGCCGGTGATCTCGTCGATCAGCTCCTGCGGCACCGGCGCGTTGGTGGTGACCACCATCACGGCCTCGTCGGCGCCCTCCTCAGCTCCAACCGCCGCCGAGTGGATGTTCACGCCGTGGCGGCCGAACACGTCGCCCACTCGGCCGATCATCCCCGGCTGGTCGCGGTAGCGGAAGAAGGCGAGGTGGTCGGCCAGTGCCATGTTGAAGCTCTGCCCGTAGACGGACACGAGGTGCGGCACCTGCCGCGGGCCGAAGCCCGTGCCCGCGACCTCCACCGAGCCGGCGTCCGACACGACCTCCACGCGCACGAGCTCCGTAAAGTCCTCCGACTCCGACTCCTTCTGCTCGGCGACAGCGATGCCGCGCTCCTCCGCCAGCGTGTGCGCGTTGACGAAGTTCACGGGCTCCTCCGTGTGCCCTTGGAGCACGCCGTTCAGCACCGAGATCGTGAGCAGGCGCGTGTCGAACTCCGACAGCCGGCCCTCGTAGCCGATCTGGATCCGGTCGACCGACGACGCCTCTCCCAGCGCCATGGCAAGCCTGCCCAGCTTGGTGCAGAGCGGCATGAGCGGCCCCAGCTGCTCCATGTCCTCGGGCGAGAGGCGCGGAATGTTGACGGCGTTCGTGACCATGCCGCCCTCGAGCGCCGCCGCAACCTGCTCCGCGGTGATCACGCCGGCGCGGTCCTGCGCCTCGGCCGTGGATGCGCCCAGGTGCGGCGTGACGATCACCTGCTCCATGTGGAACAGCGGGTGCTCGGTGATCGGCTCCTGCGGGAACACGTCGAGCGCCGCGCCGCCGACCTTGCCGGACTCGAGCGCGCGCTGCAGCGCCTCGTGGTCGATCAGCTCGCCACGCGCGACGTTCACGATCTTCACGCCGTCGCGCATCTTGGCGAAGGCCTCGTCGTTCAGCCAGTTCGCGGTGTCCGGGGTCTTCGGCAGGTGCAGCGTGATGATGTCCGCCTTGGCGTAGACGTCGTCCGAGGTCTCCGCCTTCTCCACCCCGAGCTCGCGGTAGCGCTCGGCCGACACGAACGGGTCGAACGCGACAACGTGCATGCCGAACGACTTGGCGCGTTCGGCAACGTAGGTGCCGATGCGGCCGAAGCCGAGAATGCCGAGCGTCTTCTCGTAGACCTCCATGCCGCCGAACTTGGAGCGCTCCCACTTGCCGGCGGTGAGTGAGGCGTGCGCCTGCGGGATGTTGCGCGAGACCGCGAGCAGCAGCGCCATCGTGTGCTCGGCGGCGGCGATCGTGTTCGCCTCGGGCGCGTTCGCGACGATGATCCCGCGCTTGGTCGCGGCCGGCACGTCGACGTTGTCCACGCCCACGCCCGCGCGGCCGATCACCTTCAGCCGCGAGCCCTTCTCGATCAGGTCCGCGGTGAGCTTGGTGGCGGAGCGGATCAGGATCGCGTCGTAGTCGCCGATGCGCTGTGCCAGCTCGCCGTCGTCCCAATCGGTGCCGAGATCGACGTCGAACTTGCCGCGCAGCAGGTCCACGCCGGAGTCGGCGATCTTCTCCTTTACGAGGACGCGGAAGCCGTTCTCGTTCACGCGGGCGTGGCGGCCGGGACGCCGGCCTCGAGGAACACGCGCTGCGCGGCGGCGACGCCGGCGCCGAGCTCCACGTCGTGCCCCAGCTCGCTCAGCGCCATCTCGAGGGCGCCGACCGCGGTGAGGATGTCGAACGGGCCGAAATAGCCGCAGTGCGCGATGCGGACGATCTTGCCCTTGAGCTGGTTCTGCCCGCCCGCGATCGTGATCCGGTAGCGATCGCGCATGAGATTGGGACTCTTGCCGCCGTCCACGCCCTCGGGAACCTTGATCGCGGTGACCACGTTGGCGTTCTCGTCCTCGGGCCCGAAGATCTCGAGGTCGAGCGCCTTGGCGGCCTCGCGGGTGGCGCGGCCGAGCAGCTGGTGGCGCTTGAACACGTTGTCGAGACCCTCGGTCTCGAGGATCAGCTCGAGCGCGACGTCGAGGGCCATGAACAGGCCGACGGCCGGGGTGAACGGGCTGTCCGGCGGATCCTTGCGCTGGCCCTTGGCGGTCTTCTCCCAGTCGAAGTAGTAGCGGCGGCCGGGCGACTCCGACGCGCGCTTGAGTGCTGCCTCGTTCACGCTCGCGAAGGCCAGGCCGGGCGGGCACATCAGCGCCTTCTGCGATCCGGCCACGACCACGTCCACGTTCCACTCGTCCTGGTTGACGGGGATCGCCCCGAGGCCGGAGACGGCGTCCACCGCCAGCAGCGCGCCGTGCTTGTGGGCCACTTCGGCCAGCGCCTGAATGTCGTTGACCACGCCGGTGGACGTCTCCGAGTAGGTCAGGAAGACGACCTCGGCGGGCGTCTCGCCGAGAACGCGGTCGAGCTCCGCCGGCTCGATCCTCGTGCCCCACTCCACCTGGTGGTGGATCGTCTCGGCTCCGAAGGCGTCGCACAGCTCGGCCCAGCGCTCGCCGAACTTGCCGCACGAGACCGCCAGCGCCGGCTCGCCGGGGCGGACCAGGTTGGCCGCCGCGGACTCCATCGCACCCGAGCCGGAAGACGCGAAAGCCAGCACGTCGTTCTGCGTCTGGAACACCTGCTTGAGCCGCTCGAGGCAGCGCGCGTACACCTCCACGAACGCCGGCGCGCGGTGGTAGAGCATCGGCTCCGCCATCACCTGCGACACAGCGGGCGGCAGGGGCGTGGGCCCCGCCGTCATCAAATAGTCCTTCACGTAAGGCTCAGTCATGGGCGGCGATCCAAGATAGCGAAGCGGACCGATGGCCAAGTTGCCAGTTCCCAGTTGCCAGTCTGGGAACTGGGAACTGGGAACTCGATACTCACCAGTCCTGGTTGATCCAGGGCATGTGTGAGCGCAGTTCCTGTCCCTCGCGCTCGATCTGGTGGTTCTTCTCCTCCTCGCGCATGCGCTGGAAGTTCTCCTGGCCCGCCTTGTTCTCGGCGATCCACTCGCGGGCGAAGTCGCCCGACTGGATCTCGGTCAGGATCTGCTTCATCGCCGCGCGGGTGTGGTCGTCCACCACCCGCTTGCCGCGGGTCAGGTCGCCGTATTCCGCGGTGTTGGAGATCGAGTAGCGCATCCCGGTGATGCCCTTCTCGTACATGAGGTCCACGATCAGCTTGAGCTCGTGGAGGCACTCGAAGTAGGCGAGCCGCGGGTCGTAGCCGGCATCGACAAGCGTCTCGTACCCGGCGCGAACGAGCTCGGACAGTCCGCCGCACAGCACGGCCTGCTCGCCGAAGAGGTCTGTCTCGGTCTCGTCCTTGAAAGTCGTCTCGATCACACCCGCGCGCGTGCAACCGATGCCGAGCGCGTACGCGAGCACGAGGTCGCGGGCGTTGCCGGTGGCGTCCTGGTGGATCGCGGCGAGGCCCGGCACGCCGCTGCCCTCCACGAACTGGCGCCGCACCAGGTGGCCCGGCCCCTTCGGCGCGACCATGCCCACATCGATCTCCGGTCCTGGCTCGATCTGCTTGAAGTGGATCGAGAAGCCGTGGGCGAACATCAGGAGGTTGCCGGGCGCGATGCCGTCCTGGATGTCCGACTGCCACACGTCGGCCTGCTTTTCGTCGGGCAGCAGGATCATCACCACGTCGCCCTCGCTGGCGGCGTCGGCGATCGACATCACCGTGAGCCCGTCGTCGCGCGCCTTGGGCACCGACGAGGAGTCCTCGCGCAGCCCGACCACGACGTTCACGCCGGAGTCCTTGAGGTTGAGCGCGTGGGCGTGCCCCTGCGAGCCGTAGCCGAGGATCGCGACGGTCTTGCCGTCGAGCTTTGAGAGGTCTGCATCCGTGTCGTAGATCACGGGCGCGCACTCTAGCCGCCTCACAGAATGGGCCGCTCTCACGTTTCACCTGAGAGAGCGAAAAGCCAGTAACTGCTAAACTACCTACGGTGGTTACCGCAGAAGGAGCGAGAGCGATGAACCCGTTCTTCAGCAAGGAAATGGCCGACCAGCACATCCGAGATCTGCGCCGCGAGGCAGCCAAGGGGCGTGCCAAGAAGAGGCGCTCGCAGGACACGAGCTTGACCGTGCGCCTGGCCACGCTGCGCGACAGCGACGCGCTGATGCAGCTGGCCGCGCTGGACGAGGCCCCGCTCCCCCGCGGGCAGGTGCTTGTGGCCCAGGTGGGCAACCAGCTGGTGGCCGGGCTGCCGCTGGACGGAGGCCGTGCTTTTGCGGATCCGTTCCGACGCACCGCCCAGTTCGTCGAGCTGCTCGAACTGCGCGCCAGGCAGCTGCGCGACCAGGATCCCCGCCGCTCGCGAACGTGGCGCTTTCCGCGGATGCTCCGCGCGGCATAGCCGCGCACGCCGGGCACTTCCAACACGGCCAAACATTCACCTCCGGGGCAGACTTCCGGCGCTGGGCGCGTCTCCATTTGAGACAGACCCGAAAATTGGAAGGACTCGCCCCCATGAAGAAAATCGAGATGCCGCGCGCCCGCGTGGCCTTAGGCCGCGGACCTGCTGAGCAGAGGCTGCGCCGGCTCGAGCCGGCGGCCCGCGCCTTAAACAGTCCTTAAGGCGGGAAGCCTTCAGCCGGACCTCGCGTCTAGGCCTGAGATGGACATCCTCGACACGGAAGGATCGACCCCAATGAGGATTCAACTGCGCAAGGTGGCCGCGAGCCTGCTTGCGTTTGCGGCCCTGCTTGGCGGCGCCACGGTGGGCGTCGCCCAGGCCACAGATGGTGGTCACGCCCATGCGGCTAAGCACCACAAGAAGAAGCATCACCACCATAAGTCGAAGATCCCGCAGCACAACGGCGGCGATCACGATTCGGACAACAACGGTGGCCCGAGTGACGGCGACGGCAACATCTAGCCGCCGTCTGCTTCTGCTCGCCGGACTGGCGCTCGTCGCCGCGCTCGCTCTGGCGGGTTGCGGCGGCGGCGCCCGGCCGGCGCCTACCGCGGCGCCGGGTGCTTTCGCCTGGCTCACTCCCGCCGCGGCGCCCTCGGGCTGGACGGTCGCCCACCTGCCCTCCGGGCGCGCATCGTTCGCTTACCCGCCCAGCTGGCGCTCGATCCATACGGATCCAGGCACGTTCTCGGCGGCGCTGATGGGCCGCCACGGCACGATCCGCGGCTATCTGAACGCGACTCCGCAGCAGGGCGCGGAGACCCTC
>Ga0105238_10004262_pt1 | contig 14207 bp, 19 predicted proteins | sample KBSC34metaG_FD_81526 | JGI IMG/M metagenome (GOLD analysis project Ga0105238, IMG submission 81526) | Corn rhizosphere microbial communities from Kellogg Biological Station, Michigan, USA - KBS C3-4 metaG | ecosystem: Host-associated > Plants > Roots > Rhizosphere > Soil | place: Michigan, USA... | reverse complement strand
TGATTGGAGATTGGATCGGCTTCTACAACACCCGCCGACCGCATCAGGCGTTGGGAATGAAAACACCAGTCGAGACTTATCAATTAACTTTATGACCTGAGCAGGAAGCGCTGGGTCATTACAGTGCCGTGCTCACGCCAGCCTGGCGGCACAGCTCTTTGACCGGCACACCCGCATCGGCCTGCTTCAGGATCGACACGATCTGCGTCTCGGTGAATCGCACCTTCTTCATGGAACCTCCCTGGCTGTGAAAGATGCCAGAAAGTTCTACTTATCGGGTGTCTACTGAGCGAGGGAGCTTACGGAATCGCCGCATGTCAATGTCAAAATACCCAAGAGCAGCGCACACAAATGTCGTCTAATGTCGTCCGAGATAATCATCTTGGATTCGCTGTGAATTGAAAATCAAACGCGCGCTTGCTTAGCCTGAAAATAGCCCAGGCCGACAATGAGACAAGTCGGCCTGGGTCAACTTTATGCCACTCCTGGCGCGTTACCTCCCAATTACACGGTACTCACGTACGGTTGACGCTCTCACTGGTTGTTGGTGTTGTCCCAATATAGCAAGACGTTCTAATGGGCTGGAATGCGACACCGAGTTGACCTGAGGCGAATCGTGTAGCCACTTTGATGGTGAGTTCTCTTAACCTATTGAGCTGCTTTGATTCGATGAGCATTCGCAAAGTTAGTTTCCGGCGGGTCGGGGGTCAAGTTGTGGCTCTAAGGTCTTTGCCTTTCGAGCAAATTCTACTGGTGTTTGCTCGAGCAGGGCCTGGTAGGCCGACTCTCGTTGTATTCGTTTCGCCAAGCTTCGATCTTTACGCAGGCATCTTCTATACGGGCACTCGTCGCGAAGCGATCCGTTGAAGGTTTCGACAAGCCGCATCTTTCTAAGGGTGTCCTCCATCGCCAAAATGCCTATGCTGTCGCTTCAACCACCTGCTGCCATAGAACCAAATTCGCTGACGAAAATTCTGTCATCCGCACTGGTAAATTGCCCATAAGCCAGAGGCCCTCCGGGGACAACGACATCACTGATTGCAGGGTTTGTCGTCGTAGGGGGCACTGTAAGATCGACAATGTGAAATCCACTTATGGTCGCATCAGCGATAAGTAGAGACTTGCCATCCGCCGAGATGGAAACTCCTTGCAATTGGCCAAGAGTTCCGGGCGCGAGATCCCGGATGATTGCAGGTTGACCACCACTCTCAAGGCTGCTAAGGCTAATCGTAAATACGTGTCCTAGGTTGCTCGTCATGTAGGCAACCTTACCTGTTTGATCGATCGCAATACCGTTCAAGTTTCCGGTTCCGAGTAGAATTCCGCGTCCACCCACAAGCTTCATGGGCGATTTGGTCGTATCGATCACAGAAATTGAATTGTCTCCACGGCCCAACACGTACGCGCGTGTGCCGTCTGGACTAATAGCAAGAGCATTTAGTTGCGCGGATCCAAACTCGGGCTCGCCAGGAAGTGATGCGCCGGCAATAACACAGTCGCTAGCCGGAATTCCACTATCGAAAGGAGGTGACACCGCATTGAATCGGCAGAAGCGCTGATCGGTTGACTCATCCGATACGTAAGCAAACGTACCGCTGAGATTCAACTTGACGTCCGCCGGAGAAGGTCCTGATGGAGCCGAACCGGTCGGAAAATGAACGTCTTGCATAGCCGCGACGCCGGTCAGGCTGGTATCAATGACTGTCACAGTTTGGCCGTCTTCCGTCGCGACAAATACATGCCTGCCACTCTGATCTGTTGCAAGACCGCTCGGATTGCCCCCAGTCGCGTAAACTTTTGCTGGAATGCTCGACGTTCCGCCTGTAATGTTGCGGATGTCCAATTGAAGCACACTTTTTGCATTGCCCTTGTCAGAAATGAACAGCTGGCCGCTCCGATCGTTGAGTGACACGCCCGTGAAAGATGTTCTAGGGTCCGCAGTGGGATTGTTGGTGATGGCGATAGGTCCTGCTGGCGTTGCTGTCTGGGTTGTAAGATCAATACGCACGAAGAAGTTGCTTGGATCCCCTGTGGACTTGCCATGCTCGGGGATGTAGGCAAATGGAGCCGCAACAGCGGCCGTAGAATTCAAAATGAATGCGCAGGCGACTGCGCGAGCCCGGCTACGCTGTTTCAGACGCAAAGCTGTGATTCCATGCATGTAGAACAACCCTCTCGTTTCTGAGCTAACAAAATACAAAACGATGTCTAGTACGCCAGTACGCCATAGATCTTGTAGTACGGGCGACTGTGAGACACGTACGCAGGGTTAGAATTCTCGTCAAGGTTTTGGAGTTAAACCAAACCGGATGTCGGGAATACTATCGTGCTCTGCGTTTGACGAACGCGGAGACCAGCGTAGGTTGACCTACTGTGCGACTCTCGGACCGGTTAAAAGTGGAGAAGATGGCTCCCGCCAACAGAGCGAGGAGCATATGTGGAAGGCGCGATTCACTGAAGATCAGATGGTCAAGATCCTTCGTGACGAGGACAAGGCGCTTGTGGCGCACGAGCCAGGCGGCACGGGATCAGCGAGCAGACGTTTATGAGTGGCGTAAGCGGTACGACAAACTCGAAGCAGCCAACGTCAATGAGCTGTACGCTATAGCACGAGAACACGCGACTCAAGAAGTTGATCGTCGAACGCGATCTGCCGATTGAGGTGATGAAGAAGATAATAGCGCGCGCCCGCGCGCCGGCAACAAGGCATTCGCGCAAGCGCATGGCCTGTCGAGACGAAGGGCGTGCGCGCTGTTGCAGACATCGCCATCGATGCTGAGCTACCAGGCACTGCAGCCAGTGAAGGGTGCGCCGGTGATCGAGCTGATGCGCGAGTTGTCGGTTCAGTATCCGTGCTTCGGCTACACGTACAGTCCGTTGTCGGATGATACCGAGGGATCCATGACCGACAAAGTCGGCGAGGTCTTGAAGAATTTATTTTCCGGCCCGCCATCAGACGTTCATAGTGTGGACGAACGTGCGCGGGGCAATTGCCGCGTTCTCGCCTTCTGACACCGCATTCGCACACAGAGGCGCGATATTCATACCCAAAGTGAAAGCGATTTAGCCGGGCGACCAACCACAGGCTACGCGCGCGAACGTTCAGTGGGCGTACGAGTTCTTTGTGAGGAGCTCTCTGCGTTTGGAACGGGGCATACCTCGACTACATCGATCCATTGCTGCAGAACTGGCAAGGGGCGTACTATGGTGCGAACTATCAGCGCCTGTTCAAGATTAAGAAGACATGTTGCGATTCTATCAGGGGATCGGCTCCGATTTTGCGCCTCCAGGCAGGGTCATGAACGACATCAACAAGTGGCTGGGCTTGAGGGCGCTGGGTTCGACGTGAAGAACGGTCGCCGAAGCACGCGCATCCTCGCGTAAGACAAAGTCTTAGATGATCGCAGTAACGCGAGCGGACGCACCCCCTTCATTTTTCACACGCTCTACTCATCGAGGAGGCTCCGCCGTGAAGGATCTTTATGTTGCTGTGGCCATGTTGGTGAGTCTATTGGGAATGAACCAGGTCTTCGCATTTGGCCCTGCAGGGCATCAAGAGACAGGTGCGATCGCCGACAACCTGCTCGAGGGAACGTTCGCCGCGCGGCAAGTTCATCGGTTGCTCGGCGGACGCACCCTCAGTGAGGTTTCTGTCTGGGCGGACTGTGCCAAGGGGGTCAGTCCCAGTTTTGAATATGTGAACGACAATGCCAAGTATCCCGAGTGCGTTCCGTTTGCGGACGACGCTCCGGACTTTGAAGAGTTCGTAAAGAACAACTGGAACCAATGCGAAACGGCTCATGATAGCGAGCAATGTCACAAGCAGTATCACTACGCGGACATCTCATCATTCGAACACACCTATAACGCAGCGCTGGTCGGAGCGAACACGCATGATGTCGTGCATGCCATTGATGCAGCAGCAGCGAAGTTGCGCGGCCGACCGGTGCCGGCGCCATTTTGGTTCAAAGATGATCGGCAGGCGCTCATGCTGTTGGTGCACTACGTGGGCGACGTACATCAACCATTACATGTCTCCGCCATCTATCTCGACAACAAAGGTGATCCTTACAATCCCGACGAGTTCGGCTACAACCACGCCTACGATACAGCCGGTGGAAATTTCATCACGGATTCCGCGTCCGGGAAGTTGTTCCACGGCGAATGGGACGCCGTGCCCGAGGCTGACAATGCGGGGGGCGCCAACTCAACTGCGCTAGTGATTCGCGCGAGACAGACACACCCCACGGCCGGAGATCTCAATACTTGGGCTGCATCCTGGGCAACGGACACGCTGCAGTTGCAGGCGCGCGCATTTAGCGGTCTGCGATACACCGTCGGTGCCAACTCCGTGCACTGGCGCGCAGGCGGAATCGACGATGACTACAATTCGCACGCGGCCGACGCGAAGTTTGAACAGATCGCCAAGGGCGGAGCTCGACTGGCGCAACTGCTTCAAGCCATCTGGCCCGAACCTTTGGTTCTGAGCGCCAGCGCGTGCGGCAGCGATGTCAAAGGTTACCTCGACGATCGCACCATGCCTGACATCCGGGCGTGGCTGCCTCCTGCCCCGGCCCGAGGATCGACAGCGGAACGAGCCGACATCGATGCGTACCTGGCCACGCGGGCGCTTCTGGCCAGCGGCAATCCTCGTGGAGAGAGAGCCGCCCAGGACGATGTCTACGATCCACCCGCGGTCTTGAGCCGCTTTCAAGCCTCCCTTGGAATCAAGCTGACGGACGCGCAAGTGAAGGGACTTATCACCTTGCTGTGCAAGGCGGAGAAGGACGCGGATCGTATCGTGTCGCCCGTCAAGCTCAAGACTCGCCTCGGAGGCCGAATTCGGCCGTTCGTCGAGTTTCCTGATCTTGCATCATGCATTTCGCCGATTGATATGGCCGGTCATGCAAAGGAAGATCTCGGCTACCAGTTGCCGGCTACCGGATCCTATCCATCCGGCCATGCGTTGCTCGGCATGCTCACAGGCCTCACCCTGAGCCAAGTGTCACCTGATCACTCGGACGAGCTTATCGCGTGCGGAATTGAATTTGGCGAGAGTCGCCTGGTATGCGGATTCCATTACCCGAGTGACTTAGCGGCTGGGCGTTTGACAGCAAGCGTGCTGTTCGCCGCACTCTTGCGCAATTCGGATTTTCAATCCGACCTCGACAAGATCGTTCATCCCTAACTTCCTCACTTCGAGCAGATACACAGCATTGGCGTAGTAGGGTTGAAGTTGAGTTTCGCGAGGACTTGAACGCTGCAGTTGCTGCTCGCGAAACCCCAGTTCCAGCGGCAAGGTCGCGTCAGCGTCGCGGCGGCTGGTCGCGTCATGGCAACTAATGGAGGGTGCTTCAATACTATGGGTGGACGATCATCCAAGTTACAACTCAAGTGAAGCGAAGCTATTCCAACGTGCGGGAGCCCGCAGAACATGGGCGGTATCGACCGCGGAAGCGATGAAAGCGCGGCGAGCACAGCCTTCGACGTAGCCATTTCTGATATCCGGCGGCCCGGCGGGCCGACGAAGGGCTAAAAACGGCCGACCAGTTGGCTTCGATTCTTGTACGACCCATCGTCGTATTCTACGTAAGCAAGGTTCTTGGATCGGTGCCTCCTGGTGCTTTTGGAATCACAGATCGGCCCGATGAATTGGTGCATTTGGTACTGGATGCTCTAGCGCGACGCAGGATCTGAGTATGTATGTTCAATGGTTTGTAAAAGGAATAGTTGGGTCTGGCGGTTCACCTCCATCAACGGTTGACGAAAGCGCAAGCCTTTCACCTGCTCGGGCAAAGGGAATCCAATCGAACTGGTGGCGCGTAAAAGGCACCATCGGAACAGATGAGATCGCTCAAATCCTGACAGACCAAAATCTCGATCGCCACCTCCACGACTACGCGAACTTCGGTGCGAATAGTCCATTTATTTCGCTTGCTGTGGGATGCGTCGAGCGCGATATATTGCCCCGGGCGGCCACCTCAAACTGCTCCACCTGTGGCCGGGTCAAAATGCTCCATTGTTCTTGCACCGAATGTGAATTTATGCGCGAGGAATATTTGCAGCAAGCCGTTCGGCGGCTTCCTTCAGCCGCCAGCTTTTGCCCTCGAATTTCAACAGATGTCCGTGGTGCATGAGTCGGTCAAGCAGAGGCGCAACAACGACAACGTCGCTTAACAATGCGGGCCAATCATCAATCACCCGATTCGAGGTGATGATCGTCGCGGCCTTTTCGTAGCGAGTCATAAGGATGTCTGCAAGTTCATCGCCGGCTCCCGCCGGCAATCGGCGCAGAAAGAGGTCGTCGATGATCAGGAGTGGTGCCGCCAGCATCGGTGCGCGGTACTTCGCGAGCTGGCCGAGTTGGCGGGCCTCATGGAGTTCCTCAAGAAGTATATGGGCTTCGCGATAGAAGACCTTGTAGCCACGCTCGATGGCAAGCAATGCGAGGGATTTGGCCACATGGCTCTTGCCGGTGCTGGGTTTGCCGATCAGGAGGACATCCTGTCGCTCATCGATGAACTTGTTGGTTTGGCGGAGTCCACGAAAGCGCTTTCAATTTCGACGGCGTCATTTAGGCTCGTCACGTCGTGACCTCCTAAAGCCCAGTAGTGGGCGCCAATTTTCCAGAACCACCATACCTGCAGATCATTGCGCGCGAATTCCTAGAGCATCAAGCAACTCTGTGGTCATGGTGCCAGTCACGCTGAGGTGCTTGTCCGACTGATATCTTCGAATCGCGGTTTTCGTTTGCTCTGAGAGTACCCCGTCGATCGCACCCGGATCATAGTTGCGACTGAAGAGCCCAGCCTGAACTCGCATGATCATGGACCGCAGCTGGTCAGCGGTCGGTTTTTGCGGGGATACGAACGGCGTCGCACTAGGCACCGGTGTACCAGTTGAACTCGGACTAGGACTAGGAGAAGGGCTTGGCGAATAGGAACCGCCACTACCGGAATAGTGCGACGAATGGCTGCTATGGGAGCTGTGGCTGCTGTGACTACGGTGTCCGGCGTAAATGTTTCGTGCGCCGCTGTTGAGGCTGGATGGCAGCGTCACGGTCGCTTTCATATCTGCTTGGGGAATGGTTACAGCATTTCCCGGCAGCGCACCTGGATCAGAGCTTGGGAGTGCTAACGCTGACATGACTGCATCCATCAATGCGTTCAGTGAGATTCTCATGCAACAGCCTCGCTTTGATAAGTAATCGGCGCTATTGCCCGACTAACCCAATGAGTATCGATCGAAGCAAAGAATCCGCAACACCGCTCTCGCACACAACAACCGGAGCATGCCGGCAGATAGGTGTTCTTCCAGTCCGAGATGCTGCGGCGAGCAAACGGCCACAACGTGCGGGGCAGCACGCAGAGTGGCAGATTGTAGATCGACGTTTGAACACCCCTATTGTGAAGAGTAGCAACAGCGTCCTGCAGTCCATCGGCGAACTCGACTGGGTCCTGCCAGACCGCTTGATAGTTTGCTTTGGCGAACCCCTGCGGCTCGACGCCCATCAGAGCGACGTGTGAAACAAATGGAAAATTCCACGCGATGAATTTAGCGAGTTCTGTCAGACGAGCAACGGTATCCTTGACCAACACCACGCGAATTTCGATGGTTTGCTCAGCCCGCGAGAGGTGATAGAGTCCACGCACGGTGTCGGCGAACGCGCCATGTTGTTGGACGACGTAGTCATGGAGATGTGCGACGTCTCCATACAAAGGAATTCCCCACGTAAGCTCGCGATGAAGTCCTCCAGTGGCCTTTGCGTACGCTTCGTCAGCGAACCGTCGGCCATTGCTCAGAACATGCAAAGCGGTGTGCGGAAGTCGCTCTGCACATCTGCCAAGTAGCTCGAACAATTGCTGACCGAGCAGTGTCGGTTCGCCGCCTGTGATGCCTAACCAATGATCCGTCGGATCGATAAGATCCACGACCTGCATTAGCTCGTTGTATCGCCACCTGTCGTCCACCTCTCGCGGCGGCTGTGAGCACATGATGCAGAAATTGTTGCAACGCTCAGTAACGAATAGCGCGTTCGCATTCGCTCCACGACGGTAAAGCACCTCGACATATCGCGACGATGGCCCTACGCGGATGACGTCCCCTTCGGAGACTACCGCATCATCGCCCAAGCTACTGATGACGAGCCGCTCATCTTCTTGAGATGATCCGTCACGGGCAAGAACACCCATCCAGGGAAGACGTAGCAGTTCGTTCAGCGGAGCGGATTCGGGAAGGAAGCGCGAGTCCAGGATGCATTTCTCAACCGGGTGCTCGCTGGCGGACATATCTTCCAGGCCGACCACCTTCCCTATTGCGATGCTCTTTGCTCCGGATATAGTTGCATTTGTGCGCTTGGCGAGCATCACGGAACTCCTGCCGAATAGGGCAGAAACTCGCTGGCCGGTAGGCGAAACGCCCACGACTCCAATACCCGGCGCGTGGTCGCATCACCTTGATCCAACAGCTCGACCAAAAGATCGAACATCCCCATCTGTCGCTGGCAGAACGCGCTGCTCGGGCGGTGCGCTAGTGGATCACCGGAACGTGCGTAACTGTCTACGGGGTCCGAACCGCAATACGGCAGGTACGCACAATCAGTGCAAGCCGGTGTGGATTCGGCTACACCATTCGCGAGTATTGTCCGCATGGCCGGTGACGCGTACCACTCTGATGGGCCTTGGTCGACCGTGCCGAGACAGAAAGTGTCGTCGCCCATCGCTGCCAACATTCGCGCCTCATCCGACGGGTATACCTTTCCGTCATAGTTGTAGACGATCGCCCCCAGACCAGCTCCCGTCGGAGATCGCAAGTCAACGTAGCCGTGAGCCTGCGGTGTGAGCAGCATCCGCAAAATCAAGGCGGCATATGTCTCCTCGATGTACGTGCCTTGGTCATTGATTTTCACGAGATGCTTCAATGCTCGGCGATAGAACGCAAGGAATTCGGAAACAGAATAGGAGGATCGCGCTTGGGTCCGGCGAGCGAAACCATACGGACTTAGGGGCCTTAGGAAGATAGAGGTGAAACCCTGCCGCACATATTCATCGATGATCGCCTCGGGTCGACTCAAGCTGGCGCGAGTCAGCGTCGTAAGCGCTGCAACCGCATCGTGACCCAGCGCCGCGCGCGCCTTGGCAATCCCTTCCATGGTGCGTGCATAACTGTCGCGCGTGGGAAGCGGTCGGTTCAGATCGTGAAGGTCGGCAGGTCCATCTAAGGATGTCGAAAGCTGCACACCGTGCGCCTTGCAGAATTCCAGCTTTTCGTCATCCAGGTGATGCAAGGTCGATGCGATGACGAACCTGACGTCCCTTCGCTCGGCAAGATTTCGAATTTCGACAGCTTCAACTATCTGCTTCACTCGGGAGAACGAGAGCAATGGCTCGCCCCCTTGGAATTCCACCGTGAGCGTGCGAGAAGGCCAGTCGAATAGTCGCTCAACGGCTTGCGTTGCTGTTATCTCGCTCATGTCAAACTGCTGCGCATCCGTGCTCTGCCGCGACACCTGGCAGTAGCTGCAGGAGTGATCGCAACGCAACGAGACCACGAAGAGGTGAAGAGCAGGTCCTGCCGGGAGGCGAGCGAGTCGCGTGCGCATCTGAGAGAGAATCGGCGCAAACGTGTGCTTAGACGGCGTGCGTTCCAGAACGCCGATGGATTCTAGGTCATCCAAGGTCCGCGCAGATGGATGGTCTCGGTGTATACAGCGGCTTAGTGCGTCGTGTTTGAGGAAGGCCCACTGCCCGGCCGCAGAGCTCACGATCACTCGATCAAGGTCCCACGGTAGGCGACGAAACCGGAATGGCAGTAGACGGTAGGTTTCCCCTCCATAGGTTTCCGAGCTCAGAAACTTCACGGAGACTTGTCTCGGCCAGCCAAGACTTCCTGAAGAGCCGCGCGAATCAAAGCCTCATGGACTCCCCGCGTTTCCGCCCGCACTTGAGCGCGAAGCGACTCGTCTAAAACCGAATTTCTCACGCGAAGCGCCAGATCCTTCGGAATTGACTGAGCACGCTTTGGGCGAAGCTCCAAAGTCGCAGTCGACCGGGCAGCGCGGATATCGATGTAGTAGTCCGCTGCAAGCCAGTGTGCGGCTCGCATGAGTACGTCCATAGGAAATATCGACGTATCGAAATCAATGGCTATGACGTCGCTCATCGCTTCCCCAATCACGATGTCGAGACATGATGCTACACCCTGTTCGGCACGAGCACGATATTCCTCTGCTGTACAAGTTGACGGCTTGACTGTCGCCCGCATCGCTACAAGGATCGGCTTACTCACCTTCGGAGACTGAGGATGAAAGGCACCTGCGTTTTGGGAGCAATCGGCCTACTCGCAATAGCGACGGCAAGTGCACAGACGACCGGGCCAGCCCCCTCTGGCGAACCGAAGACCGTCGCGCTCGCAGTGATCCGCGACGCTGATCACCCTTGCCCGAAAGTGACGCGCGCCAAGCGACTCTCGGACGGAAGCATCAAGGCCGTCTGAAACGGAGAGGATTACCGAGTGTTCTCGGTCAAAGGCAAGTCAGCGGCGATGCGGTGCAGTGCTGCTCGACGCTTGGGCGTCGATGGCTGCTAAGAGGGTTGCAGCACGATAGTCTCACCCCAAGTATCACCTTCTCCGCACCGCTGAAAACAAAAAAGGGCCTGCATTGCTGCAAGCTATTGATTTTAAATGCCCCCCGGCAAAGCTCGATTATCCGTTCGGCGGGACTTGCGACGTATCCGCCGTCACCGAACGGCTCGTCAAGGATGGTGGTCTCGCCGCCGTAACGGACGATCAGCAGAAGCGCGTGTCCGTCAGGCTGGTTTTCGAGAACGGCATAATCGGGTAGGAGCGATATACCGCGTTCCGGCATATCGCAGCGCAGGGTCTCAGGGAGATTCGAAACGGATTTCAGAACCTCTCCCGTGCCATTTTCGTCGAGTTCGAGTACTCGGGAGAGAACGAGATCAATCCATGCGCGATGAATCTTCGGAAACTCCGGGTCGTCCAGATCGAGCGCCTCTCGCCACTCATCGTATGCCTGCCTGACCATTCGCTTCTTCACGGCGTCCAAGCCTTCGAAGCCTTGCGGAAATGCGTCCTTCAAAACAGGTTCCGCAAGAAACGGACCGGACACGTCGATCAAGCCAAGCCATTCAGCGTGATGAGCGCGATCGGTCACGCCTCGGCCCTCCATGGGTGCAGGTCCGGCACGACGAAAATCACGGCGATCGGGAACGTCCGAACCGCGAATCCTTCGTAGCGCAGGCGAATGGCTCTAATTTCCTGTTCCTTCTCGTCCGGTATTCGGGCGAGCTGCAACTTCAGAGCTTCTGTATCGCGTCGAACTTGCAAGCGTTCTTCGTCGGTGTAATCCGGGAATTTGAGAGCCAATTGCTCCGGCTTGACGGCCTTAGCCAGTTCCTGCCGGATCGCGTGCTCCAGTTCGTCGAGCACACTGGTGATGTTTTCGATCTCCTGCTGTTTTCGCGTTTCCAGCGTTGTCTCCAGGCTGCGGAGACGATCGCGCGAACGCGCCTCAACGGTTTGCAGCATGGCGTCCCTGTGTTTCTCGAAGCGCCGTTGCAGACCTTCGAACAAACGGTCTGCGGATTCGTCTGGAAAGCCGCCTTGACCCTTTCCCGTTCTTCCTGGTCCATGCCGCCATGAATGATGCCAAGTCGGTCGCCACCGTATCCGTATGCAGCGAGAATCTGATGTAGCCACTGATGGGTCGTGCGGTACTCGGTGAAGAGAATCACGCGTCGGTCGCTCCATTCGCCGCGTGGCTTCAGAGTGCTTTCGATCCACTCCAGAATCGCGCGCCCCTTGGAGTCGACCTTGTGACTCGCGCGTTGCGCCCAGTCACGCATGCGCGAGCAATCGCAGTTCTTCCTCCGTCGGTGGAGGGCTTCGCTTCGTCGCTTCTTCGACGGCTTCGGCGTGGATCGCCTCGACCTGCGCGTCATCATCTACACCGCAGGCAACATCAATGCCTGCCTTTTCGAGACCGTGACTCAGTCCTCCGGCTCCGCAGAGAGGTCGACTCCACGGATCACAGTGCGGTCGGTACCGGATGAGTTCTTGGATCGAACGTTACAGGGCATGCTAGTTCTCTCGAATTTTCGAACGTAGGTACGGCCTGATCTCACCCTTCGCCCGTTCCGCCACTGGTTGATGAACACCAGATCGACGGCGAAAGTGTCGGAAGAACCCGGTCCGTCAATCGGCTCCCCCGAAGATCGGACAGAATACCAATATAATCAATATGTTGACATCAATGCGGGAAGTAACCGCGACCGCCCAAAGGCATGCGGGCAATATTGATTAGGTTGCGCGCCGTTGGCAACCTGTTTCGCGAACAATGTCGCGAACAATCACGGGCCAGCAGGCAAGCTTGATATGCCAATCTCGCGGGCGGATCTTGCCAGGCATGCTCCCTCAAGGGTGCATCAGTCACGTCTCTCCGACGAGTCGAGCGGGTGCTATTCACGCGGAATTCTTGGCAGGGCGGCGCAATGCTCAAGGGCCACGCAAGCCCGTGTCGTCGCTGCGCTCCAGCCCGCGCCAGGCCGCGTTCCGCTTCGCACTCCCTTGCGCCTCACGCCTTCATCCCCGCCGTCGTTGACCCCGCGCACCCGCGCAATCAACTCAACGGAGAAACATCATGGCTAAGAACACCAACAAACCCGCCACGGAAAACAAGCGCTACAACGCATACACGGTTCGCGAGTTCGAGCGCAATGGCGCCGCAGAATACGACTGGATGCGCATCGGTGTGGCATTTCCACACAAGGACGGCAAGGGCTTCGACGTGATGCTGCAGGCGATGCCGGTCGACGGCAAGGTTGTCCTGCGCTTGCACGAACCGAAGGAGAATGCGACGCCGGAGTAATCGCGCCGCGACATTCCTAAACTCCGGCGCTCCCGTGGCGCCGGTTTTTTGCGCTCACACACCTCGGCATTGCTAAGCGATCCATCGCCAGCGTCTTGCTTCCCGAGCGGCAGGCTTCCGAGTGCCTGGATGATTGCGCCTTCTCACTCGCGTTGGTATCGGCAAACGGCGCGACGTCTTGTAAGAAAACTCGCACAAGAAACGTCAAGAGCGCCGCTTCGCTCGGCTTCCTCCGTCAAGGGCCGCTCGGCCCCCGTGTCCTCGCCTTCCGCTGCGGGCCGCGCTAAGGCCTCGCTGTTCGCTTCGCTCACCTTCCTTGACCGCGCCTCACTGCGCGGACTCCGGTCGCCATCGACCGCGATGGCACATCGCGGCCGCAACTGGCCGAGATACCACGAGGGCGCAAAGCCCCATCACACCAACGGAGGAAAGTATGGCGAATGAAACGATAACGGCTGGTCCTTGGGCTTGCTTCGAAATGATCCACCGGTACACGCGATCGCAGGCGATCGCGGACGGCGTGCTCGTTGACGTAACTGCGAAAGCACGCACATGCGGATTCACAGTGCCGGTAGCGATGACGGCAACGGTGTTCGCGGATTGCGAGAGTTGGGCCGAAGGATCGGACTGGGGCCGCGGCGAACCGACTCCTGAGCAGTTCGTGCAATGGCTACTGTGTTTCGCATGCGAAACGATCCGGGCCTCGCGAGCGATCAACACAGACCGCTTGATCCTACGGCTGGCGCATTTCGCCGGTTGCCCGAAATCCGCAGTGATTCACATCGGCCCGGGCGACGACGCGGATCCTGTGATCACACTGACGTACCCGGGCGAAGAATAGATTGGTTCCTCCGCTTCGAAGCGCCGCAAGGCCCCTGCTTTTTGAAGCGACAATGAACGCGTGCGTTCGACGGCTCAGCTCAGAACACGATCATGTGATGAAACGCGCAATTCCAACAACAGGAGGGTTGAAGATAGACAAGCGTGCTGTCGCACTGATTGCCGCTGTCAGCGGCGGCAGACAACGGAACGCCGGCTGGCGCCGGCGTTCGCAATAAAATGATGAAACTCAGCGCGCGCAGTTCACACCATCGAGAAACGCCAAGCGCTGCAGAGTCGTGCTGCCCCTGCCGAACTGCGGCAGCGGCGAGTCGTAGCTGAGCGACGCGTTGTAGCAGTCTTTCAGGTCGACTTCAAAGCTTCCCCACAATGTCGCCTTAGCGACCGTGACGTTGCCCCCGGGCTGCAGCTTGCCCCCAACGTTCTGCGCGACTTGCGGCACATGGATTTTGTCACCGCTCACGGTGCCGACGCCGTA
>Ga0105238_10004259_pt1 | contig 14214 bp, 7 predicted proteins | sample KBSC34metaG_FD_81526 | JGI IMG/M metagenome (GOLD analysis project Ga0105238, IMG submission 81526) | Corn rhizosphere microbial communities from Kellogg Biological Station, Michigan, USA - KBS C3-4 metaG | ecosystem: Host-associated > Plants > Roots > Rhizosphere > Soil | place: Michigan, USA... | reverse complement strand
CAACCTCTGTGTTCTCTGTGTCTCTGTGGTGAGTTTTGCTGCGAATTCAGTTAACCACAGAGACACAGAGAACACAGAGGTTGCACAGAGAAGAGCGATCTGCTGACTTTTCGTGCAAAGCCGTCCAGAACCAAAAGGTTTGCCCATAAGGAAAGTAGGGTACTTAGCTGTGTTTCCAGCATCGAGGCCACTTGGTGTGCGGAATAGGATTCTGGATGCTCTTCCTCATGAGGAGCTCGCGCGGCTACTACCGTTTTTGGAAAAGGTTGATCTCAAAAAAGGTGAGATCGTCTATATCACTGGAGATGATATTAAATATGCATATTTTCCGGAGAATGGTTTACTCTCCTTAGTTTCTATAACTGAAACCGGTTCCCCAATGGAAGTTGCAATGGTCGGTAATGAAGGGGGAGTGGGATTACCGGTGATCTTAAGAGACCATATAATCCCCTATGATGTCAGGGCTCAGTTCACCACCAACGCGCTCAAGATCAAAGCGAAGGCGTTGCAGGAAGAATTTGACAAAGGACAAACCTTACATGAATTTGTCCTGCGTTATCTTAGCGTGCTGATTGCACAGATCTCGCAGGGTTCTATCTGCAATCGTTTCCACTTTCGCGAGCAGGCATTTAGACGTTGGTTACTGACAGTTCAGGATCGCGTGAACTCTGATAGCCTGGATCTCACACAAGAGAACATTTCAAACGCATTGGGCATTCCCAGGACCGCTGTAACCAAAGCTGCCGCTACCATGCAAAGAGACGGTCTGATTCGTTATAGCCGCGGCAAGATTATTATCCTCGAGCGCGCCAGACTCGAAACCGACTCGTGCGAGTGCTATCACATAATCCGCGATCAGCTTCGGCACTTTCTGAACAAATGAGTTCGTAGTCTTCTTCGTAACCCATCAACTCGACCTTGTGTAGCGTTTGTGACAGACAGCGCAAATAAGCACAAATAAAATTGCTCTCTCCTTTAACTTCAGCGTCCCCCCAAAGTTGAAGCAAGCACATGTTTGTGTTTTGCATTGAGGAGGCTTTGCACTACAAGTCAGCAGATCGCTCTTCTCTGTTGCACAGAGAAGAATTCCCACAAGAGACTTTTCTTGCAAAGCGTGGCGCCTCTTGTTTCTCATGTAGGAGTCCTTAAAGTTCCTGATTCAATCTTGAGCTAACGGCTTAAAGGGCGGCAGCTTGCGTTCTTCACGGACTACAAAATGACAAATGACGATCTGATCGTGGCTAGTAGCGCGCCTTCGAGAGGGTTTCTCAATCATCACCTGCTCGTGAGGGTTCTGATGGGCACGGTGACATTAGGCTTTTTAGCCGGCCTCTGTCTTCTGTCTGTCCTGTCTCTGATCCCAGCAGACATTCACACTAACGCGCCACCAACCGAGTTCTCATCAGCGCGCGCGCGAGACTACCTAAAAGCTATCGCGGCGAAGCCACATCCGATCGGCTCACCCGCACATGCGGAAGTGCGCGACTATATCTTCGGTGAACTGGTGAAGATGGGACTACAGCCGCAATTGCAGAAGACAACTGCCGTCAATTCCAACTGGGGCTCCGCTTACCGCGCCGCTACTGTCCAGAATGTCGTCGCGAAACTCGAAGGAACTGCCAACACGCGCGCGGTCTTGTTGGTCGCACACTACGATGCGGCGCCACATAGCCTGGGCGCCAGCGATGATGGCGCTGCGGTTGTGAGCTTGCTCGAAACTCTACGCGCCTTGAAAGCAAGCGCTCCTTTAAAAAACGATGTAATTTTTCTCGCTACCGATGGCGAAGAAATCGGGCTACTCGGCGCTCTCGCATTTGTTCAGCAGCATCCCTGGGCCAAAGACGTCGGAGTGGTGCTGAATTTCGAAGCACGTGGAGACCACGGCCCATCAATCATGTTTCAAACAAGCGACGGTAATGATTGGTTGATTGATGAACTTGGTGAAACTGTAAGCCGGCCAGTTGCTAACTCACTCTCAGCCGATATTTACAAGCTCCTTCCGAACGACACTGACTTTACAGTTTTCAAACAGGCCGGCATGAACGGTTTGAACTTCGCTTACATCCAGGGTGTAGCCTCTTATCACTCCAGTCTCGACAACATGGCCAATCTCGATGAGCGCAGCCTGCAACATCATGGGATGTATGCACTCGCTCTTGCTCGTGGCTTTGGGAACTCAGATCTGAAGGCGCCAGTCAGCAGGAGTGAAGCTGTTTACTTCGACCTGTTCGGAAGAACATTGATCCATTACTCGCGAACAACAGCGCTCGTGCTGACGACTCTCATAGCGCTCATCACCGTTGGCACGATCGGTTTGGGTTTAAGGCGAGGACGATTGACGTTATCAGGTCAGGCCTGGGGATTTCTCGCCCTGTTGCTCAGCATAATTGTCGCGACGTTGCTCGTGATGTTGGTTTGGTGGGCGCTCTATATACTCGCGGGTTCAGGGACGTCCTTCCAGCGGGGCGATACATGGACAAACCATCTGTACCTCATTGGCTTCGTTCTTCTCGCCGTTGCCACCACGGCCATCGTCTACGGCCGGTTCAGAAAAAAGGTGAGCATTGACAACCTGGCTACCGGCGCGCTCCTCTGGTTTTTGCTTTTGCTGATTGTCTCGCACATTTATTTTCCGGGTGGGAGTTACTTGCTGGCATGGCCGCTTTTGTCTGCGCTCATCGCCTGGATTCTTAAGTTCACTTTGCCGGCGGGGAAGTGGTCTTTAACTAAACTCTCTCTCATTTCCGCTGTGTGCGCAGTGCCCGGTATCATCCTAATATCGCCAATGATTTATCAGATCTTTGTCGCTACCGGAATCAGTCAGACGAGTTTGCTCGTAGTTCCGCTGACGCTGCTGCTGGGACTGTTGCTGGTTAACTTCGAGCTGATGGCAAGTAGTTTCAGGTGGTTGTTACCAGCCGCGTCGACGTTGGTTGCTGTTTGCTTCATAGCGGCGGCTCTCTTACAACCTGATTTCAGTCCGCAGCAGCCCAAAGGCAACGAAATCTTTTACGCGCTGAATGCCGACACGGGTAAGGCTGTATGGGCCAGTAGTGATGCACGTCCGGATGAATGGACTTCTCAATTTCTCTCTACTGATACCTCCGCGGCGCCGCTGGATGATTACCTTCCCGGGGTAAACGGGGAGGTCTTTCTACAACAGCCCGCTCCGGCTGCAACCCTGGCCGCTCCGGAGATCAAGGTCCTGGAAGATCAGGTTCAAGAGCAAACAAGACGCATACACATGCGCGTCATCTCAGCTCGAGAGGCGGCGACGCTCTTTATCTATTCCGGAACTGAGCTCTCCGAAGCATTTGTTAACGGTCAACCACTGACTAAAGGGCAAGACGCACCAGCCTGGAAGAAGGGCCAGATGCTGATTTACTGGGCGCCACCCCGAGAAGGTATCGACTTGCTTCTCAAGACTAAATCTTCCGAGCCGCTGATCGTGAAGGTGGTGGATCAATCGTTTCAATTGCCTGAGCTAACGAATGTAACAGTGAAAGCCAGACCGGATTACATCGTACCGGCACCATTCAGTTTCAGTGATTCAACTTTCATCGGTAAGAGTTTTTCGTTGCCCCTCGCGCAGACTACGGTTAGTAGCATTACGAGTCATTGAGACCCGAAAAGTCTGATTTCTCGGTGCAACCTCTGTGTCCTCTGTGTCTCTGTGGTTGACGATTGCTTAGGAAAAACAACCACAGAGGACACAGAGGTTGCACAGAGAAGGACATGTATGACGACTTTTCGGGCAAAGCCAGTTCAAGTCTAAAGTTTTACTCACCTCTCCATTAACCTCAAACAACCCCGGAAATACTAGAGGACTTACTATGGACAATCTGGTCGATCAGGGTCTGCGATGGTATGTAATCAAGAGTCAACCAAAACAAGAAGTAAGAGCAGAATGCAATCTCAAAGCATGGAACATAAATACCTTTCATCCGAAGATCAGTGAACGCTCTATCAATCCGTTTACCGGTCTTGTGTCATACGTTGTCAAACCACTCTTCTCGCGTTACCTCTTCGCGCAGTTTGATCTCAACACTACGTACCGTCGCGTGTGCTTCACGCGCGGAGTCCACAGCGTAGTGAACTTTGGCAGTGGTCCCATAAGTGTTGATGACGAGATTATTGAACTCATTCAGTCACGGGTGGGCGAAGACGGCCTTGTCAAGCTGAATAACGAACTAAAACAGGGCGATCAAGTCATGATCGAGAGTGGGCCTTTGACACATATGGTTGGAGTATTTCAGCACGACATCAAAGGCACTGATCGTGTCGCGATACTGCTGACCGCGATCAGTTATCAGGGTCGCGTCATCATTGAAAAGGGTTTGGTCAAAAAGATCGTTTAATGACTTACCAGGAGTGTGACTATGAGTGACTTGCAGTTAATCGATGCTGTGAAGACAGGTCAGCTTGCTAAGGTTGACGAAGCATTGAACGCAGGCGCCGACATTCAGCAGCAGGATGAGCAGGGCTGGACGCCCTTAAACTGGGCAGCGGGCAGTGGCAGCGTGGAAATCGTGAGCCTGCTGCTCAATCGCGGAGCCGACGTTTTTCGGACGGGCCGAGATCAAAGAACGCCTTACATGATTGCAGTGGCGGCAAAACATATCGAAGTCGCCCGACTGTTGAAAAAAGCCGAGCAGGCGGTAAACGGAGCGAGCGGTGATTCCACATCCAGGGATTATGCTCGGGCTTATTTGCTCGGGGAACTACGGAAGTTCAGTGATTGGCGTGAAGAGAATGGAAATAGCCGCGAACTCTCTGACGACGACGTCGTCTTCCTGCAGCAGGATTTCACTGTCACCGAGCTTATTTGGCCCGGCGAAAACGTCATCTTCAATCGAATCACGCCGGAGTGGGTAGATTTTTGCTCGCAAGAGTTGCAGTTCAACATTCCCGACGACTTTGACCTGATAGCCTCAACCCCATCAGCCAAAACGGCCGAAGCCAGCTAAGCGAAATTCGGGTCCGATGAATCTCGAACACACGACGCTCGTCGAACTCTTGCGTATACGTGCTGAGTCCCAGCCCGACAAGAATGCCTACACATTCTTGCTCGACGGGGAAACAGAGGAAACCAGTCTGACTTATGGCCAGTTGGACCAACGAGCAGGCGCGATCGGCGCTCGCCTACAGAGTCTAAGCGCCAAAGATCAGCCTGTTTTATTACTCTACCCACCTGGGCTCGAATACATCGCAGCCTTTTTCGGTTGCCTCTACGCGGGAGCAGTGGCCGTTCCTGTGTATCCACCAACGTCGGAACGGTCTCTGCCGCGGCTCTGGTCCATTGTCAAAGATGCCTGTCCTCGAGTGGCGCTCACCACTACTCCAATTCTTTCCAAACTCGAGCAAACGTCCGGCTCGCCTAAGCTGCGAACGCTGGAATGGCTGACAACTGATAATCTCGATATCGCTATTGCAAGCCAGTGGCGCAGTGAACGCTTGCCGGGCGAGTCGCTGGCATTCATTCAGTACACTTCCGGATCCACGGCCACGCCCAAGGGTGTCATGCTCACCCACGACAACCTCTTACAGAACCAGCGCATGATTCAGATTGCCTTCGAGCAAACTGAGCAGTCGATCATCCTGGGCTGGTTGCCGCTCTACCACGACATGGGTCTGATCGGAAACGTGCTGCAATCAATGTACTGTGGCGCGCCATGCATTTTGATGTCGCCGCTCAGCTTTTTGCAAAGACCAGCGCGCTGGCTCCAGGCGATCTCACGTTACCGCGCTACCACTAGCGGCGGTCCTAACTTCGCGTATGACCTGTGTGTACGCAAGATTGGATTGCAGGAACGAGCGAATCTGGACTTGCGGAGTTGGACTGTGGCATTTAACGGCGCCGAGCCGATACGGGAGGACACGATCAATCGATTTTGCACGGCATTCGAGCCATGCGGTTTTGGTCGCGATGCCTTCTTCCCCTGCTATGGCCTGGCTGAGGCTACTCTCTTTGTCTCAGGGGGACCGAAGTCTGCGCCGCCTGTCGTTGCGACAGTGAAAAGATCCGCGTTGGAGACGAACGAAGTCGTTCCTGCCGGCGCGAATGATGAAGACCTTACGTCTCTCGTCGGCTCTGGGCGCAATTGGGCGGACCAGGAAATCCGAATCGTGGATCCCAATTCACTGCGCGAATGCCGGCCGGGTGTGATTGGCGAAATCTGGGTGGCCGGTCCTCACATCGCACAGGGTTACTGGAATCGAGCCAACGAAACCGAAGCAACATTCAAAGCTTACATCGCGGATACTGGAGCCGGACCGTATCTGCGCACCGGCGATCTCGGTTTCATGCAAGCTGGCGAACTATTTGTCACCGGTCGTTTGAAAGACTTGATCATCATTCGTGGTCGCAACTACTTTCCGCACGACATTGAACTAACAGCAGAAGTCAGCCATGCGAGTCTGCGACCGGGCGGTGGAGCAGCGTTTTCTGTTGACGTAGCTGGCGAGGAACGTTTGGTCGTCCTGCATGAAGTCGATCGACACCACGACCCGGATTTGAACGAAGTGATCGGCGCGATTCGACAGGCTGTAGCTGAAGAGTTTGAATTGCAGGTTCACGCCGTCGCGTTGCTCAAGCCTGGCAGTCTGCCAAAGACCTCGAGCGGCAAGATTCAACGTCATGCATGTCGTGCGAGTTTTCTGAAAGATGAGCTGGTAGCGCTGGCGACGTGGTGCGCGAGCACAGAGCTTTCAGTCAGTGAGGGCAATGACGAGCCGCTCGCGGCTTCAATTAGAGTCTCCCCAGACAAAAGCCTGATCGAGCAGTGGCTAATAGAGGCGGCGGCGGCGCGACTACGGATCAATCCTGCTGAGATTGATCGTCAGCGCCCGCTGGTTTATTACGGCGTCGATTCACTGATCGCAATCGACCTCACACACACGTTGGAAACAGCTCTAGGCGTGAATTTGACGGTCCCGGATCTACTGCAAAGTCCGACCCTGGCCGATCTGGCAGGACAAGTATTCGGTTTATTGACGGCTCCGAGAGAGTTGCGAGCGCTTGCCACTGTCAGGCAAAAAGAGGCGCCGCTCTCCTATGGCCAGCGTGCTTTGTGGTTCCTGCATGAGCTCGCGCCTGAAAGCGCGGCCTACAACATCGCAGCCGCCGCCCGCCTCCACTCGCATTTGGATGTTAACGCACTCGAACAGTCGCTTCAGAAACTGGTCGAGCGTCACCCAGCGCTGCGGACAACGTTCCCGGTTGAATCAGACACGCCCGTGCAGCGCGTCAACGATTTCGCAACGATCAGTTTCCACTACGAAGACGCCGCCCATTTAAGCGAGACTACATTAGCAGAGCATCTCCGAGAGCAAACTGCGTGTCCTTTCGATCTCACCACCGGTCCACTGCTGCGTGTAAGTCTCTTGAAACGAACGGCAGACGAACATGTGCTGTTGTTTGTCGCGCATCACATGATCGTCGACTTCTGGTCCATGGCGCTGCTCATCAACGAGCTAGGTACGATCTACGAAGCACAAGGAAAGAGCTCGAACGCAAATCTTCCACCCCTAGCGCTCACTTATCTCGACTACTCTCGCGGCCAGGCAGAGTTGCTAGCCGGCTCTGAAGGCGAACGACTCTGGAGCTACTGGCAAAAACAGTTGAGCGGCGCGCCACCCGTGCTCGACCTGTCAACTTCAAGGCCACGGCCCGCCGTGCAAACGTATATGGGAGCGGGGGAGCGTTTCCATCTTGATAAGGAACTCGCCGCAAAACTCAAACAGTTTGCACAGGATCACAAGAGCACGGTTTTCACGTCTTTGCTTACCGCGTTTCAAATTCTCTTGTACCGCTACACCGGCCAGAATGATTTTCTCATCGGCTCGCCCACTTCCGGCCGCAGTGCTGCTGCGTTTCGTTCCGTAGCCGGCTACTTCGTGAATCCGATTGCGCTGCGTGCACGCGTCTCACCGGAGATGAGCGTCGAATCCGTGCATAACGAGGTGCGCCAGACAGTCCTGGAAGCAATGAACCACGGAGACTATCCCTTCGGCGCGCTGGTTGAGCGGCTTCAGGTGGAACGCGATGCCAGCCGTGCGCCGTTGTTTCAGGTGATGTTCTCGTGGCAGCAGTCGCCTTTGCCGCAACTGCGCGAGTTGTCGGCGTTTGCTCTCGGCGAGCAAGGGCGTCGCATACAGATCGGCGGTCTCGTGCTCGAACCGATGGCGCTTGAGCAACCGACTGCGCAGTTTGATCTCACCTTGATGATGGCTGAGGCCGGTGACGAGCTTGCCGGCTTGATGCAATACAACAGCGAGCTCTTTGACGCGCCGGCGATGAGACGAATGGTGCGGCAGTTCAAGGTCTTACTAACTGACATCGTCAGCCATCCGCAAAAGAAAATCTCAGAGCTGCAACTCCTGACGCCCGCAGACGAACAGTTACTGCTACACGACTGGAACGATACGCAAACTGACTACGCACTCGAGAGTTGTCTCCATCAACTCTTCGAGGCGCAGGTCAAACGTTCTCCCGACGCACCCGCTTTAGTCTTTCAGGATCGACAATACACGTATGCGGAAGTAAACCGCCGCGCAAACCAACTGTCTCACTATTTGAAGAAGCTGGGTGTAGGACCAGAGGTCTGTGTCGGCATCTGCCTGGCGCGTTCGGCGGAAATGGTTATCTCTTTGCTCGGTGTGCTCAAAGCAGGTGGCGTTTATCTACCTCTGGATCCGAGCTACCCACAAGATCGCCTGCGCTTCATGTTGTCAGACTCACAGACCCGCGTCGTCTTGATACAAGAGGGAATGCTTCCCGACTTAGCAGAAGATGTGCACCGCGTTTCTCTGGATAGCTCGTGGCTTCGGTTTGCCGGCGAGAGTGAAGAGAACCCCGCGTGTGAGAACACGGCAGAAAATCTTGCGTACGTCATCTACACCTCCGGCTCAACCGGCCGGCCGAAGGGCGTGATGATCTCAAATCGCAACCTCGTCAACTTCTGCGCGGGCATCGATCAGTCTTTGCCCCCGGAGGAGGGCGCTACATGGCTTGCAGTGACGAGCATCTCATTCGACATCTCGGCGCTCGAACTGCTATGGACGTTGACTCATGGCTTCAAAGTTGTGATTCAAAGTGAAATCGAGACCACCTCTTCAGACATCGATCGCGCCAAAACTATGGCCTCGAAGAAAAAGATCGATTTCAGTCTCTTTTACTTTGCGAGTGAAGAAAGCGCTGCTGAAAACCGGTACAAGTTGTTAATGGAAGGCGCGAAGTTTGCCGACGAACACGACTTTACGGCCGTCTGGACGCCCGAGCGCCATTTCCATGCCTTCGGCGGTCTCTACTCGAATCCAGCTTTGACAAGCGCCGCGCTGGCCATGGTCACGAAGCGAGTTCAACTCAGAGCCGGTAGTGTCGTGCTGCCGTTGAATCATCCAATTCGCGTCGCAGAAGAATGGGCCTTTGTCGACAACATCTCCGGCGGTCGCATCGGTGTTTCATTTGCTTCGGGGTGGCATGCAGACGATTTCGTGTTTGCACCGGAAAACTATTCCGATCGCAAGCAACTGATACTGCGACAAATCGAAACTGTGCGCACCTTGTGGCGCGGTGACGCCGTGTCGTTCAAAGGTGGGGCGGGTAATGACGTCCAAATCAGAATTCATCCGCGACCGATTCAACCGGAGCTTCCGTTCTGGATTACGACGGCAGGACATCCCGACACGTTTCGAGCCGCCGGTGAGACCGGCGCGAACCTGCTCACGCACCTGCTCGGGCAGAGCGTCGCAGAACTCGCGGAGAAGATCGAGATCTACCGCAAAGCGTGGCAGCCGGCGGTCGGGGGCGGAGACAAGCCACACGTGACGCTGATGCTGCATACCTTCGTTGGTCCCGATCTCGCATACGTTGCCGAGAAAGTGCAGAAACCTTTCTGTAGTTACCTTGCCAGCTCGCTTGATCTGGCCAGGAACCTTCTCCGCAGCATCGGACACGACATTGCCGCGGAGTTGACCGCTGACGATCTCGACGCGCTGCTGGCGCATGCTTTCGATCGCTACTACCAAACGAGCGGTCTGTTCGGAACACCTGAAAGTTGTCTGGCGATGGTTGACCGGCTGAAGCTCGCTGGAGTCGATGAGGTCGCGTGCCTGATAGATTTCGGTGTTGACGTGGAATCGGTGCTTTCGAACCTCATCCATCTCGACCAGCTTCGCGAACGCAGTCAGGTTGAGCAGAAACACGACGACTACAGCATCGCGGCCCAATTGACGAACCATCAAGTGACGCACCTGCAATGCACACCATCGTTGGCTCGAATTCTCCTTCTCGATCCAGCCACTCGCAGCGTGACTGCTACGTTGCGGCATCTTCTGCTAGGCGGGGAAGCCGTGCCCACCGAGCTCGTCAGCGAGCTGCAAACACTCACGAGCGCGTCGGTTCACAACATGTACGGTCCCACTGAAACGACGATCTGGTCAACGACATACGTTGGTGAGTGTGGTCCACAAACGATGCCGATTGGAAAGCCGCTCGCAAACCAGCGAGTCTACGTGCTCGATAAACAGATGGCGCCAGTTCCTTTGGGAGTAACTGGCGAACTCTACATCGGTGGCGACGGCGTCAGCAGAGGTTACCGGAAACAGCCCCGTTTGACTGCCGAACGTTTCGTGCCAGATCCGTGGAACTCACCAGGAGCGCGCATATACCGGACCGGCGATCTCGTTCGCTATCGACCTGACGGCAGCCTCGAGTTTTTAGGACGCGCTGATGAGCAGGTGAAACTTCGCGGTCATCGCATCGAGTTGGGTGAGATAGAGACCGTGCTCAGGCAACATCCTTCGATCAGCGAAGCAGTGGTCGCAATTAAGGAATTGACGGCCGGCGACAGTTGCCTCGTTGCTTACGTGGTTCCGCATGTTTTTGAGAGCAGGGAAGTAGAAGTGGATCCCTCAGCCTTTCGGCTGCCTAACGGAATGGTCGTCGCCCATCACGGTAGTTTCCAGACAAGCATTCTCTGTAAGGAAGTGTTTGAAGACGAGGTCTATCTAAAACATGGGATCACGCTCGAAGATGGCGACGTCATTTTCGACGTCGGAGCAAACATCGGACTCTTCACACTCTTCGCACGACGAAAGTGCCCGGCCGCGCAGATCTATTCATTCGAGCCACTGCCCCCTAACTTTGAACTATTGCGAGCGAACGTGACTCGTCACAACGCCAATGTGCAGCTTTTCAATTATGGTCTATCCAATACTTCAACGATTGCGAACTTCACTTTCTATCCCGAGGCGGCAGGACTATCGGGGCGCACTGCAAATAGCGCTGGGGATAAAGAGGACACAAAGGCGATCGTGACTGACTGGATCCATAACGCGGCGCAAGAGAATGAACAGGATCTGCTTCCCCCATCACAACTTGATGAGCTGTTGAACGAATACCTGCGCGCAGAGACGTACAATTGCCCGATCAAGACGCTTTCGGACGTCATTCGAGAACTCGACATCGAGCACATCGATCTGTTGAAGATCGACGTTGAAGGCAGTGAGTTCGACGTTTTATCGGGCATACAGGACGCGGATTGGCGTCGAATCAAACAGATTGCAATCGAGGTTCATAGCCGCTCGATACTGGAACGCATCACGTCGTTGCTGGAATCTCATGGCTTTCGATTCGTTGTGGACGACTCGATGGTAGTACACGAGAACGGGAACGGACACGACGTGTATGTCGCCATGCTTTACGCTTTTTCGGAGTTGGCGCAAAGCCTGGACCACCGCACTGCCTCTCAATCCATTCAGGAAGCGACTCAGCCGCAATTCACTGTTGCGGAGATTCAGAACTATCTGAGACGCAGTTTGCCGGCGCATTTCATACCGTCAGCCTTCGTGGTTCTCGATGCCTTGCCGCTAACGCCGAATGGAAAGATCGATCGCAAATCGTTGCCGTTGCCTGGTCCACAATACGCGCAGCCGGTCGTCGAATTTATGGCGCCACGAACCTCGACTGAAAGCGAGTTGGCCGCACTGTGGAGTGAAATACTAGGCAGTGACCGCTTTGGGATTCACGACAACTTCTTCGATTTCGGCGGCCATTCGCTGACCGCAACTCAACTCGTCACTCGCATTCGCAAAACCTTTGCAGTCGAATTAAGCCTGCGCGACTTTATCAGGTATCCAACAATCGCCGGTCTCGCCGAGTTGATTGAAGAATCAATTCTCTCGAAGGCGAGCGACGAAAAGCTCTTCGCACTGGTAGAAATGCTCGAAAGCCAGAGCCCCGCTTAGACACAAAAAGGCACAAAAGTTCAGAACTCTTCTCTGCGATCTCTGCGTATCTCTGTGTCCTCTGCGTTAAATATTTTCCACGGCTCCCTTTAACGCAGAGGACACAGAGATACGCAGAGATCGCAGAGAGGAACTCTAAGCAAAACCCATGTCCAAAACGGTCAATCGTGCTGACTTACTCAAGCGGCTCTCGCCTGCGCAACGGGCGCTGCTGCTGAAAGAGTTGCAGAAGGAAGCAGCTGAGACCAACGGTAATCACGAGATTCCGCGACGCCCGCAGGCCGGACCAATTCCGTTGTCGTTCAGTCAACAACGATTGTGGTTTCTCAGCCAAATGGATCCGGATACGCCGCTCTACAACGTTCCGGAGGCGATTGAGTTAAAAGGGCAACTCAACGTTGCCGCACTCGAGCAGAGTTTCAACGAGATCATTCGCCGGCATGACGCACTGAGAACTACGTTCACGATCGTCGATCGCGAGCCACGGCAGATCTGCGCTCGTTCTCGCCAGGTCTCGTTAAGAGTCGTCGATCTCACACAACTACCTGTGCTTGAACGCGAGACCTATGCGCGCCACTTGCTCGACGCAGAAGCGCGCCGTCCATTCGATGTAAGCAACGACCTGTTGCTGCGAGCCACGCTCCTGCGGCTCGATCGCGAACGCCATTGGGCGCTTCTCACTCTGCACCATATTGTTGCCGACGGCTGGTCGATGGGAGTTTTGATCCGCGAAACAGAGGCTTTGTATCAAGCCTTCCAACAGGGCGCGATTTCGCCGTTACCTGAACTGCCGATCCAGTACACCGACTTCGCGACCTGGCAGCGCGAATGGCTACAAGCCGAACGACTCGAAAAACAACTCGCTTACTGGAAACAGCAACTCGCCGATACTCCGCCGCTACATTTCCCAAGCGATCGACCGCGATCCGCGCACACCACTCTCGACGGCGCAAGATTGAATTTCACGCTTCCACGAGCGCTGAGCGATGCCGTCAAACGTCTGAGCGACAGTGAAGGTGTGACGCTGTTCATGACGCTGCTCGCTACGTTCAAGCTGTTGTTGTACAGGTACACGCAACAAGACGACATCGTGGTTGGCACCGCGATCGCGAATCGCCATCATGGCGAAACTGAGAACCTGATCGGTTTCTTCGTCAACATGTTGGTGCTCCGCACGAATGTTTCAGGCGCGCTCACGTTTTCCGAGTTGCTGCAGCGCGTGCGCGAAGTCGCGCTCGGCGCTTACGAGTATCAGGATCTGCCATTTGACAAGCTCGTGGAAGAGTTGCAACCGGAGCGGCAGCTCAACCAAAATCCACTCTTCCAGGTAGTCTTCGCCCTTCACAGTGGTTTGGCGCCGACTCTGAAACTGCCCGGTCTAAACACGCGGGAGTTGACGGCGACCAGCAAGACCTCGAAATACGATTTCTCGCTTCAATTCGTCGATACTGAAGACGCGCTCACAGGCTTTCTCGAATATAGCACCGAACTCTTCGACGCAAAGACGATCGAGCGTTTGCTAACCCACTATCAAACGTTGCTCGAGTCGATCGTAAAGAATCCGGAACAATCGCTCGCTCGCCTGCAACTACTGCCGAGGCAAGAGCAACACAAACTATTGTTCGACTGGAATAACGAGCGAACTTACGCGGTCGAGCACTGCCTGCATGAACTCGTAGCAGCTCAGGTCGAGCGCACGCCGGGCGCGATCGCACTCAACTTTGAGGACCAGTTCGTCACCTATCGCGAGCTGGACCATCGCGCCAATCAGCTCGCGCATCACCTGAGAACATTAGGCGTTGGCCCGGATGTTCTGGTCAGCATCTTCATGGAGCGTTCGGTGGAAATGGTCGTGGGGTTGCTCGCGGTGCTCAAGGCGGGTGGCGCATACGTTCCGATCGATCCGGACTATCCGGCCGAACGCGTGGCCCACATTCTCTCCGATAGCTGCGCTTCCGTTTTGCT
>Ga0105238_10004255_pt1 | contig 14226 bp, 20 predicted proteins | sample KBSC34metaG_FD_81526 | JGI IMG/M metagenome (GOLD analysis project Ga0105238, IMG submission 81526) | Corn rhizosphere microbial communities from Kellogg Biological Station, Michigan, USA - KBS C3-4 metaG | ecosystem: Host-associated > Plants > Roots > Rhizosphere > Soil | place: Michigan, USA... | reverse complement strand
CGCGCGCGCCGATCGCCGGAGCGAGGGCGGCAGCAAGCTCGACCGTCGCGGCCATGCCGCGGGTATGGAACTGGTCGAGCGGCGCGAGCTCGGCCGGTGACAGGACGCCGTCCGACAGGCCGGCCGCGGCCAGGGCCGCCTCGATCTTCTGCCGGATGTCGCTCCGTCCGTAGTGCTGGATCACCTTGCTGGCGTCGGTCATGCGGGCATCCTTGCGCGGGGCTGGTCGTGGCGCATTTAGGGGCATATAAGCGGATTTGGCACCGGACGATTGCTTGGTCATCGATGAGGGAAGCTCATGAATCCGTCGTGCAATTGCTATTCGCTGCGCCAGGCGACTCGCCGGGTGACGCAGCTCTACGACCGGGTGCTGGCGCCGATCGGCCTGCGCGCGACCCAACTTTCGCTGCTGCGCGAGGTCGACCGGCTGGGCCCGATCGCGCTCAACGCGCTGGCCGACGAGATGGTGATGGATCGCGCCACGCTCGGCCACAACGTGCGGCCGCTGCTCGCGCAAGGGCTTCTGCGACTCGTCGTTGGGCAGGATCGCCGCCGTCGCGAGGTTTCGCTGACGGCCAAAGGGCGGCGCACCCTCGCCGAAGGCTGGACGCTATGGCGTCATGCTCAGGACGGCTTCGAGAAGGCCCTCGGCGCCAACCATGCCGCCGAGTTGCGGTCCCTCCTCCACCGCGTCGCCGCGCTGGAGGTCGAGGCCTAGCTCAGGCGGCGAGCGCTGCCTCGCTCACCGGATCGCCGGCGATGCGGCTGTGCCACATGATGCGCCGCTGGGTCATGTCCCACGGCGTCGCCTGGTGCAGCAGGCAGCGATTGTCCCACAGCAGCGCATCGCCCGGCCGCCAGTCGTGGTGCCAGGTGCGCGGACGCTGGCAGGCGAAGACGACGAGCCCTTCGAGGAAGCGCTCGGAGTCGGCCCGGTCCATGCCGGGGATGTTGTGGGCGTGCCGGCCGATCAGCAGCGACTTGCGGCCGGTCTCGGGATGGACCTTCACCAGTTGCCTGCGCGGTACCGGGCCATCGTGGAAACCGTAGCCGCTGTACTCGCCGTCGGCCTTCTGCTTGCTCGAGTCGTGACCGAGCTTCGACTGGCTGTAGTGCAGCGAGTGATAGGCAGAGAGCCCCTTGATCCTGGCCTTGGTTGCGTCGTCGAGCGCATCGTAGGCCGCCCGCATGTCGGCGAAGCCGGTATGGCCGCCGATCGTCGGCACCTCCTCGGCGCAGAACACCGCGCCCTTGGCCTGGACCGGCATGTAGGTCGAATCGCAATGCCAGCCCATGTTGCCCTTGAGGATCTTCATGCGGTCGTCGTTGTCCTTCTCGAGCCGCAGGGTGCCGTCTTCCTTGACGTTGCTGATCGCCGTCATCTCGAACTCGAGCGGCCCGAAGCGCTTGGCGAAGGCGATCTGCTCGGCGCGCGTCAGATGCTGGCCGGGGAAGATCAGCAGCGCGTATTTCAGCCAGGCCGCGTGAAGCGCCTGGAAAGTGTCGTCGTCGATCTCGGGGATGCGGAAACCGGTCACCACGGCGCCGAAGGTGGCGTCGACCGGCTCGATCTTGAGAGGGGTTGCCATGAGTCCTCCCGACTATACGGGCGGAATTATAGTGCACATTGCGGCCGGCTGTAATCAGCCGGACGCGATGTGCTCAATCAGCGTTCGACCGGCTCGAATCGCGGGTTTCGAAGGTCGAGAAAGGCATAGGCGTCCCCAAGGGTCTCGACGATCACCGCCTGCCTCTGGCCGGCCTCGCGCCGATAGCCTTGGTAGGTCCGGGCTCTCGCGCCGCCCATCACGCGCGACGCCACGACCACCCGCTCCTCGATTGCCTGCGGCTGCTGGGCGCGCTCGGCCAGGCGGCTGTCGGGAACGGCGATCGCTTCGACGTCGCTGTAGTCGAAGATGCCGCGCACCTGTCCATGGCGCGCCACGAATTCGACCACCGCGTTGTCGAGCTCGTCCATGTCCTCTGATGCGAAAATGCCGAAAACGCTGACCTGCAGAACGCGATTTTTCCGGTCGAAGGCGAGCCTCAGCATTCGTGGGATCGCGACGGAACCGCGAGAGTCATCATGGTGCGGGCTTGCCTTTGGAACGAAGTAACGACGCCTCCCTTCCCGAAAGGCGCGCCATCCTGGCGTCACGACTCCCAAAGGTAAAGCCGCGCGACGGCGGATCGTTCGCGCGGCGATTTGTTTCCGGCACTCTGAATCATACGCGACGATGAATCATGTTCCCGTCGTCGGCGCGCTCACCGCGAACCACGCGATCAGCGCAAGCGTGCCGCCTACACCGAGCAGGAATCCGATCCAGGGAACGTTACCCAGGAACGCAAGCGCCAGAGAGGAAAGGATCAGGGCAATGTGCATGGCCGCGAATTGCACCATGCGTTCGAAGGTGATGAACGAGCGCCGATGCTGACGCCACTCTTGTGTGTCCGCGGAATCGTACTCGATGACTGCCATCGTTTGCTCCTACGTCAGAGGGTTGCGGCGACAGTGAGCACCAGCAGACCGGCTGCCAGTGCCAACATCCAGCGGGCGCCCGAGTTGCTGCGCTGAACCATCATCGTTTCACCCTGTTGCTGTCGGTGATCGTCGCCGACCCTGGAGCGCCGCTCGGATTTTCCGGGTCGCTGTTGAAGCCGTCCGACGTCCGCCAGTTGCCGTAGCCGAGATCGTTCGCGATGGACTGCGCGGTCCCGTTGTTGGTCGACGGCGAGACAGCCGTGTTCTGGTCCTGCATCCGGGTATCGCCCGAACCCGGCACGGTCGGCCCGGTGCTCCGGTCAAGCGGCGCGACCACCGCCTGCTGGGTCTGCGCGCAGGCCGCCGCAGCGAGACCGAATGTCATCGCGGCGGCAATCAGGCAAAGAGACTTCATCGGAGTGACTCCTCTGAACTCGAAGAGTCAACCGCCCGGAGGTCGCGAAGGTTGCCCGCTACGATGGCGGACCGATGCTATTAGTAGCGGCTTGGCGCGGTGCCGATGCGATTGCTGCCAGGCGCACCGTTCGGATTGTCGGGGTCGGAACCGATGCCACTGGTGGCCGGCGGCGGCCGGCGCAGGCGCTTCTCTTCCTGAACAGGATCGGGCGGCGGCTGGTTCATCACTGAATCGGGGGACATGTCGTCCTTCTTCTCGCACGCGGAGAGAGGGCCGAGAAGAATCAGGGCAAGGAGGGCGTGGCGTCGCTTCATCAGGAGGGATTCACGCCCCTCTGTTGCGTGACGTCAAGTGACCGTTGCTCGATCAGGAACGAGCGGCCCTGCGGCGTCACCTCGACCAGGCGGCCGCGGCGCACGACATAGCCCTTGTCGGTCGCCTCCTCCCACACCGGCAGGCGCGGGCACGAGGTGCGCCAGCCGTCCATCACCTCGGCATGGGAACGCGGCTCGCGCGCGAGCCATTCGAGCAGGTCGCAAATCAACGGCGTCAGCGTATCCATCACGCGCAGTGTGCGCCTCGCCGGCCGCGACCGCCAATACATCATCGCGGCCGGATCGATATTCGCTGGATATGTCAGTCGCGGTGCCCGCCGATGACTAGACGTCCGGTTCATCGGAGCGATAGAAGCACTGCACCAGCAGCCAGGCGACACCGAGCACCAGCACCGAGGCCGCGAAGACCACACACCACACGTCGAACGGCGGCAGAGAATCGATATCGCCGCCCGCCTCGTGCCAACCGAGCATGACGAGTGCCGCCAATCCCAGCAGGCAGCTGAGGACGGCTATCCACAAACTGATGCGCATCACCCCGCTCTACGCAGCGGGCGGCGCAAACGTCCCTGCTCGCAGTCGCGTTGCAACCCGACAGTGTCAGTGCGGCCCCTGCCCGGGCGGCCACTGTCAGTGCGGCCCCCTGTCAGTGCGGTACGTCACCCTTCAGCATGACGCGATAGAGGTAGCGCATCTCGCTCATGTCGTAGTCGCCGTTGGCCTTGTGCAGCAGACAGCGATTGTCCCAGATCACGAGGTCGCCGGGCTTCCAGACATGGCGATACTGGAAGCGCTCCTGCGTGGCATGCTCGAGCAGCTCGACCAGCATCGGCAGCGCCTCCTTATGATCGAGACCGACGATGCCCTCGATGCGGATCGGGTTGATGTATATCGACTTGATGCCGCTTTCGGGATGGGTGCGGACCACCGGATGCAGGACCGCGTTGGGCACCCGCTCCTTGTTGGCCTCCGACAGGCCCATCAGCTTCCGCGCGCTGTGGCTGCTTTGATAGACGTGGATGCCGATCAGCGGCGCGATCCGCGCGCGGGTCGCCGCGTCGAGCGAATCGTGGGCGGCGGCCATGTTGGCGAACTGCGTGTCACCGCCGGCGCTCGGCAGCGTGACCGCATGCAGGACGGTCGCCTTGGGCGGGCGCGTATCGTTGGAATGGTCGGTGTGCCAGCCCTCACCCGGGATGTAGCGCCGGCCGTCCGGGAAGCTGTCCTGGTTCGACAGGTAGTGGATCTGTGGACAGTCGGGCAGCGCGAAGCGCGTGTTGTGCTGCGGGAAGATCTCGCCGAATAGCGACACTGCCTGCACCAGCTGGGCGGGTGACAGGCTCTGGCCCCTGATCGCCAAAACGTGATGCCGCAGGAAGGCATTTTGCAGTGCGTTCCGGACGTCGTCAGGGACCGGCCCGGAAAGGTCCAATCCACGCACTTCCGCACCGGTGTGGTCGGTCATCGGGGCGATCTGCACGGGCATTCCTCCTGGTTCTCTTTGACGCTGGTGCGGGCTGTCGCCTTGCAGTTTAGCCCCCTTTGAGGGCAAAGTCGGGAGGGTCATGGGTCGCGCACATTCGCTTTCGCTTTGGGCTTCGATCGGTATCGCGCTGGCGCTGCCGGCAGTGGCGCAGCCGCTGTCGACTCCGCTCGCCCCCGAAAAGCCCGTGGCCGGCGAGACCCCGAAGCTGGGCGCGCCACCGCCGGGCATCCCGGAAGTCGCCGAGATCCATGTCCGGTCGGTCGATCTGGGCTTCGACAAGGGCGTAGGCCCGGCGCCCGGCCAGAGCGTGACCTGGCAAGGCGCCGCTTACATCGTGGTCGACGCCGTCGCCAGCGAAGGCCGGCCGACGTTCAGCGGCGGCAGCCGCTTCGTCATCACCAGCGCCGGCGGCTCGCTCGAGATCGGCCTCAAGGCCGTCGCGCCGGTCGACGCCCAGGTGGCGCAGGCCACCCGGTAACGGTTTCACTGGACCATGCGTTGGGTTCGCCTCCTCTTCGGGATGGCGATCCTGCTCCCGGCCGCCGCTCACGCGAACGGACCAGAACCGCCCTGCGCCAGCGCGCCGGTGCCGGCCTACGGTGCGATCGACGGGCCGCCGGCCTTCGGCCTCTGGAGCCATACCGACCTCAGCCGCGACGGTTGGCGGCCGCCCGCCTGTCTCGGCTGGCAGGGCGACAGCCGGCTCGTCGCCGCGCTGGCCGCGCGCTTCCGTTCACCCCTCTCGCTCGGCGGGTTGGCCGAGCGGCTGACGGCGATCTCGCACCATCCCGACATCCGCTTCTGGGCGGTGACGCGGCACGAATGGCGGCCGCTGGTCGAGCGGAGCTGGGCGGTGAACGGACCCGACGCCATGACGCAACGGCCCGACCCCAGCGCGGTTGAGCTCACGCGAGGCCGCGACTTCTATTACGCCGAGGACGCCGAGGTCGGCGGCCGAGCTGTTTGGCGGCTGCACGTCGTCGAGCGCAGCGATTCCCGCATCGTGCTGACTTCGGAGAACGTCACGCCGATTCGCATCGCCTTCGTGACGGTCTTCGAGCCGGGATCGCTGCAGGTGGCGACCATGCTGCAGCGTGCGAGTGCGGACGTCTGGGACCTCTACGAGATCACCCGCGCGGGGGCTGACTCGAGTTCCTTCGTCTCGGGCTATGGCAGTTCCTATCTCAACCGGCTCGATGCGATGCGCCGCTATCTCGCCGGCCTGCCGACCGATCGTGATCCGCCGGTCGCCCCCCAGTAGCCGGCTGGTAACCGGAACTTTGCCAAGGTCCGCCCGTTGGCTGCGGGATGAGCAAGGACCCAGACGCCGCCCTGAAAGCCAAGCACGAAGCGGCACGCCGGGCCGAGCGTGCGCCCAGCCATGCCGAGCTGGTGCTGCCCTCGGTGACCGTCGACACCTACAACGAGGAACTGCGTGACGAGGACGGCTTCGTCGGCGATCGCGCGAGCGGCCGAGCCTTCCGCGCGATCCTCGACGACTGGCGCGAGCGCCTCTCCAAGCACGGCGACGATCCGCTCGGCGGCAAGGCCACGGCGGAGATCTCCAAAAGCCAGCTCGACAAGATCCTCGAAGCGGGGGACCCGGTGGCGGCTGGCCTGATCCACAGCGCCGTCGAGGAATTCGCCCACGAGCTCGCCGCTGTCGTGCGCCGCTTCCTGCGGCTCGAGAAATGGAAGGGCACCCAGCGCATCGTGATCGGCGGCGGCCTGTCGAGCAGCCACATCGGCCGGCTCGCGATGGGCCGCGCCGCCGTGCTGCTCAACGCTGAGGGAACCGAAATCGAGCTGGTCCCGATCGAGTATCACCATGACGAGGCGGGCCTGATAGGCTCGCTGCATTTCGCGCCGGGCTGGGTGTTCACCGGCGACGACGCCATCCTCGCGGCCGACATAGGCGGTACCAATCTCCGGGTCGGCATCGTTAAGCACAACGCCAGCAAGAAGAGCGACCTCTCCAAGGCGACGGTGTGGAAGCTCGAGCACTGGAAGCATGCGCTCGACAAGCCGACGCGCGAGGAAGCGATCGAGAGGATCGCCGCCATGGGAAACGCGCTGATCGGCCAGGCGGTGGTCGAGAAGGTGCGGCTGGCGCCGTTCGTCGGCGTCGCCTGCCCCGGCATCATCGACAAGGACGGGGTGATCCTGCGCGGGGGCCAGAATCTCCCAGGCAATTGGGAGGGGCCCGACTTCAACCTGACCCAGGAGCTGGCCGGACGCCTGACCAAGATCGACGGCGAGACACCGCTGGTGGTGATGCACAACGACGCCGTCGTGCAGGGCTTGAGCGAGGTGCCGCGCATGACCAACGTCGAGCATTGGGGCGTCCTGACGATCGGTACCGGCCTCGGCAACGCGCGCTTCACCAACACCCGGCGCTGACCGACCGCGGGGTCGGTTTCCCATCCTGGTGGGGAAACACAAAAAACGTGGGCCCGCCTGCATTTCAGGCGATTTCTTCCCCAATTTTGCACCACCCCCTGCATGTAATGCATGCATTGCCTACATTGCATGCGTCATGAGCCAGCTCACCATCCGCGGCATCGACGATACGCTCAAGCGGCAGCTCCGGGTCCGCGCGGCTGAAAACGGCCGCTCGATGGAAGAAGAAGTGCGCCAGATCCTGCGCCACGCCCTCGACCTGCCGTCGCCGGAGGAACACGAGCGGGAACTGGAGCAACTGGCCGCAGCTGGCCGCCGCGAACGCTGAAGCCAAATATCTAGAGCGGTCGCGCCAAATCCGCGACGCCCTGGAAGGCGAACCAGGCAATGCCGATGCCTGTGGCCACGAGGACGAGCCAGCCGAGCACCCACGGCCAGATCCACTTTCGAGTCGGAGAGGGGCCGTCCCAGATGCTTGCCATGCGAGCGGGATTGGTCTTTCGATCGTGGGAAAGGGGCGGCGGCGCGCTGCTAATCTCGTGACAGACTGCGCGTCACGGTCGACGAGACTGCGTCCACGACCTCGCTGACCTTGTGCGCGGTGTTCTCGCCCGTCAGCTTGTCGGCCACCATGTCGGCGGCCTCGCGCGCGACCGCGCCGGCCTTGCTTCCTACTTTCCTCGCGCGCTCGCCCAGATACTCCTGCTCGGTCTTGCTGATCGGCAGGGAAGCGCCGATCGCGGCGCCGAATGCCACGCCCAACGCCGCCACGAGGATCGGCTGCTCCTGCGCGAATTGCTCGAACCTGCCGCGGCCCTGCTCGATCAGGTCCTGCGCCTGCTGAAGGGCCTGCTGGCCCTGCTCCTTGCCCTTGGCATACATGTCGGTGGCTTGCTCCTTGCCCTTGGCCATCATGTCGCCGGCCTGTTCACGGCCCTTGGCCATCATGTCGCTTGCTTGCTGCTGACCCTTGGCCAGCATTCCTTTTGCGTCGTCTGCGCCATCGGCGGCGGAGCCGGCCACCCGATCGGTCATGCTTCCAGCCGCGCTGCTCACGGAGTCCGCGGCCGACTTCGCCGCCGACGTTCCCTTCTCGACGAGACTGCCCACGGCGCTCCCGACCTTCTTGTCGCCGGCCAGCAACAGCAGCAGGCCGGCGCCGATCACCATCGTGGCGAGCGGATTGGCCATCACGCGGTCAACCGCGGCGCGGGCGACCGCCGAACTGCCGTCCTTGGCGAAGGTCATGGCCCCGTTGGTGATCGCGGTTGTCGTCACGCTCTGCTTCAGGTCCTCCAGCGCAGAGGAAAGACCTGCCCGCGCGACATTGGCTTCCTCCTGCAAACGGGCGCTCGAAGTCATGACAGCTTCTCCTTCACTAGGCGGGTATCACGCTGCAAATCGTGGATTGTCCGCTCGGGCGCGAGCGCACCTCCGCTCATCTGTTTGCGGCCGGTCAACATGAAGGCAAGGCCGATCACGATCGCGGCGCCGGCCACCAGCAGAGTCGCCAGCGCCGGCGACAGGCCGGCTTCCACCAGCACCAGTACGGCCGCCTGCAGCAGCAGGAATAGTGCCCCCGCGATGAAAATGGCGCCGCTCACGATCAGCGACAGGCCGGCCTTTACATGGCTCAACTTCTCGTCGAGCTCGGCCTTGAAAACCCGGACTTCCAGCTGGATCAGGTCGGTGGCGCGGCTGACCGTATCGCTCAAGGCGTGGAACAGGCCGGGCTCGTCCCTCACGGCAGGTCTCCCGTGGAGCTGCCGTCGCCGGAGCCACCCGAAGGAGCCAAGCCGCTCTTGGCCACGCGCGAGAGCGCAAAGCCCAATACCGCCGCGCCGGCCAGGGTCAGCAGCGGCTGCTCGCGAGCCCAGGTCATTGCGGTGGTGAGCAGCTCCTCCGCCTTCTTGTCGCGCAAGCTGTCGGCAAATTCATTGGTGTGTTGTGCCGCCTGCCGTACATAGCCGGCGAGCATCGGCAGCGATTCGTCGAGCGCCTGCGCCGCGTTCTCCGCCGCCTTGCCAACGGCTTGGGCCGCCTCCACTCCGGTCGACATCGACTTGTCGGCAAGCTTGCCGGCTTCGTCCCGTAGCGCAGAACCAACATCTGCTGCGCTGGCCGATCCACCACCGGTCGATCCACTCGTTGGATTGAACTCTGCCATCATGCCCTCCGATATGCGGCGTCGTGTTCAGCCAACGCTGGCGCAGATCATGTCGTTGCGGACCGACTGTGAAGAGTTCGACCCCCACGCATCGCGGATTGTCGGTTCGGCACCGCGCAATCGAATGCAACAACCGCGCAAGCATGCGATGGATCTTCGACTTGCGCTCGCCCGCCTACGCGCTCCGCGATTGCATCGCCGCGATCATCTTCGAACATCGCGCGAGCCGCTGTCCGTTTGCGGACGGGCGAGCAACCGAAGACACGCGCTGATCACGTGCGAAGCGTCGGGTGCGGTGGCAGGTTGCAAACGCGGTGGCCTCCACGCTGGGCCGCCGTCAGTTCCGAGTACCACAATTCGAATTCCCTTCATCCTCCACCGGAGTTCTTGCGGTGACGAGCCGTGAGCTGTCCCCTGCTGTCCGAATGGCGCGAAAATTGTGCAAGGCGCTGAGCTCGAGCTTCGTCATGGAGAGGAGCCAACTCCAGAAGGCCGCCTGTCGGGAGGTCGTGGTCGATCGCCGCAAGGGCAGTCCCTGGTCACCAGCGCATCCGCCCAGTGCCAGGGACTTCGAGGAGGGACTTTCCCATGCGATGTCGAACGGATGGGTGTCCGAAAGCAAAGGCCGCATCCACTTGACGCCCGCCGGTGCAGACATCGCCTACCGCCTGCGCATCAGCTACCGCAAGGTGTGATGCAACCCTCCCCTCAGATTGGGAGGTGTCGAGGTATCCAAAACGGTGGGTCATCGCTGGGAGCGCGCGACCTCAGTCGCGGCTCATGCCGTGACAGCGAGAAAAGAGCGGCACTCTGAACGGGGAGAGCTTCGCCCTACTGCAGCTCGTTCAGGATGTGCCGGGTCTTGGTGCGGATCTCCTCGACGCACTCGCAGGCGAGCTTCTCCAGCCCGGCATGGTCGGTGATGGTGATTCGGCCGCGGCGATAGCGGATCAGGCCGGCGCTTTGCAGGCCTTGGGCGATCAGGGTCACGGTCGGGCGGCGAACCGCCAGCATCTGCGCCAGGAAATCCTGCGTCAGCTCGATGACATCGCCGTCGATGCGGTCGCGCACCTGCAGGATCCAGCGGCAGAGGCGCCGCTCGGCCGAATGCAGGGCGTTGCAGGCGGCGGTCTGCTGCATCTGGGCGAGCGTAAGCTCGCTGCTGAGCAGCACCATGTGGCGCAGCGTCCGGCTCTTCTCGACAGCAGCACGGAAGTCGGCGGCGCGCATCTTCCAACCGGAGCCGTCGATCTGCACCACGGCCCGCACGTTGCTTTGGTGATTGCCCAGCGCCGCCAGCACGCCGAGGACCGATTCGCGCCCCAGCGTGGCGATCTCGATGGCGGTCCCGTCCTGCATCGTCGTCAGCAGCGAGACCATGCCGCCGTCGAGGAATACCACGTCGGACACGCTCTTGCCCGGTTCGGCCAGCAGCTCGCCTTGCGGCAGCTCGACGAACTGGAGCGACGGCTCGAGAAGGGCGCGTTCACGGGGAGGCAACACCTTCAAGAACAGGTTCTTGTACACGTTTATGTCGTCGGCCACGAAAGCGGCTTCCTTTGTTTCTTTTCGTTGACCGCTGTGACCCGGTGCGCGGCATGACACTCACGCACGCGAATCTTAGAAGGGCTCGGCATTCGCGGTCGGTCCTGTACCGAACGTTTCCCTCCCTTTGCGGTACCTCAACGGGAGGTTTCTGGTGCCGGTTCCGGCAACCCCCGAATTGCCCCGTCGTTGGCTTTTTCATGGCGACCGGAACCGCAGCCCGGATGGTCCAACGCCAAATCGAGGGGCGTGGCATTCACGATCCTCGAGTGCTGACGGCCATGCGGAAGATCGACCGGCAGGCCTTTCTTCCTCAGGCAATGCGGGAATTCGCATACGAAGACAGCGCCTTGCCCATCGAGGAAGGCCAGACGATCTCGCAGCCCTATATCGTCGCCCGCATGGTCGAGGCCGCGCACCTGAACCCGGCCGACCGCGTGCTCGAGATCGGCGCCGGCTCGGGCTATGCCGCCGCCGTCATGGCTGAGCTGGCGATGCGCGTGTACACGATCGAACGGCATCCCGCCCTCGCCCGTCTGGCGGAGACCCGCTTGCACGCGATGGGCTACCGCAACGTCGATGTCCGCACCGGCGACGGCACCTTGGGTTGGCCCGAGGCGGCGCCGTTCGATGCCATCGTCATTGCCGCCGCCGGCCCGAGAGTGCCGGAAGCCCTGAAGGAGCAGCTCGCGGTCGGCGGTCGGCTGGTGATGCCGGTGGGCCGGACACCGCACCAGCAGGAGCTGATCCGCCTGACCCGCACCGGCCAGGACAGCTTCGACATCGAGGCGCTCGACGAGGTCATGTTCGTCCCGCTGATCGGCGCCCAGGGCTGGGATGCCGAGACGGCAAGCGATGGTAAAAAGCGTACCGAACCGGCCGAGCACCGCCGGCAGGAGCCGCGCTCGCTGCCAAGCCTGATCAGGCGGGCCGCGCGGCGTTTGCCCGAACCGGAGGATGAGCTTTTTACCGACGCGTTCGAGCGTTTCGCCGATCGCCGGGTGGTGCTGCTCGGCGAAGCGAGCCATGGCACCTCGGAGTTCTATCGCGCGCGGGCGGCGATCACCCGCCGACTGGTAGAGAAGCACGGCTTCAGCATCGTCGCCGTCGAGGCCGACTGGCCCGACGCCCTGGCGATAGACCGTTTCGCGCGGGGCCTGCCCGCGTCCGAGCCCAACCGCCCGATCTTCCGACGATTCCCGACCTGGATGTGGCGCAACACCGACGTCGACGCCTTCGTCGGCTGGCTGCGTCAACACAATACGCGGCTATCGGCCGAGCGGCGCGCCGGGTTCTACGGCCTCGATATCTACAGCCTGTCCGATTCGATCGAGGCCGTGCTGGCCTATCTCGACAAGACCGATCCCGACGCGGCGAAGGTGGCTCGCGAGCGCTACGGCTGCCTGACGCCGTGGCAGCAGGACCCGGCCGTCTACGGCCGGGCCGTGCTGAGCCGCGGCTATCACGCCTGCGAGCCCGCCGTGGTGGAGGCTCTCACCGACCTGCTCAACAAGCGGCTGGAGTACGCTGCCAGGGGCAATGAGCGCTTCTTCGATGCGGTGCAGAACGCCCACCTCGTGACGGCCGCCGAGCGCTACTACCGCATCATGTATTACGGCGGCGCCGAGAGCTGGAACCTGCGCGACCGGCACATGTTCGACACGCTCGCCCGTCTGCTGGCGCATCGCGGCCCGTATGCCAAGGCCGTGGTATGGGCGCACAACAGCCACATCGGCGATGCGCGCTTTACCGACATGGGCCGGGTGCGCGACGAGCTCAATCTCGGCCAGCTCTGCCGAGAGCGCTTCGGAGACGAGGCCGCGATGATCGGCTTCGGCACCCACAGCGGCACCGTCGCCGCCGCGTCGGGCTGGGGCGAGGCGATGGAGGTGATGACGGTGCAGCCGTCACGGCCAGACAGCGTCGAACGGCTGTTCCACGACAGCGCGATCGAACGCGGTGTGCTGATGCTCGACCACGACGCCGACCTCCAGAAGCGGCTGGCCGAGGAACGGCTGGAGCGCTTCATCGGCGTGATCTACCGGCCGGACACCGAGGTGCAGAGCCACTATGCGGGCGTCGACCTGTCGCGCCAGTTCGACGCCTACGTGTGGTTCGACCAGACCCGCGCCGTCGAGCCGCTGCCGAGTGCTCAGCGCGACGGCGTGCCGGATACCTGGCCGTTCGGGGTGTAGTTCTCTTCTCCTCTCCCCCGCCGAGGGGACAGGAAGGCTAACGCCGCGCGTGCGTGAACAGGCTGGCCATCAGGTCGCCGGCTTCATGCGCGGGCAGGCTGGTGATGGCGTTGAGACGCGCGACGGCAATCTTGCAGAACAGCGCATACTGGTCCGGCTGCACCTTGGCGGGCTCCGCCAGCAGCGTCGCGGCCTGCGGATTGAACGCCGCCGCCAGCTTCTCGTAGACCTCGACGTTGATGGCCTGGATCGCCTCCGGCGAGGCCGCGGCGCGATGGCTCTTGCTGCGCAGCACGCGCTCGGTCAGCGCGACCTCGCGCTTCTGCAAGGCCGGCCCCATCAGGGCGATCATCCGCGCATCGCCGCCCCGGGTGACGTAGGCGAAGCAGGAAGCGGGGTCGCGCGCGCCCAAGGCAGCGTACTGGTCGGCCAGCAGATGGGCGTAGTCGACCAGGATGCCGTCATCGACCTGTGGCAGGCGCGCGGCGATGAAGGGCGCGACCTTGGTGTGCCTGACCTCGTCCTCGATCTGGCCGATCGACCGGCCCTCGAAGTAGCGCTTGAGGTACAGTTCGGCGATGTCGTCGAACAGCTCGGGCTGGGACTCGCTCAGCGCCTCGAGCCCCGGCGTACGGCGCAGCGAGTCCTCGAAGGACATCAGGGTGGCATAGGCGCCGAAGCCGGAGGCGGCGAAGCGGTAGGAATCGACGAACGCCGTCACGACCTTGCCGTCGGCCAGTTCCGCGTCGGTCGGATACCAGATCGATTCAGCCGGCTGGGCGACTGCGCGATCGACGAAGGCCGGTGCGATGCCGGCCGACAGCAGCAGCCGCTTCATCGCCTCGGCATTCTCAGCTCCGGCGAAGATGCCGCGATGGAAGCCAAGCCGCGCGCCCCGGCGCAGGTAACGCTCATGGCCGGCGGCAAAGACCACTGCGCAGGCCGAGGCGCAGGTCGCCGAGGTGTAGGTGTCTAGTTTGCGCCGCGTGATCAGGCGCACGATCTTGACGGCCTCGCCGAGCCGGCCGCCGGCGCTGTTGAGATGCACGACGCGCAGCTGTGGCGCGGTCGCGAACAGCGTCTCGGCCTCGCGCGCCAGCCCGTACTTGAAGCCGCCGGCGATCTCGGCCTCCTCGCCGCCGCGCATCAGGCGCATGCCGTAGGGCGGGATGCCGGGATCGTCGAGGAAGGTCATGCG